>Ga0187842_1000517_pt1 | contig 19284 bp, 22 predicted proteins | sample SpaLakP09_SKY_41_FD_134514 | JGI IMG/M metagenome (GOLD analysis project Ga0187842, IMG submission 134514) | Oligotrophic lake water microbial communities from Sparkling Lake, Wisconsin, USA - SP09_SKY_41 | ecosystem: Environmental > Aquatic > Freshwater > Lake | place: USA: Sparkling Lake... | reverse complement strand
CTGTCGGCGCAGCGACATTTTGCCTATGCCCTGCAATGGGCGGTGCTGGCGCTATGCCTGCTGCTATTGCTGCGGCCATGGCAATGGAGAGGGAGACCGCGATGAACCCGGGACGCTACAGCCGGCTGGTGTTGCTGCTGATCTTGCTGCTCTGTCTGCTGCCGCTGCTGGCGGCCTGGTTCAGTTATCGCTACTGGCCGCCGGCAGGGGGCTACAGCGCTGGAGAATTGCTGCCGACCCAGCCTTTTGCCGCTGCCAGCCGGGCGGACTGGCCCGGTAAGCGCTGGGTGCTGGCCGGGCAGTTTCAGGGGCGTTGCGAGCAGGCCTGCCAGCAGCGTCTGTTCACCATGCGACAGATTCATCTGGCCCAGGGCGAAGCTGCCGGCCGCTTGCGTCGGGTGCTGTTGTACAGCGCCGCCGCACCGGCTGCGGCAGAGGGCTTTGTGCAGCTGGCGGTGGCGAGCGACCGGTTACCGGCCCGAGCCGACGGTTTTTACCTGATCGACCCGCTGGGCAACCAGGTGCTGTTTTACCCGGACGTGCTGCAGCCGGACATGATCATCAAGGAAGTACAGCTGCTGATGAAGGTTAACAACGGCTTGGGATGATGCCGTGCAGCTGCCGGCGCCGGCCGGCAGCAAGGAGGCCGCAATGAAAAAACTGGCCTGGCTGGCCCTGTTGCTGGCCTGTGTGGTCCTGCCGCTGGGGGCATATGTGCGTTTGTCCGATGCCGGCCTCGGCTGTCCGGATTGGCCGGGTTGCTATGGCCGGCTCAGTCCGGCGCATGCCGCTGCGGCCATCGAGCAGGCCATGCAGCTGCAGCCGGATGGCCCGGTCAGCCCGGACAAGGCCTGGAAGGAAATGCTGCATCGCTACCTGGCGGGCAGTCTGGGCTTGTTGATCCTGTGGCAGGCGCTGCAAGCCTGGTGCAGCGGCCGGCAGCGGCGTATCGCCGGCCTGCTGCTGCTTTTTTTGGCCTTGCAGGCAGTATTGGGCATGTTGACGGTCACCATGCGCCTGCAGCCGCTGGTGGTCACCACCCATCTGCTGCTGGGCATGAGCCTGCTGGCCTTGTTGCTGTGGCAGGCAGCTGGCAGCCGCTGGCCGGGCGTACGGGTGAGGGCTGGCCAGCGCAGGCTGGCCTGGCTGTTGCTGTTATCTGTGGCCGGGCAGATTGCTTTGGGCGGCTGGGTGTCGTCCCATCAGGCGGCGCTGGCCTGCCAGGGTTTTCCCCGCTGCAACGGCAGTTGGTGGCCATCAGCTCTGGCTGACGCTTTTGTATTGCAAAGCGGAGCCTTACCCATGGCCAGCCTGGTTGCCATGCACTGGCTGCACCGGCTGGGTGCGCTGGTGGTGATGCTGGTGCTGGGCCTGCTGTGCTGGCGTTTGTGGTCGATACCCGGTCTGCGCCGTCAATTGCGGTTGCTGCTGGCGGCAGGCTTGCTGCAGCTTATGCTGGGCGTGGCCAATGTGCTGTGGCTGCACCCCTTGCCCTTGGCGCTGGCCCACCATGCCGGGGCCATGCTGCTGCTGGCGAGCAGCTGCATGCTGCTGTGCCGGCTGCAGGTGCCGGCCGCTTATCGGCCCTTGCGTCAGCGCTGGCTGGGCTGGCAGAGCCGCAGCAGTCCAGTCCAGCCCTGGCGCGGTGGCATGTTGTCGCGCCGGCAGGGAAATGGGCGAGAGGGCACCAGGCCATGTCTGCCAGTGTGAGAGTGCAAGCCGGCTATGCGCATGCGCTGGCCATGTTGCAACTGGCCAAGCCGCGCGTGGTGGCGCTGATCGTGTTCTGCGCCGTGATCGGCATGTTGCTGTCGCAGCCAGCGTTGCCGGCGCTGCGGCTGTTATTGCCGGCCACCCTGGGTATTGCGCTGATGGCCGGCGCGGCGGCGATGCTCAACTGCCTGCTGGAGCGTGCGCTGGATGCCCGCATGCTGCGTACTGCCTGGCGTGCCACGGCGCGGGGCAGCGCCGGGCGCGGTGAAACCCTGCTGCTGGCGGTGCTGCTGGGCGCTGTTGGCATGCTGTTGCTGTGGGGCTGGGTCAATGCGCTGACCGCCTGGCTGACGCTGGCCACCCTGCTGGGCTATGCGCTGGTGTATACCCTGCTGCTGAAACCGTACACCCCGCAAAACATCGTCATCGGCGGCATCAGCGGGGCCATGCCGCCACTGCTGGGCTGGACGGCGATGACCGGGCAGGTCAGCCCGCATGCGCTGTTGCTGTTGCTGATCATCTACACCTGGACGCCGCCGCATTTCTGGGCGCTGGCGCTATACCGACGTGCCGACTATGCCCGCGCCGGCCTGCCCATGCTACCGCTGACGCATGGCCAGGATTTCACCACCTTGTCCATTCTGCTGTACACCCTGCTACTGACCGCCGCCACCCTGTTGCCGGTGGCACTGGGCGTGGCCGGCTGGCTGTATCTGCTGGCCGCCCTGGCACTGGACGGACGCTTCTTGTTTCTTGCTGTGCAACTGCATCGTCAGTATGCTGACGCCTTGGCTCGCCGCACCTTTTCCTGGTCGATCTGGTATCTGACCTGGCTGTTTGCCGCGATGCTGTCCGATCATTACTGTCTGCTACCGGTTTCCTGATGCGCCATCTGCTACGTTTGCTCTCCCTGTTCATTCTGTTTGCCGCACTGACTGCCTGCGCGCCGCCGGCGGCCCCCAAGCTGGATCTCAAAGGCACGGATATGAGCGATACCCAGCTGGGCGGCGATTTCAGCCTGACCGACCACCTGGGCCAGCCGCGCAAGCTGTCCGATTTCTCTGGCAAGGTGGTCGCGCTGTTCTTCGGTTATACCCATTGCCCGGATGTCTGCCCCACCACCATGCTGGAATACGCCACAGTCATGAAAAAGCTGGGGCCGGACGCTGACAAGGTGCAGGTCCTGTTTGTCACGGTCGACCCGGAACGCGATACCACGGCGGTACTGGCCGGCTATGTGCCGCACTTCGACCCCCGTTTTGTCGGCCTGACCGGCAGCGCGGCGCAGATCGAGCAGGTCAAGTCGGCCTACAAGGTGGTGGCGCAGAAAGTGGCGGTGCCGGGTGGCGCTTACACGGTAGACCACAGTGCCGGCTCTTATCTGTTCGACAAAAGCGGAAAATTGCGGGTTTATGAGGCTTATGCCACGCCGGCAGACAGCCTGACTCATGATATTCGTCAGCTGTTACGCTAGAATTCAGGCAATCACCCAACTTTGACTGCGGAAAGAAGCGCCCATCGTGAGCGAAGACAACAACCCCGGTATGCTGCACAGCGACCATGCCCAGCCCGATCTGACCAGGTATATCCTGGCCACCCCGGTTGAGGTCGTGCATCATCTGGCGTCTATCGCCAGGTCCGGGCATATGGTGACGGTATTTTCCAACAAGGGAAAAACCTTCATTCTCACCCGCTTTCTGGAGGTGGATGCCAAGCGTGGTGTGCTGTTGCTGGACTGGGGGGCGGATCCGGCCACCAATGAACAACTGCTCGCCAGCGAACGCAATGTGTTTGTCTGCTCGCCAGACGGGGTAAAGACCCAGTTTGTCACCAGCGCCGCCCGCAAGGTGATGCTGGACAGCGGCCCGGCCTTCGAGGTGGACCTGCCCGAGCAGGTGATCAAGCTGCAGCGGCGCGAGTTTTTCCGCATCCAGACCCCGGTCAGCAATCCGGTTAGCTGCCATATCGCCGATTATCCTGGCCGGCCGCTGGATCTGGTGCTGTTCGACATCAGCCTGGGGGGCTGCAGCCTGTGGCTGCCGGCACCACATGCGCCCGGTTTCGATCTGGGCCAGAAATACCAGAATTGTTCATTCGAATTGAAACCGCTGGGCAGCTTGCGGGTGGGTATCGAAATCCGCCACCGCCTGACTACCCAGCTGCGCAACGGCAATGAAGCCGTCCGTGCCGGTTGCGCCTTTCTCAATATGACTCCGTCGTCGGAAACGCTGGTACAGCGTTATGTCGGCCAGCTGGAGCGCGAACGGCGCGCCCTGGTCGGCTGATGACGGTTTCCCCTCTTTTCCCTATTGCCTGCTTAATATCATGACCCTGACTATTGCCCTGTCCAAAGGGCGCATCTTTGAAGAAACCCTGCCCCTGCTGGCCGCCGCCGGCATCGTTCCGGCGGAAGATCCGGAATCCTCGCGCAAGCTCATCATCGAGACCAATCATGCAGATGTGCGGCTGGTGATTGTAAGAGCCTCGGATGTCCCCACCTATGTACAGTACGGCGCTGCCGATCTGGGCATCGCCGGCCGCGATGTGCTGATCGAACACGGTGGCGATGGCCTGTACCAGCCGCTGGACCTGAATATCGCCAAGTGCAAGATGATGGTGGCGGTGGAAAACGGCTTCGACTACCAGAACGCCGTGCGCCAGGGTGCCCGGCTGAAAATCGCCACCAAATATCCCAAGATCGCGCGCGAGCATTTTGCCGCCAAGGGCGTGCATGTGGACATCATCAAGCTGTATGGCTCGATGGAGCTGGCACCGCTGGTAGGCCTGGCCGATGCCATCGTCGATCTGGTGTCCACCGGTGGCACGTTGCGCGCCAACAATCTGGTGGCGGTCGAACACATCATCGACATCAGCTCGCGGCTGGTGGTGAACCAGGCTGCGCTCAAACTCAAATACGACCGCATCCAGCCGGTGCTGGATGCCTTTGCCTCTGCCGTGCCGGCATAAGGCAGGAACGGAATCCCATGCTGAAACTGTCTTCTACCCAAGCTGATTTCCAGCAGCAATTGCAAGCCCTGCTGGCTTTTGAAACCGCGCAGGACCCGGCGGTGGATAGCGCCGTGGCCGCCATCTGCGATGATGTCAAAACACGTGGCGATGCCGCCGTGCTGGAATACACCAACCGCTTTGACCGCATGCAGGCAGCCTCCATGGCTGATCTCACCTTGTCGCGCGAACAGCTGGAAGCCGCCTGGCACCGTTTGCCGGCCGAGGTGCAACAGGCACTGAGCGCCGCTGCCGAACGCGTGCGCCGCTACCACGAAAAGCAGCTGGCCCACTCCTGGAGCTACGAAGACGAAGACGGCACGCTGCTGGGGCAGCAGGTGACGCCGCTGGACCGCGTCGGCATCTATGTGCCGGGTGGCAAGGCCGCCTATCCCAGCTCGGTGCTGATGAATGCCATGCCGGCCAAGGTGGCGGGTGTCGCTGAAATCATCATGGTGGTGCCCACCCCGCAGGGTGAGCGCAATGATCTGGTGCTGGCTGCCGCCTTCATCGCCGGTGTGGACAAGGTGTTCACCTGTGGTGGCGCGCAGGCCGTGGCCGCGCTGGCTTATGGCACGGCCACCATTCCGCAGGTGGACAAGATCACCGGGCCGGGCAATGCCTATGTGGCTGCCGCCAAGCGCCGCGTGTTCGGCGTGGTGGGTATCGACATGGTGGCCGGCCCCTCCGAAATCCTGGTGATTTGCGATGGCAACACCCCGGCCGACTGGATTGCCATGGACCTGTTCAGCCAGGCCGAGCACGACGAAATCGCCCAGGCCATCCTGCTGTGCCCGTCGGCCGAATACATTGCCGAAGTGGAAGCCAGCATCGAAAAGCTGCTGCCGACCATGCCGCGCCGCGCCATCATTGAAGCCAGCCTGGGCAACCGTGGCGCGCTGATCCAGGTACGCGATCTGGCCGAAGCCTGCGAGATTGCCAACTACATTGCGCCTGAGCATCTGGAATTGTCGGTGAGCGAGCCGGAACAGCAACTGCCGCTGTTGCGTCACGCCGGTGCCATCTTCATGGGCCGTTTCACCTCGGAAAGCCTGGGCGACTACTGTGCCGGCCCCAACCACGTGTTGCCGACCAGTCGCACCGCGCGTTTTGCCAGCCCGCTGGGGGTGTACGACTTCCAGAAACGTTCCAGCCTGATCCGCGTTTCTGCGGCAGGAGCACAGAAGCTGGGCAAGATTGCCAGCGTGCTGGCACATGGCGAAGGCCTCACCGCCCACGCCCGTGCTGCCGAGCTGCGTCTGGAACCCTGAGGCCGTCGATTATCCCGCTCCGCACATGGCCAGACAGCGTCTGGCCATGTTTTTGCCGGCCCTGCCGCCGGGTCCGCCTGGCTGGGCCGGGTAGCCCAAACCGGCCGAACACGGTAGGATAGCCACCTGCTGCGTTGTCCCGACAACGCCCCCTGTTGACCTGCATGGCTGGCCCGGTCGCCATGACCGCTACAGCCCCATCGTGATGACATTGACTGCCAAGCAACTGGTCCGTCCGGAAATAACCGGAATCAAGGCCTACCATGTATCTGACGCCGCCGGCCTGCTCAAGCTGGACGCCATGGAGAACCCGTACGCCTTGCCGGCCGCACTGCGCGCCGAACTGGGGCAATGCCTGGCCGATGTCGCCATCAACCGCTATCCCGATCCGCATGGCGGTGGCCTCAAGGAAGAACTCAAGGCCGCTTTTGCTATTCCGGCTGCAGCCAGTGTGCTCTTGGGCAATGGCTCGGACGAAATCATCACCCTGATTGCCCAGGCGCTGGCCCGGCCCGGTGCGGTGATGCTGGCGCTGGAGCCATCCTTCGTCATGTACCGCATGAACGCGCTGTTCTCCGGCCTGCAGTATGTGGGCGTGCCGCTCAATGCCGATTTCAGCCTCGATCTGCCGGCCCTGCTCGAGGCGATTGCCCGCCATCAGCCGGCGGTGGTGTTCCTGTCTTACCCGAATAATCCTACCGGCCCACAGTTCGCCCGCGAGCAAGTGCTGGCCGTGCAGGATGCCGCACCGGGCCTGGTGGTGGTGGATGAGGCCTATCAGGCCTTTGCTAGCGACAGCCTGATGGAGCTGGCGGGTAGCCAGCCGAATCTGCTGGTGATGCGCACCCTGTCCAAACTCGGCCTGGCTGGCCTGCGCCTGGGTTATGCTGCCGGCCCTGCCGAGTGGATGGACGAGCTGGACAAGGTCCGCCCACCCTATAACATCAATGTCCTGACCCAGGCCGCTGCCCGTTTCGCGCTGCGCCACCTGGACGTGTTCATGCAGCAGGCGCAAACCCTGCGCGACGAACGCCAGCGCCTGTTGCAGGCCCTGCGCCAGTTTGCAGCGACTACCGTTTTTGATTCGCAAGCCAATTTCATCACGCTACGGGTGCCGGATGCCGGTCAGCTGTTTGCATGGCTGAAGAAAAATGGCATCCTGATCAAGAACTTGCATGGCAGCCACCCGCTGCTCGACAACTGCCTGCGCCTGACTGTGGGCAGCCCGGAAGAAAACACGGCCGTGCTTGCCGCACTGGACCGCTACTTTGCCTGAAATCATGAGAACCGCATCCGTTACCCGCAATACCCTGGAAACCCAGATCACCGTCACCATCAATCTGGATGGTAATGGCCGCAGCCATTTCGATACCGGCGTGCCTTTTCTCGACCACATGATGGACCAGATCGCCCGCCACGGCCTGATCGACCTGGACATCGTCGCCAAGGGTGACCTGCACATCGATGCCCACCACACAGTGGAAGACATCGGCATCACCTTGGGCCAGGCTTTTGCCAAGGCCATTGGCGACAAAAAAGGCATCCGCCGTTACGGCCATGCCTATGTGCCGCTGGACGAAGCGCTCAGCCGCGTGGTGATCGATCTCTCCGGCCGCCCCGGCCTGGTGTACAACGTCGATTACACCCGCGCCAGCATCGGCCAGTTCGATGTTGATCTGTTCTCCGAGTTTTTCCATGGCTTCGTCAACCACAGCATGGTGACGCTGCACATCGACAATCTGCGCGGTGTGAACAGCCATCACCAGGCCGAAACCATCTTCAAGGCCTTTGGCCGCGCACTGCGCATGGCCTGTGAAGTGGACGAACGCATGGGTGGTGCCACACCGTCCACCAAGGGCACGCTGACGGCCTGAGCCGCAAGCCATCTCCACCTGAACAGTTAGGGGCATGATGAAAGTCGCAGTAATCGACTATGGCATGGGCAATCTGCACTCGGTGCTGAAATCCATCCAGGCAGTCAATGAGACGGGGGCGGATATTTTCCTCAGCCGCGACCCGGAAGCCATCGTCAAGGCAGACAAGGTGGTGTTTCCCGGCCAGGGTGCCATGCCGGACTGCATGCGCGAGCTGAACAGCTACGGTCTGGCCGAAGCCGTACGTGAAACCACGCAGACCAAGCCGTTTTTTGGCATCTGCGTGGGTGCGCAGTTGCTTTTCCAGCACAGTGAAGAGGGCGATACGCCCGGACTTGGCTTGTTTCCGGGCAATGTGCTGCGCTTTTCGGCTAACCTGACAGACGCCGCTGGTGAGCGCCTGAAGGTGCCGCACATGGGCTGGAACCGTGTTTACCAGACTGTATCCCATCCGCTGTTTGCCGGGATCGAGGATGGTGAGCGTTTCTATTTTGTCCACAGTTACCATTTCGCCCCGGCTGATGCAGCGCTGACGCTGGCGGAAAGTGAGTACCCGGACAGGTTTTCCTGTATCGTCGGGCGTGGCAATATCTTTGCGACGCAATTTCATACCGAAAAGAGCCACCGTGCCGGACTTCAGATGATGAAGAACTTCCTGGCATGGGACGGCAGTGTTTAACTTACGTTGATCTAGCACCATGCTGCTTATACCCGCTATCGACCTCAAGGATGGTCAATGCGTACGCCTGAAACAAGGCGTTATGGACGATGCCACCGTGTTTTCTGACGATCCGGTCAAGGTGGCCACTCACTGGCGAGACCAGGGAGCCCGTCGTCTGCATCTGGTTGACCTGAACGGTGCCTTTGCCGGCAAACCCAAGAACCTGAACATCATCCGCTCCATCCTGCAGGAAGTGGGCGATGACATGCCGGTTCAGCTGGGTGGCGGCATTCGCGATCTGGACACCATCGAAAAATACCTCGACATGGGCCTGTCCTACGTCATCATCGGGACGGCGGCGGTGAAAACCCCCGGTTTCCTGCATGATGCCTGCGATGCCTTCCCCGGTCAGGTGATTGTCGGCCTGGATGCCAAGGATGGCATGGTCGCCATCGATGGCTGGGCCAAGATCACCAATCACAATGTGATTGACCTGGCCAAGCGCTTCGAGGACTACGGTGTCAATTCGGTGATCTACACCGACATCGGCCGCGACGGCATGATGAACGGCGTCAATATCGAAGCCACCGTCAAGCTGGCACAGGCACTCACCATCCCGGTCATCGCCTCTGGCGGCCTGACCAATCTGGATGATGTGCGCAATCTGTGCGCGGTGGAAGACGAAGGCATCGAAGGCGCCATCACCGGACGGGCCATCTACGAGGGCAGCATTGATTTCGCTGCCGCGCAGACGCTGGCCGACGAACTGTCCGAGGCCTGATCCTGCCTTAAACCCCAGCTTGGCCGAAGACTCTTCGGCCAAGCTTTTTTTGTGTCGTGAACATGACTCTGGCCAAACGCATTATTCCCTGCCTGGACGTGACTGCCGGTCGCGTCGTCAAGGGCGTCAACTTTGTCGGGCTGCGCGATGCCGGCGACCCGGTGGAAATCGCCCGTCGCTACAACGAGCAGGGCGCTGACGAACTCACCTTTCTGGACATTACCGCCAGCTCTGACGACCGTGATCTGATCCTGCATGTGATCGAATCGGTAGCCGAGCAGGTGTTCATCCCGCTGACGGTGGGTGGTGGCGTGCGCAAGGTGGAAGACATCCGCCGCCTGCTCAATGCCGGTGCCGACAAGGTGAGCATCAATACCGCCGCCGTGACCAATCCGGATCTGGTGCGAGAAGCTGCTGCCAAGTTTGGCAGCCAGTGCATCGTGGTGGCGGTGGATGCCAAGGCAGTGACCCCGGAAAATGACCGCTGGGAAGTGTTTACCCATGGCGGACGCAACCGTACCGGCATCGATGCAGTCGAGTGGGCGCAAAAAATGCAGGAATACGGTGCCGGGGAAATCCTGCTCACCAGCATGGACCGCGACGGCACCAAGATCGGCTTCAATCTGCCGCTGACCCGTGCCGTGTCCGAAGGGGTGGGCATTCCGGTGATTGCCTCCGGTGGCGTGGGCAATCTGCAGCATCTGGTGGATGGTGTGAAGCTGGGCAAGGCCGATGCCGTGCTGGCCGCCAGCATTTTCCACTTCAGTGAATACACCGTGCGCGAGGCCAAAGAGGCCATGCGTGATGCAGGCATCGAGGTGCGGCTATGAGCGACTGGCTGGATGAAGTGAAATGGGATGCCCAGGGCCTGGTGACTGCCATTGCCCAGGACAGTGCCACTGGCCGTGTGCTGATGGTGGCCTGGATGAACCGGGAAAGCCTGCAACTGACGGCGGAAACCGGCATCGCCCACTACTGGAGCCGTTCGCGCCAGAAACTGTGGAAAAAGGGTGAGGAGTCCGGTCACCTGCAAACCGTGCAGGAGCTACGACTGGACTGTGACGGCGACGTGATCGTGATGCAGATCCAGCAAGCCGGTGGCATTGCCTGCCATACCGGACGTGAAAGCTGCTTCTATCGCCGTTTTGAACAGGGCGGCTGGACGGTGGTGGATGCCGTGCTCAAAGACCCGGATGCCATCTACCAGCACAAGCATTGAGTTGCGCCGCATCAAACCGCGCTCAGCCACGGCCGCTACAATGGCAGCCCATGCCAAGCGCTAACGGCCGATGTCCGAATCGGCCTATACTTGCCGAATTCCCAGTATGCAAAGGTGAAGCATCATGACCTTCGATGTGCTCAAGACGGTTGCCGATACGCTGGAAGCCCGCCGCGAAGCGAGCCCCCAGTCCTCTTATGTCGCCTCGCTGTTTCACAAGGGCGAAGACGCCATTCTGAAAAAAGTGGCAGAAGAAGCCGCCGAAACCCTGATGGCCTCCAAGGACAAGGACAAGCTGCATCTGGTGCGCGAAGTGGCTGACCTGTGGTTTCACACCATGGTCTTGCTGGCTTATCATGGCCTGCGCCCGGAAGATGTGCTGATGGAGCTGCATCGCCGCGAGGGCATTTCCGGCATCGACGAAAAAGCCTCCCGTCCTTCCTGAATCCTTCGTACAGGACCAAGCAATGAGTGACTGCATTTTCTGCAAGATCGCCGCAGGGGACATCCCTTGCAACAAGATTTACGAAGACGCCGATGTCGTCGCCTTTCATGACATCCGCCCGATCGCGCCGGTGCATTTCCTGATCATTCCCAAGCTGCATGTGGCCTCGCTGGCCGACTGTGGCCCGGAACACGAAGCCTTGCTGGGCCGCATCATGGGCCTGGTGCCGAAGCTGGCAGCAGAGCAGGGCATGAGCGCCGGCTTCAAGACCGGCATCAATACCGGTCGTGGCGGCGGCCAGGAAGTGTTCCACCTGCATGTGCATGTTTTCGGCCACAAGGGCTGAACGGTTTTGACGGTGCGCCGCTTGCCGGCGCGCCAGACTATTTGGAAAGGAAGTGGCAATGGGTTCTTTCAGTATCTGGCACTGGCTGGTGGTGCTGTTGATCGTGGTGCTGATTTTCGGCACCAAAAAACTGAAAAACGTGGGTGAAGACCTGGGCGGCGCGGTGCGCGGCTTCAAGGAAGGCATGAAGGGCGAGAACGACAAGGCCTACAAGCCTGCCGAATCTGGCCGCATCATCGACAACGAATCCGACAAGAAATAACCCACAGGGCGCGCCGTGTTCGATATCAGTTTTGGTGAGATCCTCCTGATCGGCATCGTGGCCCTGGTGGTGCTGGGGCCGGAGCGGCTGCCCACCGTGGCCCGTACGCTGGGTGCGCTGGTGGCGCGCGCGCAGCGTTTCGTTGCCAGTGTCAAGGCCGACATCCATCAGCAGGCCAATCTGAGCGGGCTGGATGGCCTGCGCAACGATATCCAGGATGCGGCCAACAGCTTCAAGTCGCAGATGGAGGCCGAGGTGCAAGGTGTGCGCCAGGTGATGGCCGAGCAGTCCGCCCAGTTGCAACAACTATCCGGCGAGGCCAGCGCTCCGTTTGTGGAAGCCGAACGCAGCATTCACGGCGCGCTTGATCTAGAGGCAGCTGCCGCGCCAGCGGCCGTGGTGTCGGCCCTGGTGGTGGAAAACAGTGCGGCCGAACCGCCAGCGCGCGACGAAAACCAGCTCGACCTGTTTGATGATCCTCCTCCGGCTGCTGCGCAGCCTGCTACCGAATCCCGCCCTCACGCATGAACGAACAACCTCTGCTTGCCCACCTGCTGGAATTGCGTACACGGCTGGTGCGCGCCATTCTCGGCCTGCTGCTGGTGTTTCTTGGCCTGTTTCACTGGTCTGGAGACATCTACCATCTGCTGGCCAAGCCGCTGCTGGATGCGCTGCCCAATGGCGGCAGCATGATCGCCACCGAAGTTACCGCCACCTTTTTCGTGCCGATGAAGCTCACCATGCTGGTGGCCTTCCTCATCTCGCTGCCCAATACCCTGTACCAGATCTGGGCCTTTGTGGCCCCGGGGCTGTACAGCCATGAAAAGAAGCTGATCCTGCCCTTGGTGGTGGCCAGCGTGCTGCTGTTTTTGCTGGGGATGAGTTTTGCTTATTTCCTGGTGTTTCCGGTGGCATTTCACTTCTTTTCCATGATGACGCCCAGCGGGGTGAGCATGATGACGGACATCGACAAGTATTTGTCCTTCGTCATGGGCATGTTCCTGGCTTTTGGCGTCACCTTTGAAGTCCCCATCATCGTCATCGTGCTGGTGCGCATGGGGGTGGTGTCGGTGGCCAAGCTGCGCGAGGGCCGGCCTTATGTCATCGTCGGCGCCTTCGTGGTGGCTGCGGTGGTGACTCCCCCCGATGTCTTGTCGCAAACCATGCTGGCGGTGCCGCTGTGGTTGCTGTACGAAGCAGGCATCATCATGGCGGCATTCATGGCGCGTCCCGCGTCGGTCGAACCCGCCGGAAATCAGGAAAAATGAACCGCAAACTGTTTCACTATGGAGCCACCGCCAGTCTGGTGGCGCTGATTCTGCTGACCCTGGCCTGGGAGCTGTGGCTGGCACCGCTGCGGCCGGGTGGCTCGTTTCTGGCGCTCAAAGCGGTGGTGCTGCTGGCCCCGCTGATGGGCATCCTGAAAGAGCGGCTGTATACCTATCAGTGGTCCAGCATGTTCATCCTGGCTTTCTTCACCGAAGGCATCATGCGTAGCTGGGCTGACCATGGCCTGTCGCAGACGCTGGCCTTGTGCGAGGTGGCCATCAGCGTACTGTTTTTTGCCTGTGTGCTGGGTTTTGCCCGTACTTTCAAACGCCCGGCACATTGAGTGCTTGCTGCGGTAATTGATCGAAAACCTGTCTTTAATGGCAGGTTTTTGTTTTTAGCGGCAGATTTAAATAAAGTGATGAAAGTCTGTAGAGAATTTTCTTGTTTTTTTAATCAATTATTTTAATTATTTGAAAGAATTTGCCGATATAAAAGCTTCCATTAGAATGTCGGCATTAACGGCGACCCGCTAAACAGCCGCCAACAACAAAAGCATATTGAGGGCAGCGCATGCATTCCCCTTCCACGGAACCGCAACATAGCTCCATTCCCCTGCAGGCAACTCATCTGGACCCCTTGCTGGATTGCCTGTTCGCTCTGGCGCGTTCCTATGGCATCAATGCCACCCGTGAATCGCTGGTGGCCGGTATTCCCCTGATCAACAACCGGCTGAATCCCTCGATGTTCTCGCGCTCGGCGCGGCGCATCGGCCTGACTTCGCGCGTGGTGCGCCAGCCGCTGGACAAGCTGCGCGAGCAGCTGCTGCCGGCAGTGCTGCTGTTGCACGGCGACGAGGCCTGCATTCTGCGCGGCATCGACCGCGAAAGCGGCATGGCGCGGGTGAGTTTTGCCGAGCTGACCGAAGCGGAAACCAGCATCCCGCTGGCTGATCTGGCGGAGAAATATGCCGGTCTGGCCATTTTCGTGCGGCCACGCTTCAATTTCGAACGCCGCGCGCCCGAGCTGGGTGAAATCCGTTCGCGCCACTGGTTCTGGCAGACGGTTTACGGCGGCCTGCCGCTGTATCGCGATTCGATGATTGCCGCCTTGCTGATCAACCTGTTTGCGCTGGTCATTCCACTGGTGTCGATGAATGTCTACGACCGCGTGGTGCCAAACATGGCGACGGAAACGCTATGGGTACTGGCCATTGGCGGCCTCTTGGCGCTGATTTTCGACTTCCTGCTGAAGATGACCCGCGCTTATCTGATTGATCTGGCCAGCAAGCGGGTGGATGTGACGCTGTCCAGCCTGATCATGGAACGGGTGCTGGGTATCCGCATGGAAGCGCGGCCGGCCTCGGTGGGCGCGTTTTCGTCCAATTTGCGTGCCTTTGAAACGGTGCGCGATTTCATCGCCTCGGCCTCCATCACCGCGCTGATCGACCTGCCTTTCGTGCTGATCTTCCTGTTGGCCATCCTGTGGGTGTCGCCGCTGCTGACCTTGCCGGTGGTGGTGGGCGGGGTGCTGATGATCGTGTTTGCCTTGCTGATCCAGGAAAAGATGAAGGAGCTGACCGAAGCCACCCTGCGTGCCTCGGCCCAGCGCAATGCGCAGCTGGTGGAGAATCTGGCCGGCCTGGAAACCATCAAGATCCTGGCGGCGGAAGGCCAGCAACAAGGGCGCTGGGAGCAGGGCACCTTGTATCTGGCCCAGGTGGGGGCGCGGCTGAAGCTGCTGGCGACCTCGGCCAATACCTTTGCCGGCTTCATCACCCAACTGGTGTCCATCGTGATGCTGGTGCTGGGGGTGTACCAGATCATGGACGGCAATACCTCGCAGGGTGGGGTGATTGCGGCGGTAATGTTGTCTGGCCGTGCCATGGCACCGCTAGGCCAGCTGGTGGGGCTGCTGACCCAGTACCACAATGCCAAGACCTCGCTGTCTTCGCTGGATGGTTTCATGAAGATGCCGGTGGAACGCGAGCAGGATGCCAACTTCTTCCACCGCACCAGCTTTCAGGGTGAGATCGAATTCCGCAATGTGTCCTTCAGCTACCCGGACAATCCGCAAGTGGCCTTGCGCAATGTGTCGTTCAAGATCAAGGCGGGCGAACGGGTGGCGATCATCGGCCGTGTCGGCTCGGGCAAGACTACCTTGCAAAAGCTGATTCTCGGCCTGTTCCGGCCAACGGAAGGTTCGGTACGGGTTGACGGCATCGATATCAACCAGATCGATCCGGCCGAATTGCGCCGCCATATTGGCTATGTGCCGCAGGATTCGGTGCTGTTCTATGGCACCTTGCGCCAGAACATCGCCATGGGTGCACCGCATGCGCACGATGCCAGCATTGCCGCCGCTGCCGAACTGGCCGGCCTGGCCGAGTTCATCAACGGCCATCCGCAGGGTTTTGACATGATTATCGGCGAGCGCGGCGATTCGCTGTCCGGCGGCCAGCGCAAGGCGGTCACCATCGCCCGTGCGCTGCTGAATGCACCGCCCATCCTGTTGATGGACGAACCGACCAGCAATATGGACAACAGCACCGAAAACCAGATCAAGCAGACGCTGGTGAAGGTGATGGCCGGCAAGACCATGATCATGGTGACCCACCACAATGCCTTGCTGGAGCTGGCCGACCGGCTGATCGTGATCGACAACGGTGCCATCGTGGCCGACGGCGAAAAAGCCGCGGTGATTCAGGCATTGCAGCAGGGCCAGGTAGGGAGGGCGAATTGATGAAAACGACCTGGAAGCAAAAGCTGCAAGGCTGGATAGTGCGCGGGCAGGACAAAACCGCGCCCTACTGGGACAAGCTGATGGACTGGGCCGCCGCGCGCGACCTGCAAGACCGGCTGGATTTTGCCACGGACGGCGATTGGGCCATTCTGGAACAAAGCCCGGGGCGGCCACGGGTATTTGTCTGGACCATGCTGGGCCTGCTGGTGGTGGCCCTGCTGTGGGCGGCATTCTCGCAAATCGATGAAGTGGCCCGTGGCGAGGGCAAGGTGGTGCCGGTTTCGCAAAACCAGCATATCCAGAGCCTGGACGGCGGCGTGGTGTCGAAGATTCTGGTGAAGGAAGGCCAGATCGTGCAAAAAGGCCAACTGCTGCTGAATATCGACAATACCCGCTTTGTTTCCTCGCTCAACGAAAACCAGGCGCAATACCTGTCCCTGCTGGGCAAGGCGGCGCGGCTGCGGGCCATCGCCAACAATGTGCCGTTCGAGCTGCCGAAGGAGGTCACCACACAGGCGCCCGATGTGGCCAAGCAGGAAATGGATCTGTACCTGACCAAGCGCCGTGAGCTGGAGGCTACGGTATCCATTGCCCACCAGGAAGTGACCCAGCGTACGCAGGAATTGAGTGAGGTACGTGCCCGTTACGAACAGGCCCAGCAAGGCCTGCAACTGACCCAGCGTGAACTGGCGGTGACCAAGCCGCTGAAGGAATCAGGCGCGGTGTCCGATGTCGACCTGCTGCGCCTGCAGCGCGATGTATCGCGCTATCAGGGTGATCGCGACATGGCCGGGGCGCAGATTCCCAAGCTGCAGGCGGCCATCAGCGAGGCCAATCACAAAATCCAGGAAGTGGAACTGAATTTCCGCAATCAGGCCAGTGCCGATCTGTCCGACACCATGGGCAAGATCAACAGCCTGTCCGCCGGCAGCTCTGGCCTGGCCGACAAGGTGAAGCTGTCCGAGGTGCGTTCGCCGGTAAAGGGCGAGGTCAAGCGCCTGTTCGTCAACACCATCGGTGGTGTGGTGCAGCCGGGCAAGGACATTCTGGAAATCGTGCCGCTGGAAGATTCGCTGATGATCGAAACCCGGGTTTCGCCGCGTGACATTGCCTTCCTGCGCCCCGGCCAGCGCGCCATGGTGCGCTTTACCGCCTATGACTACACCGTGTATGGCGGCATGGAGGGCAGCTTGCAGGAAATCGGTGCCGACACGGTAACCGACGACAAGGGCAATGCCTTTTATATCGTCAAGGTCCGTACCAAACAGGGTGCGCTGGGCGAGAAGCACCTGCCCATCATTCCGGGCATGGTGGCCCAGGTGGACATCATGACCGGCAAGAAGAGCATTCTTTCCTACCTGTTGAAACCGGTGCTGCGCGCCAAGGCAGAGGCTTTGACCGAACGATGAGCAACAGTGTGATCCTGATTACCGCCAGCCCGGCGCTGGCCGACTACTGGGCCGACAGCCTGGGCCTGCAAGATGCCTTGCGCCTGGCTGATCTGGCCGCGCTCAACCGCCATGCCGTGGCGGCCGACAGCCTGGTGCTGCTTGATCTGGCCCAGCAACACGTGGCGGAGCAGGACATCGTCCAGGCCTGCCGTCATTGCCGGGTGCTGGCGCTGTCCTCGCAGCCCAGCGATGCAGAAGGTCTGTACTGGCTGCAATGTGGCGCGGTGGGCTATGCCCATGCCATGAGCACGGGCGACCTGCTGCAGCAGATGTTCGAGACAGTCGCTGCTGGCGGCACCTGGGTGGGCCGCAGCATCATGCAGCAGTTGTGCGCCCGCTTTGGCAGCCGTCTGCCTGCAACGCCGGCATCGCCGCTGGCCGCCAAATTGTCCGAGCGCGAGCTGGCCGTGGTGGAGGCGCTGCGCCAGGGCAAGGCCAATAAGGAGATTGCCCGCTTGCTGGATATTTCCGAGCGCACGGTCAAGGCGCATCTGACCTCGGTCTTCCAGAAATTCGGGGTGGAAGACCGGCTGCAGCTGCTGCTCAAGCTCACCGGCGGCTAGCCTTCTCCCTGTTCCGTGTGCAAAGCCGTAGTGCCTGCTTGGTACTGCGGCTTTGTTTTTAAACAACGCTGAGAAGTTTCTGAAATTAATTAGGAAATTGCCCTTCGGTACAATAGGTTTTTCCCAATCTCCTGACTAATCTGGGCGCAATACTTATTGCGCCTTCAGGAGTCAGTCATGAATGCCCCCGCCATCCAAGGTCAGGTTGTTGCCATCCACGGTATTGTCAAAGTCATCGATGCCCAGGGGCACGAGCGCATCCTGAAGGCAGGCGACATCATTCAGCCGGGCGAGCATGTCGTGCTGCTGGATGGCGCCACACTGACCGTCTCCCGCGCCGGGGGTGACAGTATTACGGTGGATGGCCCGCGTGATCTGGCACTGACTGACGAAACCCTGACGCCGCAAAGCACCGACAAGAGCGAGGCCGCCGTGGCCAAGCTGGCCCCGGAAGCGCAACAAGTATTGGCCGCCCTGGAAAATGGTCAGGATCCGCTGGCGCAGCTCGACTCCGCTGCTGCCGGTCTGAACGCAGGCGGTGCCACCGATGAAGGCAGTCACAGTTTTGTCCGCCTGGTGCGCATCAGCGAAACCCTCAACAGCCTCAGCCTGGACAATAGCGCCACGACGGATGTCGTTGTACCCACTGTGCAGGGTGAGACTTTCAGTACTGCGCCGGCACAAGCTGCCGCTGCCGGCACCACGCCCATCAGCGTTTCCATCGAGAACATCAGCGCCACCAATAACGCCACCCCCACCATCCACGGTACCGGTATTCCCGGCCTGACCGTCGTGGTCAGCAATGCTGCCGGCACGGTGATTGGCAGCGCGGTCGTGGGCAGTGACGGCAACTGGCAGCTGACACCGTCGTCGAAGCTGCCGGATGGCACCGACACCCTGATTGCCACCAGTACCAATGCGGCCGGCTCCTCGGCCAGCGCTACCGGTACTGCGATTATCGATACCACACCGCCGGCAACGCCGACGGTGACCATCACCGAACATAATGACCCCAACGGCGTGATTGGCGCTGGCGATCTGGTCAACGGCAAGGTGGAAGCCACCGTCAAGCTGGATGCCGCCGATCTGGCCAAGAATGGCAGCGCCACCATCGTGGTCAACGATGGCGGCCATACCACCACGTTGGTGGTACATAGCGACGGCAGCGTGACCGGTGCTGACGGCACGGTCAGCGGCAGTTACAGCAATGGCACCGTCACCATCAGCATGACGCCGCCGGCACAGGACGCCGCCGTCACCATCACCGCCACCCAGACTGATGCCGTGGGTAATACCTCCGGCCAGGGTAAAGACAGCGGTACGCTGGATACCACCGCGCCGTCGGCACCGACTGTGGTCATCGCCACCGATGCCAACCACGACGGCTACATCAACAAGGCCGAGCAAGGCAGCGCGACCACCGATACGGTGAACATCGGCCTGCCGGCAGATGCCAAGGCGGGCGACACGCTGAACGTCACCATCAATGGCGTAGCGCAAGCTGGTCATGTACTGACCGCAGCTGAGATTACTGCAGGTCAGGTGGTGATCACCCCGACCGCGCCGGCCGAAGGTGGCACGCTGACAGTGGCCGCCACCATCACCGATCCGGCTGGTAATACCTCGGCGCAAGGTAGCGATAGCGCCAAGCTGGACACCACCGCGCCGTCCGCCCCGACTG
>Ga0187842_1000514_pt1 | contig 19363 bp, 19 predicted proteins | sample SpaLakP09_SKY_41_FD_134514 | JGI IMG/M metagenome (GOLD analysis project Ga0187842, IMG submission 134514) | Oligotrophic lake water microbial communities from Sparkling Lake, Wisconsin, USA - SP09_SKY_41 | ecosystem: Environmental > Aquatic > Freshwater > Lake | place: USA: Sparkling Lake... | reverse complement strand
GGCCTTGTCGGGTCACGCTTCGGATCTGGACCTCGTGTCGATCCTGCGTGCCATCAACGGAAACTCCGGAAATTCTGTCATTGCCGAGGGGCTGTGCGTCCAGCTGGGCCTGACCGCCCCCCCGTCGGCCCGGCCAACATTTTCGACTTCGATCCGGCCGACATCGATTACCAGACGACAAATCGCGACTACACCCATGTCGTGTTGATCCTGCAAGACCACATCAATGCGGCCTTCAACACGGTAGACTGGTCGCCCCTGGTCAGGGCACTGGGTCAGCTGACCCTGCCCCTGGTGGTCGTGAGCCTCGGCTGCAACGGGCCTGTCGGAGCTACCCCTGAAGAGGTTGTCTCAGGTCTTTCGCCACAGCTGATCGCCTTCGTCCGTTTCCTCGGCGTGCGAGCGGTGTCGATCGGGACCCGTGGTCTCGTGACGGCTCGGGTCCTGCGTCTCCTGGGCGTGGAAAACCACGCTGTGGTCGGCTGCCCATCCTATTTCCTGCACGGCGCGGGTCGTCGGGTGAACGAAGTGTCGGCCGATGCGGAAGGTCCGGTTCTGGCGGGTGGTCTTTTCGCCAATGCCGAAGATCGCGACGTGCATTTCATGCTGCAGAGCGAACTGGGTCTGATCGAGACCCTGGCCGGGTCGCGGATTACCCACCTCGCAAAGATCTCCGAACTGCGTGCCCGCTATCCAGGCTATCTCCGCACCCTGCTGCAGGCCGGTTTGGCGGGGCGGCTGGAGTTCTTCGTAAACCCTGCGGCGTGGCGCCGGCGGATCCTGGATTTGAAACCGGCCGTCAGTGTAGGCACCCGGGTCCATGGCGCCATCCAGGCCCTCAACAGCGGCGTGCCGGCCTTTGTGACTGCCGGTGACCTGCGCGCCAGGGAGATGTGCGAGCTGTTCGGAATCCCGCGCGCCCATATCGGCGGTACGCAGGGCAAATCCGTGGCGGATCTGCGGCGCATGGCTTCCACGGATGTGCTGAACGCCGTCTATGACGACCGCTATGCGCGCTTCGTCGCCTGGCTCACCGAGGCGGGACTGGGGCCGGTCGGTGGGTCCGGAGTTGGCGGCATCAGCCATTGGGAGTGGGTTAAGATCCGCAGCAAGCCGCTCGCTGACCGGGTTGACGGTCTGCTTCGGCATCTCGAGGGCTAGCCGGGATCAGGATCTCTTGAGCAGCTGGATGATGGCCGCCCAGGCTTCCGGTTCCGTCAGCATCGGCGCATGGCCGACCCCCGGCACCTCGACCACGGCCATGTCCGGCGCGGCAGCCTGCATCCGGGCCACGATCGGCGGGTCGACCAGGTCCGAGATCGCGCCGCGCACCAGCAGCACCGGACGGTCCTTGGTCAGGGCCCGGAACAGCGGATACATGTCCGGGGCCAGGGCCTGGGCCCCGTCCTTCTGCTGGGCCGCCGCCGCCCGGATCGGGGCGGAGATGTCGGGGTCGCAGGCCAGGACGAAACCGCCGTTCCGCTCGTCGAACAGGCGGCGGGCGAAACGGTCCCAGTCGGCGGCTCCATAGGCTGGGAAGGCCGCTTCATTGATCGCGCGGGCATAGTCCACCGCCTCGGCCCAGGTCTCGAACCGGCTGGCTCCGCCGGCATAGGCGGCGATACGGGCAAGGCCGACCGGCGAAAGCTCGGGTCCGACATCATTGAGCACGGCGGCGGCTATGGCCTCTGGCCGGAAGGCGGCCAGGACCAGGGTGATCAGCCCGCCCATGCTGGTGCCGATGAAGACGGCGCGCGCGATCCCGGTCGCATCCAGCAGGGCACCGATGTCAGCGGCATAGGTGCCCGGATGATAGTTGAGCGGCTGGGGATCGTGAGCCGAGCGGCCCCGACCGCGCACGTCTACGGCCAGAACGCGCCGGCCTGATGCGGCGATCAACGGGGCCAAGTCTTCAAAGTCACGGCTGTTGCGGGTCAGGCCGTGGATGCAGATCACCGGCAAGCCGGTGATCTCACCGACCGGCGCATAGTCGCGGGCGTGCAGCCCGAGGCCGTCGGCCGAGGTCCAGGTGAGATCGGTAAAGCCCATCACTGGACACCGTAGGTGAAAGGCGAGTCCAGATCGGCCAGCAGGGTGGCGGCCTCGTCACGGGCATTGGCCCTGATCTCGCTGTTGGGAAGCGTCCAGTCGATGCCGATGGCCGGATCGTTCCAGCGCACCGCGTCCTCAACCTCCGGCGCATAATAGTCGGAGACCTTGTAGAGCACCTCGCATTCGTCAGTCAGGGTCGTGTAACCGTGGGCAAAACCCTTGGGCACCAGCAACTGCTGGTGGTTCCGGGCCGACAGCTCGGCCCCCACCCACTGGCCATAGGTCGGCGAGCCCCTGCGGATATCGACAGCGACATCAAAGATCGCGCCGACGGCGCAGCGCAGCAACTTGTCCTGGGCCCGGGGCGGCCGCTGGAAATGCAGGCCCCGCTGAATGCCCCGCTTGCTCGAGCGGACGTGGTTGTCCTGGACGAACTGGCCGCCCGAGAACCCCGCCTCCTCGAGCGCTGACTGGCGGAAGGTTTCCGAAAACCAGCCTCGCTCGTCGCCATGACGGACGGGCGTGATAAGCAGGACCTCGGGAATCGCCAGGGGCGTGATTTTCATGACCGGAATCTTGTTGGAATGAGCGTGCCACCGATGCCGTCTGCGACGAAGGATGACAAGCCCGTCCCCACCGTCAGCGTGATCATCGTTGCCTATCAGAGCGGCCCGACGCTTGAGCGCTGCCTCGCCGGACTGAGAGCCCAGACCTTCGCGGACTTCGAGGTGATCCTGGTCGACAACGCCTCCACCGACGGCGCGGCCCAGGCTGCCGCAGCGGCTGACCCGGACCTGATCTTTCTCGAGCCCGGCGAGAACCTCGGCTTTGCCGTCGGCAACAATATTGCGGCGGCGCGGGCCCGGGGCCGCTGGCTGGCCCTGCTGAACCCGGACGCCTATCCCGAACCCGGCTGGCTTGCCGAACTGGTCGCGGGCGCGGCGCGGCATCCCGGCGTCGAGTCCTTTGCCTCGCTCCAGACCACGGTCGAGGACCCTGAACTGCTGGACGGGGCCGGCGACAACATGACCTCGGCGGGTATCCCGTTCCGCGGCGGCTATCGTCGCAGGCTTCCCGGGGACCTGCGCGAGGGCGAGGTGTTCTCGGCCTGCGGCGCGGCGATGTTCATCGACAGGGCCCTGTTCCTGGCGCTGGGCGGCTTCGATGCACGGTACTTCTGCTATTGCGAGGACGTCGACCTCGGTTACCGCCTGCGCCTGACCGGTCGTCAGACCCTGCTTCTGCCCAGGGCCCGGGTTGCCCATGTCGGCTCGGCCAGCACCGGGGTGCGGTCGGAGTTCGCCGTCTTCCACGGATCGCGCAACCGGGTCTGGACCTTCCTGAAGAACACCCCGCCGCTGCTGCTGTGGCTGACCACGCCGCTGCACGTGGCCGTGACGGCGGCCCTGTTGCTGCTGCACCTGCGCCGGGGCGACGCCGGACCGGCTGTGCGCGGGATCCGGGCGGCGCTGGAGCCCAAGGCCCTGGCCGCCGTCCTGGCCGACCGCCGCAGGGTCCAGGCCGGGCGCCGGGTCGGCTCGGGCGCGATCCTGCGGGTGATGTCGATCGATCCGGCCGCCTTCATCGGCCGGCGGTTTGTGATCAGGACGCCGAAAGCGCCTCGACCAGTCGCGCCATGAAGGCCGCACCGCGCTGCATCTGGCTGATCTCGACAAACTCGTCGGGCTGGTGGGCCTGGTCGATCGAGCCGGGACCACAGATCACGGTGGAGAACCCGGCACCCTGGAACTGCCCGGCCTCGGCGGCATAGGGCACAACCCGGGCCGGACCGTTGTCGCCGGCCAGACGCCGGGCGAAGGCTTCGGCGACACCGTCAGTCTCCGGGGCAAAGGACGGGGTCAGGGAGCGCCGTTCGACCCTGACCCCCGCCTCGGGCGCGCGGGCCTTGAGGTCGGCATCCATCGCTGCAGCTGCCGCAAAAAATTCCGCCAGGATCGCCATCGGGTCCATGCCCGGCGGGGTGCGCAGGTCGAAGATGAAGACGCATTCTCGGGCCAGGATATTGACCGCCGTGCCGCCATTGACCTGACCGATGGTCAGGGTCGCGCCCTTGGGCGTAAACGGCGAGGCCGGGTCGGCCTCGCGGGCCAGCCGCTCCGACAGGGCGACCAGCCCGGCCATCAGCTTCACCGCTGCCATATTGGCCGAAACGCCGAGATGGGTGAGGCTGGAATGGGCCTCGCGACCGCTGACCGTGACCTTGAAGCTGGCAATGCCCTTGTGGCCGCTGACGGCCACCATGTCGGTGGGTTCGCCCACGACCACCAGGGCCGGGCGGGGCAGGTCGCTGGCGATGACTGCGATCATGTCCGGGGCCCCCAGGCAGCCGACCTCCTCGTCATAGGAAAAGGCCAGGTGCACCGGCCGGGACAGGTTTGCAGCTGCCAGGTCCGGGGCGGCCGCCAGGGCCAGGGCCAGGAACCCCTTCATGTCGCATGTGCCGCGACCATAGAGGCGGCCGTCCTTCTCGGTCAGGACGAAGGGGTCGGTGGACCAGGGCTGGCCATCGACCGGGACGACGTCGGTATGGCCCGACAGAACGACGCCCCCCGGCACGGCCGGACCGATGGTGGCCAGCAGGTTGCTCTTGGTCCCGTCGGCATTGGGCACGCGACGGGACGCAATGCCCAGGTCGGCAAGGTAGGTCTCGACCCAGGCGATCAGGTCGAGATTGGACAGGCGCGAGGTGGTGTCGAACGCGACCAGCCGGGCCAGGAGATCGACCGCGCGGGCCGAAAGCGCTTCGGAAGAGGATGCCATGGGCCCAGCCTAGTCCGACCAGGCCGACTTGCCCATGGCGTCGCGACAGGTGGCATGGCCGACCCGGACAGGCCGGTTTTTGCCCTTCAGGGCGCATGAAAGCGCTCGAAAAGGCAGCGAAATTCGACGCTTTTCGCGCGAAGCGGCTTTCCCTCGGCGCGCACCGGCACTAGACGGGGCGAACCATGATCCTGACCCTGTCCTGTCCAGACCAGCGCGGCATCGTCGCCAAGGTCTCCACCTTCCTGTTCGACCGCGCGTGCAACATTCTCGACGCGCAACAGTTTGACGACCAGGAGACAGGCCAGTTCTTCATGCGCGTGGTGTTCGACGCAGACAACGCCGACCATGAGGCCCTGCGAACCGATTTCGCGGTCGTGGCCACCGCCCTTTCAATGCGCTGGACGCTGCGGGCCCGTAGCGAGCGCTACCGGGTCATGATCCTGGCCAGCAAGTTCGATCACTGCCTGGCCGACCTTGTCTATCGCTGGAAGATCGGCGAACTGCCGATGGACATCGCGGCGGTGGTCTCCAACCATCCGGCCTCGACCTATGCCAATGTCGACCTGTCAGGCCTGCCCTTCCAGCACCTGCCGGTGACCAAGGACACCAAGTTCGAGCAGGAAGCCGAGCTGTGGAAACTGATCCAGGACACCAAAACCGACATCGTCGTGCTCGCCCGCTACATGCAGGTGCTGTCAGACGGCCTGTCAGCCAAGCTGGACGGCCGCTGCATCAATATCCATCACTCGTTCCTGCCCGGCTTCAAGGGGGCCAAGCCCTATCACCAGGCCTATGCCCGGGGCGTGAAACTGATCGGGGCCAGCGCCCACTATGTGACCGGCGACCTCGACGAAGGCCCGATCATCGAGCAGGACGTCGAGCGCATCAGCCATCGCGACACGCCCGAGGACCTGATCCGCAAGGGCCGGGACATCGAGCGCCGGGTACTGGCCCGCGCCCTGCACTACCGTCTGGAAGACCGGGTCCTGCTCAATGGCCGCAAGACCGTGGTCTTCACCGACTGAAGTCTGTCGCTATTTCGGGGTGGGGGTCGCGCGCAGGACGTCGATCAGCTCGATCCGGAAAACCATGACGCTGTTGCCGGGGATCGGACCCTTGTCATGCTCGCCATAGCCCTGGGCCGGCGGCACGAACAGTTCCCATTCATCGCCGGGACGCATCAGCTGCAGGGCCTCGATCCAGGCCGGGATCAGCCCGTCCAGCGGAAACGAGGCCGGCATGCCGCGCTCGTAGGAGCTGTCGAACACCGTCCCGTCCAGAAGCTTGCCCTCATAGTGGACCTTGACCTCGTCGGCCCGGGTCGGCTTGCGACCCTCGGCCGGTCCCGAGCGCACGATCCGGTACTGCACGCCGCTGGGCAGGGTGACGACGCCGGGGGCCTTGGCGTTCTTGTCCAGGAAGGCCTGACCGGCCGTCAGATTGGCGGCGCGGGCCTTCATCTTCTCGCTGGGACCGCACGCCGAAAGGCCCAGGGTGGCGAGGAGGGCGATGACGAGGCCGAGGGCGCGAAACATGGGAAAGCTTCCGAACGAGGGGTGCGGGAGTGCTAGACTATTTCGCGTCGCCGGGAAATCATCGCCGCGTTAAGGATCGGTGCAGCCGTATCGGGCATTTTTCACCGAACAGTGGTGGAGCGCGGGCCCGGTCTCGCCTAGACCACTTCGAGATCAAGCTGAGAGGCGCTTCATGAAACCTGTTCGCAAGTCCGTTCTTCCTGTCGCCGGCCTGGGCACCCGGGTCCTGCCGGGGACCAAGACGACGCCGAAGGAACTGCTGAACGTCGTGGACCGTCCGATCCTGTCCTATGTGGTCGAGGAAGGCCGCAAGGCCGGCATCGAGCACTTCGTCTTCGTGACGGGTCGCGGCAAGGGGGCCATCGAGGACTATTTCGATCACCAGATCGAACTCGAGGCGCAACTCGAAGCCAAGGGCAAGCTGGACATCCTGGCCCAGCTGCGCGCCGAACTGCCCAAGCCGGGCGAGATGAGTTTCGTGCGCCAGATGGCCCCGCTGGGCCTGGGTCACGCCGTCTGGTGCGCCCGCGACATCATCGGCGACGAGCCCTTCGCCGTCATGCTGCCGGATGTGATCATCGATGCCGAGCGCTCGGCCCTCGGCCAGCTGGTCGACGCCTATAACAAGGTCGGCGGCGGCAATCTGGTCGGCGTCGAGGAAGTTCCCGAGGCCGACACCCACAAGTACGGCATCGTCGCGCCCAGCAAGGTCGATGGTCGCCTGGCCACCATGAGCGGCATGGTCGAGAAGCCCGCCAAGGGCACCGCGCCTTCGAACTGGTCGATCGCGGGCCGCTATATCCTGCAGCCGGAAATCTTCGGCCTGCTGGCCGAGCAGGAAAAGGGGGCCGGCAACGAGATCCAGCTCACCGACTCGATGGCCAAGCTTCTGCACCAGCAACCCTTCCACGCCTACATGTATGAGGGCGTGACCCATGACTGCGGCGACAAGATCGGCCTGCTGCGGGCCAATGTCGCCCTGGCCCTGAAGCGCCCCGACCTCGGCGAAGCCGCCCGCGCGGCGATCTCGGCTCTGCTGTAGCCTCTCTGTTGCCATTGGATCGGCCTGTGACTCACAGGCCGATCCAGGCGCGTTGATCATGACCTTTGCAGGTTCGGAAGGGGCGCCGCCTGCGGCCCGGGCCGGCACCCTGCTGCCTTCAGCGCCGGGCCTGGAAAGAGGATGCGATCGGGCGGCGTGCCCTCCCGCCTGATTGTTTCAGGCCTGTAGTCATTTCGAAATCTATCGCAACAAACCTGCGAGATGAACTTCACGGTTGCGCCGCAAGAAAGTGGTCCGTAATCTGAAAAAGACTGCACTCATCGGCACGCCAACACTATATTCCGGCAAACTGTGACGCGGAACTAAGTTTATATGCTCAGGTATTGGTCTAAATGCAAGTTATCACGATCCTGTCTTTGCCGCGCTCTGGAACGTCACTTGCAGCTCAGATACTGAATAACCTCGGAGCAAATCTGCCACCGGATATGCTCGATGCTCATCCTGATCTGAATCCAGATGGGTTTTTCGAGTCTCAGGAACTGCTGGCGATCCGTGTTGAGGTCGAAAATCTCGCCGGGATCAATTTTGCCTATCCGGCGTCCTGGAGCCGCCCGGACTGGTCGGCTGTCCTGGCGTCGGCCAAGGCGCGGGTGCTGATCCGGCGGGCCTGCAGCTACTTCGCCGCACGCCGGGAAGAAGGCCTGACCCGGTTCATCTTCAAGGACCCCCGTACCATCGCGCTGATGCCCTTCTGGGAGAGGGTCTTCAAGCGGGAAAACCTGACGCCGCGCTATGTCGTGGCCCTGCGCAAGCCCTGCGCCGTGAACAAGTCCATTCAGCATTTCAGCGGCCAGTCTTACGAAATGGCAGACCTGCTGTGGATGGAGAACATGGCGACCATCGCCCAGTTCCTGAAGGATCGTCCGTTCGCGCTCGTGGTCTATGAGCGCTGGTTCGAAGGGGCGGAAGAGCAGATTCACGGCCTTAGCCAGTTTGTCTTCGGTACCCGGGCCAAAAAGACCGCCATCCGGAAAATCCTGAACACGACCGTCAAGTCCCGGCTCAATCATGCCGCAACCGAGGCGGACGTTTCCGGCGGTGGCGATTTCTCGGCGCGTTATTACGGTGCCCTTTGCGAGCTTCCCTGCGAGAACGCGGGCCTGCAGGACAACGAGATCGTCCAGCTCGGTGAATGCTATGTGGCCATGGTCCGGTCACTCGGGCCCAAGTTGCACCCCGACAGTCTGGGACAGTTGCAGGACTTCGACCGTCGCGAGCGTTCCTGGGCCGACAGGATCATAGCCCTGGAAGCGCAGATCGCTGACCGGGACCGGGTACACCGCGTCGCGCGTGCGAGGCAGGCGGCGCGGGGCGCCAGCTATTTCCTGGAAGCCGGGCAGCGACTGATCGATCGCGGCCGCTTCAGGGCGGCGACACACTGCCTGACGAGGGCTCACACCCTGGCGCCGGCCCTGGTTGAACCGCCGTTTTTTGCCTCGATCAGCACCTATCTGGACGGCGACAGGGAACTGGCCCTGGCCTGGGCCCGAACGGCGGTGGGGCTATGCCAGCCGAATGGAAACCAATGGGCACCGCGCGATCGGGTGGCCCAGATCCTCATTCAACTCGGCCGATTTGCTGAAGCGGACGAGGCCTATATCGAGGCCATCTCACTCATGCCCCAGCGTCCCCAGCTGTACAGAAACCGCGCGGCTCTATGTCGGCTGCGCAAACAGGACTGGCTGGCTGATCAGCTTGATGAGGTTGCCAGCCGACTCGAGCAGAACGTCTAGACCGCCCGGGGCGGATAGCCCCGTTCGCGCAGGGCGTTCATCACATCCTGGGTGTGCTGGGCGTCGCGGGTCTCGATCGTGATGTCGAACTCCGCCCCCTTTGCGGGCACGTCGAGGGCGAGCCGGTTGTGGTTCACCTCGATGATATTGGCCCCCATGGTGCCGATGACGCTGGCGACGGTCGACAGCAGGCCCGGGCGGTCGTCACCGATGATCCGCAGCGATACGAGACGCTGGGCCCGGACCAGTTCGCGGGTCAGCACCGAGGCCAGCAGGCGCGTGTCGATATTGCCGCCGCACAGGATCAGGCCGCACTTCTTGCCCCGGAACCGCTCCGGATAGGCCAGCAGCGCCGCCAGAGAGGCTGCACCGGCCCCCTCGGCAATGGTCTTCTCGACATTGCAATAGAGTGCCACCGCCTGCTCGATATGGGGCTCTTCCAGCAGCAGGACATCGTCGATCAGCGGCCGGGCCACGCCATAGGTCAGTTCGCCAACCTGCTTGACCGCCACGCCCTCGGCAATCGTCTGGCCGCCGCAATGGGCGGTGATGCCGCGCATCTTGGCCGTGAAGGACGGGTACATGGCCGGTTCGCAGCCGATGATGCGGATCTCGGGATTGATGGCCTTGGCCGCCGTGGCGACACCGCTGATCAGGCCGCCGCCGCCGATCGGCACCGGCAGGATCTCGAGATCCGGCACGTCTTCGAGCATATCCAGGGCAATGGTGCCCTGGCCGGCCATGATGTCGTAGTCATCGAACGGATGGACGAAGGTCAGGCCCTGCTCGTCGCAAAGCTTGCGCGCATGGGCGTTGGCGTCGTCATAGGTCTCGCCCTCGATCACCACATTGGCCCCAAAGTCGCTGGTGTGCTGCACCTTCACGAAGGGGGTGGTCTTGGGCATGACGATGGTGGCCGGAACGCCCAGCCGGGCGGCGTGGTAGGCCAGGCCCTGGGCGTGGTTGCCGGCGCTGGCGGCGATGACGCCGCGCGCCTTTTCGGCGTCCGACAGCAGCATCAGCTTGTTCAGCGCCCCGCGCTCCTTGTAGGCCGCCGTGAACTGCAGGTTCTCGAACTTCACCCAGACTTCCGCCCCGGTGATCTTCGACAGGGTTCGCGAATAGCGGCAGGGCGTACGCTCGATATGCCCGGCCAGGCGAGCGGCGGCGGCGCGGATGGTGGTGATGTCGAGGGTCATGGGCCGTCCTTACCACGGCTTGCGTTCAGCAGAAGGCTCTAGCGTACGTCCTGGTGACGAACTCGATGCCGGCGCACCGGGATTCCGGGCCGGGATCAAGGCCAGAGTCTGCGGGCCTGTCGTCCGGGCCAGGCGATGTCGCCTGGCCCGGAGCCGTCCTTAGACCAGGGTATCGCGCATCGCGTTGTCGAAGGGCACCCAGTCGGCGCCGGACGCGATCCTGTCGGCCAGATCCGGGTTGGCGAGGAAGGATCGTCCCCAGGTCACCAGGTCAAGCAGGCCGGCTTCCAGTTCCGCTTCGGCCTGTTCCTGGGTGAGAGAGGCTCCGCCCATGATGACGCCGGGCCACATGGGACGAATCTTGCGGATAACCCGGCCGGAGGTCTGGAAGTAGTCGGCATTGGCGCAGCTCACGTCCAGGACCCGCAGGCCAAGCGACCAGAGGCGGGGGATCAGATAGTCCAGCATCTCGTCCATGTCGGGCCAGTCATACAGGCCACCCATGAAGCGCGAGGGCGAGATGCGGGCGATCACCCGTTCGGCCGGGACGGCGGCCAGAACCCGTTCAACGGTCTCGAGGGCAAACCGGCAGCGGTTTTCAACCGAGCCACCATAGGCATCTTCACGATCATTGACCCGCGCGTCGAGAAACTGGTCGGCCAGATAGCCGTGGCCCAGGTGAAGCTGCACCGCGTCAAATCCGACGGCCAGGGCCCGCTGGGCAGCCTCTACGAAGTAGTCATAGACGACCGGCATCTCGTCGACCGTCAACCGGTGAGGCGTACCATAGGGCTTGTCGTTCTGGCGGTTTATGCCCTCGGCGGCGCGGTCTGTAGAGCTTACGGGCGGTTGACCACCGGTATAGTCGGCGTGTGAGATGCGTCCGCAGTGCCAGAGCTGGCAGGCGATTTTCGCACCGGCCTCGTGGACCGCCTCGACAACCGGCCTCCAGCTTTCAGCCTGGGCTTCGGTCGCGATGTGGGGCACCGAATTGTAGCCGTCGGCGCTCGGGTGAATGACGACGCCTTCCGTGAGAATGAGGCCGACGTTCCCGGCGGCCCGTCGCCGATAGTACTCGACGATGGCGGGTGTGGCGTTGTGATCGGCGTCGGCGAAGCCCCGGGTCATGGCGGACATGACGGTACGGTTGCGGACGGACGGGAAGACTTCCGTCTCGAGCGGCTGAAGAATTTTGGACACGACTAGGGCTCCAATCGGTACTTGTCGAAAAATGGATGGGCGAGATAGGCGTGCAGGGTTGAGCGCCAGTCTCTCTGAAGGTTGAGGTTTTCGCTCGCCAGTCGCTCGCAGCTCAGGACCGCACGATCGGGACGGCGTCCCAGCTCGCTCTGCGCCACCGCCGAGGCGCTCACCGGCACAATCCGGATTCGCGTGTTCCAGCCAAGGGCCACAACGATCTCATGCGCGATCTCATGAAACGTCGCCTCGCCCCGACAGGCCATCTGATAGACCCCGACCGTGCCGCGTTGCATGATGCAAAGGCTGTTGAAGGCCAGATCCTTTGTCCAGGTCGGTTGCCAGACGCGGTCACCGACCTCGAACGTCTCGGCTCCCTTGAGCATCGCGGCCTGAATGACGGGAATGATGCGGCCCACAAAGTTCTTGTCGCGCGAACCGCCGCCGAAGAACCCTGCCATCCGGACAATCAGGGCATCGTCGAGGGTTTCACGAATGACCTGCTCGGCTTCCCATTTCATCGCGCCATAGAGCGAGAGCGGGCGAGGGGTTTCGCGCTCTGGAATCGGGTTTTCCGCCCCGTCATAGACCAGAAAGGACTGTGGATAGAGCAGGCGGGCCCCGGTTGCCTTGGCCAGAGCCGCCGCATTCCGCGCGCCATCGACAATGATCGCCCGGGCCAGGTCCGGTTGCCGGGCGCAACCTTCGACATCAACCATGGCAGCGCAATGAATGATCCAGCCGCCTTCGACCCAGTCGGCCCTGGCCTGCAGGGCCGCTGAGTCGCGCACATCGAGATCCAGCTTTCCTGGAGCCTGTACCTCAAGTCCCTCGAAAGCGGCTGCCTCAAGCGCGAAGTCCGAACCGAGCATTCCCTGGCCGCCCGTGACCAGAATGCGCCCGGTCCCGAAGCCTTTTGCGTTTGCAGGCATATGTATTTGACCCCCAGCAATGACGCTTGGCTATTGCACGGCAGCATCTATTTTGGCAATTAGGTAAATGAGCCAATATTTAAGTTCACATCGCGTGTCATGATGTGCGCTAGGTCTTTATTGAGGGTAGGCGAAACACATAATGGCGCGATCGGTTCAAAATAAAGAAATCTTGTCAAATCCTACTGTAAAGCCGCTGCTTTCAATTTGTATACCGTCTTACAATCGCGGGCCTTTTGTTGAAGCACAAGTCAGAACAATATTGACGAGCGTGCTTTCAAATAAAAAATGCGATATTGAGTTAATTGTTGTAAATAATAAGTCTACAGACGATACGGCCGAGCGTCTTACGCGCTTTTCACACCCCAAGATGCAGGTGGTTCACAACGAAGTTCATTACGACACTGCTGAATAAAACATCATGCGGTCTTTGGAGTATGCCTCCGGAGACTACGTGTGGTTTCTGGGCGATGATGATCCGATCAACATTGCCAGCATTGATTACATGCTGGATTTGCTGCAATCGGGCCAGAGCGATTGCTTTATCTTCAATTCGGTCACGATCTGGCCGCAAGGTGCAGTTGAGTCGATGCGGCCGATGCCGATGCATGGCGCGATCGTCACGGGCCGCCTCGATGAGGTTATCGAGAGTATCGGCCTGATCAATACATTTGCCGGCCTCTCGAACATCATTCAGCGCCGCGAAAACCTGTCTCTCCAGAATGGCCTGGACTGGCTGGGCGTATCAAAAATCTACAGCCATGTGGCTTGGTTTATTGACTCGCAAAAGGGGCGGACGGCCAGCTTCGTCAACAGCCCGCTCGTCTATTACCGGCTGAACGATTACTCTAACGGTCACTGGAACCGGGTCGCCGAACGGATCGGCGTTCCGAACCTGTACTTCTGGTCTTTGGGCGTCGTCCGTCTGCTAACCCGACTGATCGGGCGCGAATGTCTCACCTATCGCCAGGCTGGCGTAGTGTTTGAGCTGGCCCAGGGCGGGGCGCGCTATCGTCTGATCGATGACATCGTGTTCAAGACCTACCAGCAGCTTCTGCACTGTTCGACCACGCCCGACCGCCGCCAGCAGTTCAGTACGTCAGAGTTCGGCGAAATTCAGGAGTTCTGCCTGGCGAGCGACCCCACGCTCTACACGATGTTCCAGGTGCTCTCCGAGGCCCATCAAACGATCTGCATGACCAGCATGCTGGACATGAAGGAATTCGCGGCCCAGAAGCTGAGCGAGAAATTCCTCAAGCTTTACAATGACCGCCAGGCCGCTGGCCAGCATCTTGGCCGTTATGTCGGCAATGCCTACGGGTTCTCGATCTTCCGCATGACCTGGGCCTATGTCGGGGTGCGCGCCGAGCGGCCACAACTGACGGCCGATACCCTGCGCTATGTCGACCCCATTGGAGACGGCCTCAATACGGTGTCGGCAAAAACCTATCACGAAGTGATCGAGAACGCCGCTGAGGCAAACCGTCAGGCCAAGGCCATGGAAGTTCTGAGGTCCATGCAGCCGGCACCGGTGGCCTATCCGGCACCCTATCCGCCTCAGACCGCGGCACCGAGCTTCGATTTCCAGGGCCTAGTCAATGAGAAAACGGCCCAGGTGAACCAGATGGCGGAGACTATTCGTAACCTGGAGAACAACATCCGCGCCCTCTATGACAGCACATCCTGGCGGGTCTCTGCGCCGCTTCGTGCGGTCAGCCGCCTTCTCAAGCGTCAGGGCTAAACCGGGCTGCTCCCCCGCCCCTCGACTTGCGCGGGGCGGGGCCAGGCGGGTCTCAGTCTGCCCATTCAGACAGCACCAGTGGCTCGGTTTCGGGCGCTGATGATCTTAATTCCCCGGCCCGTTCCGGGGCCAGCCTTCGCGCTGCCCAGACCGCCGCGCCGCGCACGACGGGGGCGGGATCCGTCAGCAGCGGCTCCACCACCGCCATCAGGCCGGCATCGCCGCTGTTGCCGATGGCATAGAGCACATTGCGGATGAACCGGTCGCGGCCGATGCGCTTGATCGGGCTCTTGGAGAACAGGGCCCGGAAGGCCGGATCGTCCAGGGTGGCCAGCTCGGCCAGGGGCGGAGAGCGCAGGCTGTCGCGGGCGTGAAACTTCGCCTCGCTGGAGACCTGGGCGAACTTGTTCCACGGGCAGGCGGCCAGGCAGTCGTCGCAGCCATAGATCCGGTTGCCGAGCGCCGGTCGGAACTCCGTCGGGATCGGGCCGGCCAGTTCGATGGTCAGGTAGGAGATGCAGCGCCGGGCATCCAGTTGGTACGGGGCCGGAAAGGCCTGGGTCGGGCAGATGTCCAGGCAGGCCCGGCACGACCCGCAGTGATCGACCTCGGCCGCATCCGGGGCCAGGGGCAGGGTCGTCAGGACCGAACCCAGGAAGAACCACGAGCCGAGGGTGCGCGAGACCAGGTTGGTGTGCTTGCCCTGCCAGCCCAGGCCGGCGCGCTGGGCCAGCGGCTTTTCCATCAGGGGGGCGGTGTCGACAAACACCTTCACCTCGTGACCGAAGCGGCGGTGCATCCAGCCGGCCAGCAGCTTCAGCTGCTTCTTGACCACCTCGTGATAGTCGTCGCCCTGGGCATAGACCGAGATCGCGGCCCGGTCCTTGTGGGCCAGGGCGGTCAGGGGATCATGATCGGGCCCATAGTTCAGCCCCAGGACCACAGCGGAGCGGGCCTGCGGCCACATGCCCGTCGGGTGACTGCGCCGCTCCAGGGTCTCGGCCATCCAGCCCATCTGGCCGTGAAAACCTTCGGCCACGAAGGCGGCCAGCCAGTCACTGTTGGGCCAGGGCGCGGTCGCATCGGCAAAGCCGCAGGACGAGAAGCCCAGGCGCAGGGCCTCTGCACGGATCTCGGCCTTCAGGGCGTCAGGGGCGGGGTCAGAAATCGAGGTCGTCATAATGGCCGGCCGGCGCGAGGCCGGGCCAGCGGTCGGCCAGGATCGGCCGGAAGCACGGCCTCGACTTCAGCTTCATGTACCAGGTCTTGGCCGCCGGAAAGTCCTTCCACGGCACGTCGCCGAAATAGTCGATCACCGACAGGTGGGCGGCGGCGGCGAAGTCGGCCAGGCTCATGTGGCGTCCGGCCAGCCAGTCGCGGGTCTGCAGCAGGCCGTCGATATAGGCCAGGTGATGGCGCAGGGCATCGCGACCCCGACGCAGGGCCGAGAGGTCGGGCGCGCCCAGCCGCAGCAGGCGCTTCTCCATCTTCTCGTGCAGCAGGAAGCCATTGACTTCGTTGCCGAACTTGCGGTCGAACCACTGCAGCAGCCGACGGGCCTCGGCCCGTTCGCCGGCCTCGCGGCCCAGCAGGGCGGGCTCCGGCTCCTGTTCCTCGATATGTTCGAGGATGGCCCGGGTCTCGCAGACCACGGTGCGGCGTTCGTTGCGGGTCTCGACCAGGACCGGGGTCAGGCCCGACGGATTCAGGGCCAGGAATTCCGGCGTACCTTCCCAGTAGCGAACCTGTACCTCCGAGAAGGGCAGACGCTTTTCGCCCAGGGCCAGACGCACCTGCCGCGAGGCGGGGTCCAGGGGGAAATGGTGAAGGATTCGATCGACGCTCATGCCCACGCGCATTCAGGCTGCATCGAAAGAGCGATGCGCCGTTTTGCTTAACAAGAGATTGCTGAACACTGTTTACCCTGCCGGAACAGGGATTTGTGCGGCGGTTTGACCCAGAGGGTTCAGGGCGTGGCGTTCATCCGGCCGATCAGGGCGGTGGTGCTCTGGCCGGCCTTCAGATCGGCCAGCACGACCCGGCCGCCATAGCCCAGCACGAGGTCCGAGCCGACCACGGTTTCGACCGTGTAGTCAGCCCCCTTGACCAGCACGTCGGGCCGGAAGGTCTCGATCAGCTGCAGGGGGGTATCCTCGTCGAACAGGACCACCAGATCGACCGAGGACAGCGAGGCCAGCACCGTGGCGCGGCCGGCCTCCTTCTGGACCGGACGGGTCGGGCCCTTCAGCTTTGAGACCGAGGCGTCGGTGTTCAGCCCGACGATCAACCGGTCGCAGGCGGCCCTGGCCTGATCCAGCAGGGAGACATGGCCAGGGTGCAGCAGGTCAAAGCAGCCGTTGGTGAAACCCACCTTCAGGCCGCGCGCGCCAGCCGGCGACGATGTCGCGGGCCTGGTCGCGATCGGCGATCTTGACGGCGGCGGGCTCTCCGGCGGCCGAGCGGGCCAGGGCGGTCAGTTCGGCGGCCGTGACGACGTCGGTCCCCAGCTTGGCCACCACCAGACCGGCGGCCAGGTTGGCCAGGGCGCTGGCCTCGGCCAGGGCGGCACCGGCGGCCAGGGCCAGGGCCAGGGTCGCGGCGACCGTATCGCCGGCCCCGGAGACATCGAAGACCTCCACGGCGGTGGCCGGCAGATGGACCGCCGCCGCGCCGCGCTGGCTGAGGGTCATGCCCGCCCCGCCGCGGGTGATCAGGGCAGCCTCCAGCCCGGGAGCCTGGGCCAGAATGGCGGCCCCGGCCGCTTCAGAGGCTTCGTCGCTGTTGCCGCTGATGCCCGTAGCTTCGGCCGCTTCCTTGCGGTTGGGCTTGATCAGGGTCGCGCCGTCATAGCGGGCGAGGTTGCGGCTCTTGGGATCGACGATGACCGGCTTGCCGGCGGCGCGGGCCGCATCAATGGCGGACCGGGTCACGGCGTCGGTCAGCACGCCCTTGGCATAGTCGGACAGCACCACAACGTCAGCCTCGGCCAGACGGCGGTTGAAGGCGGCCAGCAGGGCCTCGGCCCTGGCCTCGGTTCGGTCCTCGCGGTCGACCCGCAGCATCTGGTGCGAGCCGGAAATGTAGCGGACCTTTTCGGTGGTCCGGCGAGCGGGGTCGATCACCAGTTCGGCCTCAAGCCCGGCTTCGTCCCGCAGCAGGCCTTCCAGGGTGCGACCCGCCTCGTCGTCGCCGATCAGGCCCAGCAGGACGGCCCGGCCGCCGAGGGCCGCGACATTGCGCGCGACATTGCCGGCCCCGCCCAGCATGGCCGTCTCGCGCTCGACCGCGATGACCGGCACCGGGGCCTCGGGGGAGATGCGGTCCACCGCGCCATAGATGAAGCGGTCCAGCATCACGTCGCCGAGGACCAGCACGGTCTTGCCGGTGAAGGCTTGCGGCAGTTGGGCCAGGGTATCGTCCATAAGGCGGCGGCTCATCTCGGGAAAGTCTGGCGCTTACTAGCCGTGATGGGCTTCCGCGAACAGCCCGCCGTGGCTCTCGGCCTTCCCGCGCGGGTCGGGGTGAATGATGATGTCGGCGGCCGGGAAGGCCTCCAGTAGCCGGTTTTCGGCCGAGACCATGATCGCGTGGGCCTCGGCCAGCGAGATCCCGGCCTCGAGGTCGGCGTGCATCTGCATGTGCACATAGGGGCCGGAGGCGCGGGTGCGCAGCTGGTGAATGCCCAGCAGGCGCGGATCTTCGGAGGCCAGGGCAATGATCCGCCGGCGGTCTTCCTCGGGCAGCTCCCGGTCCATCAGCTGGTGCGAGGCCTCGCGGAACACGCCGATGGCGCCCCAGATCAGCCACAGGGCGACGATCAGGCCCGCCGCCGCGTCGACCCAGGAGAGCCCCAGCCACGAGGCCGCGCCGATCCCGAGCAGGGCCACGGCATTGGAGCCAAGGTCGGCGGCATAGTGGGCCCGGTCGCCGGACACCGCGATCGAACCGGTCGACTTCAGCACCCTCGACTGGGCGATGATCAGGCCCAGCGTCAGGACGATCGACACGACCATCACCGCCATGGCCATCAGGCCCTGCTCGACGGGCCGGGGGTGCAGCATGGCCCGGATGGCTTCCTGACCGATCAGGGCTCCGGAGGCGAACACCAGACCGCCCTGCATCAGGCTGGAAAAGGCTTCCGCCTTGCCGTGTCCGAAGCGGTGCTCGGCATCCGGCGGCTCGGCCGCATAGCGGACGGCAAAGAAGGTGATCAGTGAGGCGACAAGGTCGAGGCCGGAATCCGACAGCGAGGCCAGCATGGCCACCGAGTCACTGGCCAGCCAGGCCAGGGTCTTGACCACAATCAGCACGGCCGCCACCGCCACCGACAGGGCGGTGACGCGGCGGGTCATGGCCTGGGTTTCGGGCGAGAGGGCGGACAGCGTCATGCCGACTCCATATCAAGCCGGATGCCCCCACCCCAGCGAGAACGACTCGCGCGAGTCGTTCTCGCCTTTGCCGTCAGGCGGCCTGCCGCACTCCCGGCCCGACATAGACCGACTGCGGCCGGATCAGCTTGCCGCCGGCCAGCTGTTCGCGGGCATGGGCGATCCAGCCGGCGGTGCGGCCCATGGCGAACACGCAGGTAAAGCTGGACGGGGGCAGGCCCAGGGCTTCCAGCAGCAGGGCCGTATAGAACTCGACATTGGTATCCAGCGGCCGGTCGGGCTTGCGTTCGCGCAGGATCTGCAGGGCCGCCTGCTCGACGGCCTCGGCGAAGACCACCCGGCCAGGCCGGGCCCGGCGACGTCCGACAGACGGCGGACGGCGGCCTTCAGGGCATCGGCGCGGGGGTCGCGGACCCGATAGATGCGGTGACCAAAGCCCATCAGCCGGTCGCCGCGTGCCAGGGCCTGTTCCAGCCAGGGCCGGGCATTGTCCGGCGTCCCGATGGCGTCGAGCATGTCGATCACCGGCCCCGGCGCGCCGCCGTGCAGGGGACCCTTCAGGGCCGAGAGCCCGCCCAGCACCGCTGAGGTCAGACCGGCGCGGGTCGAGGCAATAACCCGGGCCGCGAAGGTCGAGGCATTGAGGCCATGGTCGCAGACCGTCACCAGATAGGCGTCCAGCGCCTGGGTCTCGCCCTCGGAGGCGGGCTGGCCCCGGGTCATGCGCAGGATGTCGGCG
>Ga0187842_1000511_pt1 | contig 19413 bp, 13 predicted proteins | sample SpaLakP09_SKY_41_FD_134514 | JGI IMG/M metagenome (GOLD analysis project Ga0187842, IMG submission 134514) | Oligotrophic lake water microbial communities from Sparkling Lake, Wisconsin, USA - SP09_SKY_41 | ecosystem: Environmental > Aquatic > Freshwater > Lake | place: USA: Sparkling Lake... | reverse complement strand
GCGGGTGATGCTGCTGTCGGCCTGGGCGAAGGGGTCGAAGACATGCTGGACCTGCTCGCGCGTCATGCCGATGCCGGTGTCATGCACGGCAAAGCGCAGGCGCTGCAGCGCGGGCGCGCCCGCCTCGGCCGGTCGGTCTTCCAGCATCTCGACCTCGACGCGCACCTCACCCTCTTCGGTGAACTTCAAGGCATTGCCGACCAGATTGATCAGCACCTGGCGCAGCCGAAGCGCGTCGCCCAGCAGCTGATCGGCCACGGCCGGCTGCACCAGCACCTTCAGCGTGATGCCGCGGTTATGCGCCTGCAGCAGCAGCGGATGCAGCGACTCGCGCAGGCAACCATGCAGCGAGAACGGCGCCTGGTCCACGACGATGCGGCCCGACTCGACCTTGGCCACATCCAGCAGGTCGTTGATGATGACCATCAAGCCCTTGGCCGAGTTGTGCGCCAGTTCTATGAACTTGCGCTGGCGTTCGTCCAGCTGCGTCTGCAGCACCAGCTCGGTCAGACCCAGCACGCTATTCATCGGCGTGCGGATCTCGTGGCTCATATGGGCCAGAAAGCTGCTCTTGGACTGGCTGGCCGCCTCGGCCGCCTGGCGTGCGGCCTCCAGCATGGCCTGCGTCGCCTTCAGGTCGGCGATGTCGCGGGCATTGAGTTGCAAAACCACTTCGCCGCTGACCGGGTCGCGCATCGGGCGGGCGTCCAGCCCATGCCAGCGCCGGCCTATGGTGGTGACCAGCTCCAGGTCGGCGCTGAAGGTCTGGCCGCGCCGCACCTGGCCGAGGATGCGCGCCGGCACCTCGGCGTCGGCAAACAGTGTGGCAAAGCCCACCGCGTCGCGCCCCTGGTGCAACGAGCCGAAGGCGGCGGCTGCGGCCGGGTTCAGCATCAGCGCCTTGCCGTCGCGCAGATTGAACATCGCAATGCGCACCGAGGTGTGCTGCAAGGCCTCGATGCCGCGCAACATCGCCTTGTCGAAGCTGGTAGACAGCGGGTCGGAGGCGAACAGCATCACCTGCCGGCCCTCATCGGTGAGGATGCCGCGCGACACCAGCGTGGTGGTGACCGGGTGGCCCTTGGGATAGAGCGTCCACTGCTCGCGTATCACCTGGCCCTTGGCATGCTCGGCGGCGGTGAGGTTGAGGCGCAATCGCGCGCTCTCGCTGGCGTCGGACATGTCGCGGGCCAGGAACTCGGCCTCGCTGTCGGCCCGCCAAAGGCCCAGCGCCGCCGCATTGGCCCAGAGGTTGCGCTGACGGGCGTGATCAAACACCCAGACCGGCACATCCAACCATTCGTAGTGCGTCAGGCAGGTGAAGTCGAGCATGGATTCAGAGCGAGTGGCGCGCGCTGCCCATCATGCCGCAAGCCAGCCTCTTTGGGGTTCCACACCCCTAGTTCACATGGAGGCTTGAGTGGAGGCGACAGCAGCCCGATAGGCATGCCAGCTGGCATGGCCCAGCACCGGTCCGACGACCAGCAGGCCGGCAAAGCCTGGCAGCATGGCGAGGACCACCAGCGCAGTGATCAGCGCGCCCCACAGCAGCATCACGCCGGTCTGGGTCAGCACCAGGCGCAGACTGGTCAGGCCGGCGGTGATGGCGTCCACCTGCTGGTCCAGCATCATCGGGATCGAGATCACGCTGACGGCATAGATCAGCCCCGCAAAGACCGCTCCGACGCCCAGGTAGGTGATGATAAAGCCCAGGTTCTCGGGCGCCAGCAGCTGGGTGATGGAGCCCGACAAATTGGGCATGCCATCGAAACTGACGGCAAAGATCACCAGTGCCGCGCGGGCCCAGATCATCTCCAGTATCAGCAGCACGCCGCCGAAGATCGCCATCTGGCCCATATGGGTGTCCCAGGCGAGGATGGAGTCGCCAAGGTCGGGTGCTGCGCCGCGCTCCAGCCGCATGCTGACCTGGTACAGGCCCATGCACAGGAACGGCCCCATCAGCAGGAAGCCGGCCGACAGCGCCAGCATATAGGCCGGCGCACGGTGGTAGACGGTCAGCAGGCCCCAGCCCATGGCCATGAAGCAAAAGCCATAGAACAGGCCGATGCCGGGATGTCGCAGAAAGTCCTTGCAGCCCAGACTCAGCCATTGAAAGGGCTGGCGCCAGCTCAACGAGTTGAGCTTGATCGTGAATGGCGAGGCCTCGTCGGCCTGCTCAGCAGCTTGCTCGGGATCGGTCATCGGCCAAGGCTAAGCCTTCATGCGCCGAGGCGCCAGCCGTGCTTGTCCTAGGAGCCCCTGCGCACGCGCCGCAACTCGTCCCAGATCAGCAAGACGGCCCCCAGCGTGATCGCGCTGTCGGCCACATTGAAAGAGGGGAAGTACCAGCCGGCCCAGTGGAACTGCAGAAAGTCCACTACATAGCCGTGCAGCAGGCGGTCGGTCACATTGCCCAGGGCGCCGCCCAGGATGAGGGACAGCGCGGTGGCAAACAGGGTCTGCTCCCCATGCTTGCGCAGCATCACGACGATGAACACGGTGGCCACCGCACCGAGGCCCACGAAGAACCAGCGCTGCCAGCCACCCGCGCCGGCCAGAAAGCTGAAGGCCGCGCCGGTGTTGTGCGCACGCACGAGGTTGAAGAAACCGGTCACGAGGCGGCTGTCGCCATACTGGAACTGACCCAGTATCAAGGTCTTGGTGAACTGGTCGGCCAGTATCACGATCAGGGCCAGAGCCAGCCAGGTCAGCAGGGGACGAGAAGCGACGGAGTTCTTGGGCATGGGTGCTATCAGAATGGCAGGGTGCGTTGCGCGCCGTACTGTACAGGCAAGGCAGGCCCATCGTCACCGCGCAACGCCGGCGCGGCAATGCTGCTACACTCGCGCCTTCGGTGTGCGGCCTTGCGTATTGTGCAAGGCCTAGGACGGTAGGCTCCCCCAAAGCCCCTGTCCGATGAAAACAAGCGAACGTTCTTCAATGAACACCAGCGAACGAACAGCAGCAAACTGCGCCTACGCTGATCCGCCCAGATCAAAAATAAAGTGTCGACCCATCGGCACCCCCTGAGATCCCACCTCTGAGCTTCTAGCCGGCGCGCCAACGCCTCAGGCTTCACTGTTCAGCGCCCGTTCGGCCATCAGCGCATGCCAAGCTGCCGGCCCGACCCGACCGAAACCGTCTCGACCCGCAGATTGCGGGTCGCGTTTCACCCTGAACTGGATGCCGTGATGTCGAATCGCGGCCCGCACCTCATGAACAACATCTATAAAAATGTTGAGGTGGGCAAATACCTTGTCTCACCTCTGTCCAAACTGGCCGACAACGGCCACTACCTCGCCTCGGTCTCGATTCGCTCGGGCCGCGGCAGCGCCACCCACGACCGCGCGTTGCGCTTCGTTCAACCCTTCACATGCCCCGACGCGGCGGCGGCCTATGCCACCAGCCAAGGCCTGGCCTGGGTTGACGAGCGTCGGCGGGCCCTGCTCAACTGAGCAGCTACCGGTGCCGGGTCTTGCCCGGCACCGGCGCTTGATGTTCCTCAAGAACAGGCGTAAAACTGGCTTCTGCCTTGCCATGCGGCGCACAGGGCTGCCGCAGACATGGGCTTCACTCATCACGAGGAGCCATCATGCGCAAACGCATCTACTGGTTGTTGCCCGACCTGAACAGCGCCACTCGAACCATGAATGATCTGTTGCTGGCCCGTATCGGTGACCAGCACATTCACTTCATGGCCGACGAGGGCGCCGACATGAACGGCCTGCATGCGGCCAATGTGTTGCAAAGCTCGGATCTGATACAGGCCGCGCAGTCGGGCATGTTGATCGGTGCCGGCCTGGGCAGCGCGGCCGGTGTGGCTGCCGCCTACTCCCTGGGCAGCATGGCCGCCCCGGCGGCGGTGGTAATTGCGATGGCGGCGCTCGGCGCCGTGCTGGGCACCTGGTCGTCCAGCATGATTGGCAGCTCCACGCCGAGCCGGCGCCTGCGCCGTTTCGAGGCGGCGATTGCCCAGGGCCAGTATCTGCTGATGGTCGATGTGCCGCGCTCGCGCGTCAGCGAGATCGAGGCCTTGCTGAAACGCACCCATCCCGAGGCACATTTCGAGGGCATGGAGCCGAATGTGCCGGCCTTTCCCTGAAGTTTCTTCCTCCATGACAAAGGGCGCCGAAGCGCCCTTTGTGCTTTTTCAGCTTGAACTCATGCGAAGCGTCGCGCTTCGCCGTCGCCAAACAGATTGCCGACGCAGCGCCCACAGATGCCGGGATGCTCGGGCGTCTGACCGACGTCGTCGACGTAATGCCAGCAACGCTCGCACTTCGCCGCCGTGGCCGCCGCCACCTTGACACCCAGCTCGGCCGCATCGACCAGGCTGGCGCCCGAGGTGATGGTGACAAAGCGCAGGTCCTCGCCCAGCGAGGCCAGCAGCGCGCGGTCGTCGGCATTGACGCCAATCTCCAGCACTGCCTGCAGCGAGGCGCCGACCTGACCGGCCGTGCGCAGCGCTTCGATCTCCTTGTTTGCCACATCACGGATTTCGCGGATGCGTGTCCACTTGGCCAGCAGCGGCTCGTCGGCGGCCTCGAAGGTCCAGTAGGTCTCGGTGAACACACTCGGTGAGTCGCTGGTGGCGCAGAATTTCCAGGCCTCCTCGGCGGTGAAGCTGAGGAACGGCGCCATCCAGCGCAGCATGGCCTGGGTGATGTGCCACAGCGCGGTCTGCGCCGAGCGGCGGGCCAGGCTCTTCGGCGCCGTGGTGTACAGCCGGTCCTTCAGCAGGTCCAGGTAGAAGGCGCCGAGATCCTCGGAGCAATAGACCTGCAGTTTGGCCACCACTGGATGGAACTCATAGACCTTGTAGTGGGCAAGCACCTCGGCCTGGAACTGCGCCGCGCGCGACAGCGCATAGCGGTCGACCTCCAGCAGCTGGTCCAGTGGCACGGCGTCCGTTTTGGCGTCGAAGTCGCTGGTGTTGGCGAGCAGGAAGCGCAGCGTGTTGCGGATGCGGCGATAGCTGTCGACGACGCGGGCGAGGATCTTCTCGTCGATGGCCAGGTCGCCCGAATAGTCGGTCGCGGCGCACCACAGGCGGATGATCTCGGCGCCCATCTTGTCGCTGACCAGCTGCGGTGCGACGGTGTTGCCGACCGACTTGCTCATCTTGCGGCCCTGGCCGTCAACGGTGAAGCCGTGGGTCAGCAGGCCGCGATAGGGCGCGCGGTCGTTGAGCGCGCAGCTGATCAGCAGCGAGGAATGGAACCAGCCGCGGTGCTGGTCATGGCCCTCGAGGTACAGATCGGCCTCGGGGCCTTCATCGTGTGCGGCGCCGGCGTGGCTGCCCTTCAAGACATGCTGGAAGGTCGAGCCGGAGTCGAACCAGACGTCCAGGATGTCGCTGCCCTTGGTGTAGTTCTGCGCTTCGTCGCCCAGCCATTCGGCCGCGTCCAGCTTGGCCCAGGCCTCGACGCCACCGGCCTCGACAAGGGTGGCGGCGCGCTCGATGAAGGCCAGCGTGTCTGGGTGCGGCAGACCGGTGTCCTTGTGCAGAAAGATCGGCAACGGCACTCCCCAGCTGCGCTGGCGGGAGATGCACCAGTCGGGCCTGCCGGCGATCATGTCGCGCAGCCGGGCGCGGCCGTTCTCGGGGTAGAAGTTGGTGGCGGCTATGGCTTCCAGCGCCGTCTGGCGCAGCGTCTTCTCGGCCTTGTCGGCGGTGAAGACACCATCGCCCTCATCCATGCGCACAAACCACTGCGCGGCCGCGCGGTAGATCACCGGTGTCTTGTGGCGCCAGCAATGGGGGTAGCTGTGCGTGATCTTGGTATGCGACAGCAGACGGCCGGCATCCTCCAGCGCCTGGGCGATGACCGGGTTGGCCTTCCAGATATGCAGGCCGCCGAACAACGGCAGCTCGGCCTCGTACTGGCCATTGCCCTGCACCGGGTTGAGGATGTCCTTGAAGTCCATGCCGTGCGACACGCAGGACTGGAAGTCGTCCAGGCCATAGGCGGGTGCGGAGTGGACGACGCCTGTGCCGTCCTCGGCGGTGGCGTAGTCGGCCAGATAGACCGGGCTTTCGCGGTCGTAGCCGGCATCCACATGAGCCAAGGGGTGCTTGAACTTCAGCAGCGCCAGGTTCTTGCCCAGCGTCGTGGCCAGCACCGAGCCTTCGAGCTTCCAGCGTGCCAGGCATTTCTCGACCAAGGCCTCGGCCACCATGAAGATGCCGCGCGGCGTGTCGACCAGCGCGTAGCTGAGCTCCGGGTTCAGGTTCAGCGCCTGGTTGGCGGGGATGGTCCAGGGCGTCGTTGTCCAGATCACCGTGAACGCCTCCTTGGCCAGCGAGGGCAGGCCGAAGGCGTCGGCCAGCCTGGCCGGCTCGGCGCTCAGGAAGGCCACATCGACCGCGGGCGATTGCTTGTCCGCGTACTCGATCTCGAACTCGGCCGGTGAGGAGCCGCAGTCGAAGCACCAATAGACCGGCTTCAGGCCGCGGTAGACGAAACCCCGCTCGAACAGGCGCTTGAGCACGCGGATCTCACCGGCCTCGTTGGCGAAGTTCATGGTCTGGTATGGGCGGTCCCATTCACCCAGCACGCCCAGGCGCTTGAAATCGTTGCGCTGCTGATCGATCTGCTCGGTGGCGTACGCGCGGCTCTTGGCCTGCACCTCGTCGCGCGGCAGGCCGCGGCCGAAGGTCTTCTCGATCTGGTTCTCGATCGGCAGGCCGTGGCAGTCCCAGCCAGGGATGTACGCGGCGTCGAAGCCCTCGAGCTGGCGCGCCTTGACGATCATGTCCTTGAGTATCTTGTTCGCTGCGTGGCCGATGTGGATCTGGCCGTTGGCATAGGGCGGGCCGTCGTGCAGCACGAACTTGGGCGCACCGCAGCGGGCGTCGCGCAGCTTTTTGTAGATGCCCAAGTCATCCCACTCCTTGACCCAGCCCGGCTCGCGCTTGGGCAGGTCGCCGCGCATCGGGAAGGGGGTGTCGGGCAGGTTCAGGGTGCTGCGATAGTCGGGCTTGACTTCGGGCTTGGAACTTTGATCGGTCATGGCGGAACCTGGATGGGTGTGGGCCTGGCCGCCGCTGATGGCTCGCCGCAGGCAATGAATGACTTGGACTTGACGCGCCTTGGGGCATGCAGCGCGTGAACCCCTCAAATCTCGATCAGTTGGGGACAGAGCACTAGGTGGTCTGTCCCCAACGGATCAAATTCGGTCGCGGGTGGTCTGGCGCGAGCGCGATGCGTGCGTGGCAAAGAAGCTGCGCGCGTTGTCGGCGTCCTGGCGGATGGCGGCCGTCAAGGCCTCCAGACCGTCATAGCGGGCTTCGTCACGTAGTTTTTTGAGCAGTTCCACGCGCAGGAGTTTACCGTAGCCCCCGTCCAGGCCCAGCTCGGCCGGCCAGTCCAGGCAATTGACCTCCAGCAGCAGGCGGCCGGCGTCCTCCACCGTGGGCCGCACGCCGAGAGACGCCACACCGTCCAGCGGCTTGTCCGTCAGGCCATGGGTGCGCACTGCGTAGATGCCCATCGCCGCCGATCTGGCATGGTCAAAACGCAGGTTGAGCGTGCGAAAACCCAACTCCCGCCCCAGCTTGCGGCCATGGATCACATGACCGCTGATGCTGTAGGGCCGGCCCAGCAGGGCGGCAGCGGCGTCCATATTGCCGGCCACAAGCGCCTCGCGCACGGCCGAGCTGCTGACGCGCTGGCCATGGACCTCGTAGCTCATCATCCGCGCCACATCGAAGCCCTGCAACTGACCCGCAGCGTCCAGCATCTTGTAATCGCCCTGGCGCCTGGCGCCGAAGCAGAAGTCGTCGCCAACCAGTACATACCGGGCGCCAAGGCCCTGTACCAGTACCTGGCTGATGAAGTCCTGGGCCGGCAAGGTGGCCAGTGCCTCGTCGAAGCGCAGCACGATGACCTGGTCGACGCCGCAGCGCTCCAGCTCGCTGAGCTTGTCGCGCAGGGTGGCAATGCGTGCTGGTGCCATCTCGGGTTTGCCCAACTTGGCGGCAAAGAAGTCACGCGGATGGGGCTCGAAGGTCATCACGCAGCTGGGCAGGCTGCGGTGCTGGGCCTCGGAGCGCAACAGCGCCAACATGGCCTGGTGACCGCGGTGGACGCCGTCGAAATTGCCTATGGTCAGCGCGCACGCGGGTGCGATGCCGGGGTGGTGGAAGCCGCGAAATACCTGCATGGCGCCCATTATCGACGCTGACACCGTGCCCGGCCGGCCTGGGGCTTCAGCCAAACTTGAGGGGTTGCGCCGCTGCCACGGCGCCTGGGCGCCGGCCGTTCGTCGGCAGTTCGGCGGCCCATATGAGGTATCTTGCTCAATATGGCAGACCTTACCTTCTATTGGCACGACTACGAAACCTTTGGCCGGGTGCCGCGGCGCGACCGGCCCTCGCAGTTTGCCGGCATACGCACCGATGCCGATCTGAACGAGATCGGCGCGCCGCTGATGCACTACTGCAAGCCCGCGCCCGACTTCCTGCCCGACCCCGAGGCCTGCCTGCTGACCGGCATCCTGCCCCAGACTTGCCTGGAGCAGGGCCTGGCCGAGCACGAGTTCGCCGCCGCCATCGAGCATGAATTGGCGCTGCCGGGCACGGTGGGCCTGGGCTACAACACGATTCGCTTCGATGACGAGGTGACCCGCCACCTGTTCTGGCGCAATCTGATCGACCCCTACGCCCGCGAGTGGCAGAACGACTGCGGCCGCTGGGATCTGCTGGACGTGGTGCGCTGCTGCTATGCCTTGCGCCCCGACGGCCTGCAATGGCCCAAGCACGACGACGGTCGGCCCTCATTCAAGCTCGAGCACCTGAGCGCTGCCAACGGCCTGGCGCATGAGGCCGCCCACGACGCGCTGAGCGATGTGCGCGCCACGATCGCGCTGGCGCGCCTGGTGCGGCAGAGCAACCCGAGGCTGTGGGACTTCTGCCTGAAGCTGCGCAAGAAGGACGCCGTGCTGCAGGAATTCGGTCTGGGCCAGCCGCGGCCCGTGCTCCATATCTCGGGCATGTATCCGGTCGAGCGCGGCTGCCTGGCAGTGGTCTGGCCGATTGCCCAGCATCCGACCAACAAGAACGAGATCATTGTCTGGGATCTGGCCCATGACCCGGCCGAGCTGCAGGGCCTGGATGCCGCCACCTTGCGCCAGCGAATCTTCAGCAAGCAAGATGAGCTGCCCGAGGGCGTGAGCCGGCTGCCGATCAAGAGCGTGCACATCAACAAGTCGCCGGTGGTGATCGGTAACCTGAAGGTGCTGAGCGCCGAGCGGGCTGCGCATTGGGGGCTGGACGTCGATCTGGCCCTGCGCCATGCCGAGCGGGCCGCCGAGTTGCCGGCGCTGCCCAGGCAGCTCTGGACCGAGGTCTATGCCCGGCCGGCCAGCGAACAGTTGCCCGATGTCGATGAGGATCTTTATGGTGGTTTTGTCGGCAACGAGGACCGCCGCCTGCTGAACCGGCTGCGCGGCCTGAGCGCTGACAAGCAGGCCGGCCAGCACCCGGCTTTCGAGGACGGGCGCCTGGACGAGCTGCTGTTCCGCTACCGGGCGCGCAATTTCCCCGACAGTCTCAGTGGCGCGGAACAGCAGCGATGGCGGCAGCATTGCAGCGAACGTCTGCACCTGGGGGAGGGCGGTTTCAGCAACCTGAGCGCATTCTTCGAGCGTATTGACGTGCTCAGCGAAGATGCCGACGAGCGCGGGCAGGCCATTCTTGGCGCGCTGTACGACTACGCCGAGCAGATCGCGCCGCCGCACCCCTGAGGTCGGGCCGCGCGTACGCCCTCATGGCCAGCACTTCGTCGTTCAACCCCAGCGGCACAGCTGTCGAAGGCGCGCCCTCGCGCCGCGCCGCCGTCTGGGCCATTCCGACCCTGGTGCTTGCCATCGGCCTGGCGCTGACGGTGCTGGGGGTGTACTGGTTCCAGGCCGGCCTGGACGTGGAGGCCCGTGCCCGCTATGAACGCCAGGCCGCACGCATTGAAGACGATCTGCTGCGCCGTTTCAATCTGCCCGTCTATGGCCTCAACGGCTTGCGCGGTCTGTATGCCACCAGCGGCCGGATCGGACGCGAGGCCTTCCGTGATTTTGTCGAGTCGCGGCACCTGAACATCGAGTTCCCGGGCGTGCGGGGCTTTGGCTTCATCGAACGCGTGAAGCGGGAGGACCTGGCGCGCTTTGTGGCCGCCGAGCGCGCCGACGCCGCCCCTGACTTCGAGGTGCGGCACAGCGCGGGAGGCGACGACCTCTACATCGCCAAGTTCATCGAGCCGCTGGCCTCCAATCGTGCCGCCTGGGGTTTTGACATCGCCTCGGAAGCGGTGCGACGCGAGGCGCTGGAGCGCGCAGCGCGCACCGGCGAGCCGACGCTTAGCGGCCGCATCACCCTGGCGCAGGACGGCAAGAGAGGCCCCGGATTCCTCTATATCGTGCCGGTCTGGCAGCGCCAGGTCGATCCGGCCTCGGCTCACCCAGACATCAATACGCTGCGGGGTTTTCTGTATGCGCCCATCGTGGTTGGTGAGCTTTGCACCGGCATCGCCAACGTGGCCGATATGCAGCTGGACTTCGAGCTCTATGACGCGGGTCAGGTGGATCCGGCCCGCCTGCTGTTCGGCACCGAACTCCAGGGCGACGGCGACCCGGACGCCGCGCCAAGGGTCGCATCGACGGGGCCGCTGTTCCAGAGCGCACGATATATCTCGGTGGGCGGGCGCACGCTGGCCCTGCGCACCAGCACCACGCCGGCGTTCGAGCGCGGGCTGGATCGCACCACGCCAACCCTGCTGGCCGCCGCCGGCACCCTGCTGAGCAGCCTGCTGGCGCTGGCCGCCTGGCTGCTGGTGTCGGGCCGGGACCGCGCCGAATCGCTGGCGGCCGAGATGACCGCCGATCTGGAGCGCCTGGCCAAGGTCGTGCGCCATACATCGAACTCGGTGGCGATACTGGATGCGCAGCGCGACATCGTCTGGGTCAACGAAGGGTTTGAGCGTCTGTTCGGTTTCACCTTGGCGGAGGCGCGGGGTCGCAAGCCCGGTGATCTGACGCACAGCGAGCGCCTCGATCCCGAACAGATGCAACGCCTGCGCGCGCTGCTCGACGCCGGGCAGGCCTTCCGCGGCGAATTGCAGAAGCGGCGCAAGGATGGCCGGGAGATCTCTACCCATGCCGAGGTGCAGCCGCTGCACGATGCGCAGGGTCAGCTGACCGGCTTCATGTCGATAGAGTCGGACATCACCGAGCAAAAGGTGGCCAAGGAGCGGTTGGAGGCGGCCCTGCGTGACACCGACGTGCTGCTGCGCACGATCAATCTGCATGCGATCGTGTCGGTGACCGACCGGCGTGGTCTGATCCTGGAGGCCAATGCCGCGCTGGTGCAGATCAGCGGCTATGCGCCGGAGGAACTGCTGGGCCAGGACCACCGCCTGCTCGGTTCGGGCCAGCATCCGCGCAGCTTCTGGATCGAGGTCTGGCGCACCATTGCCAGTGGTCGTTCGTGGCGTGGCGAGATCTGCAACCGTGCCAAGGATGGGCGGCTGTATTGGGTGGACAGCATCATCGCCCCCTTCCTGAATGCCCAGGGGCGCATCGAGAAGTATGTCGCCATCAGCAATGACATCACCGCCAGCAAGACCGCCGCCACCGAGCTGGCCCTTCAGCGCGAACGGCTGGCCAACATCATCGAGGGCACGCACGTCGCGACCTGGGAGTGGAATGTGCAGACCGGCGTCAGCCACTTCAACGAGCGCTGGGCCGAGATCGTCGGCTACACGCTCGATGAGCTGCAGCCGACGACCATCCAGACCTGGCTGAAGCTGGCCCACCCCGACGATCTGGCGCGCGGCCAGGCGCTGCTGCAACGCCATTTCGACGGCGAGCTGGACTATTACGAGGTCGAGTCGCGCACCCGTCACAAGGACGGTCGCTGGATGTGGGTGCTGGGGCGTGGCCGCCTGTCCACCCGCACGCCCGACGGCAATCCGGAGTGGATGGTCGGCACCCATATGGACATCACTCAGCGCAAGCTGGCGGAGCAGGCGCTTCAGCAGACGCTGCAACGCTTTGTGCTGGCCGCCGACTCGGCCGGCATCGGTGTCTGGGAGATGGACGTGCAGCATCGCATGTTGAGCTGGGATGACTGGATGTACCGGCTCTATGGCCGCACGAGAGTCGGCGAGTTCGCGCCCTACTCGCTGTGGAGCGAGAGCGTGCATCCGGAAGACCTGCCGACCGCGCAGCAGGAACTGGCCCAGGCGATCAGCGGCGAGCGCGAGTTCGACACCGAGTTCCGCATCCTCTGGCTGAATGGCGAGGTGCGGCACCTGCGCGCTTCGGCCCGCGTGGTGCGCAATGCCCGCGGCCAGGCCGAGCGCGTGATAGGCATCAACTTCGACATCACGGCGCGCAAGCGCGCCGAGCTGGAACTGAGTCAGACCAGTGCGCTGCTGTCCTCGGTGCTGGACTCGGCCTCCGAGGTGGCGGTGATAGGCACCGACATGGACCTCAAGATCACCGTCTTCAATATCGGAGCGCAGCGCCTGCTGGGCTATGCCGCGCAGGAGGTGGTTGGCCACTGCACGCCGGAGATATTCCATGACCCGGTCGAGGTCGAGGCGCGGCTGGAGCAGTTGTCGCAGCAGGCCGGCCGGCGCGTGCGCGGCCGCGGTGTGTTCGTCGACCCGGTGGCCATCGGCGAGGAGCATGAGTGGACGTATATCGCCAAGAGCGGCCAGCGCACCCAGGTGGCACTGACGGTGACGGCCATGACGGCCCATGACGGCCGCCCCATCGGCTACCTCGGGGTGGCCCATGACGTGACGCGTCACAAGCTCTATCAGGAGTCGCTCAAGGTGGCGATGCAGAAAGCCGAACAGGCGAATATGGCCAAGAGTCAGTTCCTGGCGAATATGAGCCACGAGCTGCGCACCCCGATGAACGCGATCCTGGGCATGCTGCAATTGCTGCAGAAGACGCAGCTGAGCGCCCGGCAATGGGACTACACGCGCAAGACCGAGGGCGCGGCACGCTCGCTGCTGGGCCTGCTCAATGACATCCTCGACTTCTCCAAGGTCGAGGCCGGCAAGATGAGCCTGGCGCCGCATCCCTTCCGTACCGACACCCTGCTGCGCGAGCTGTCGGTGATTCTGTCGGGCAATCTGGGTCAGAAGGAGATCGAACTGGTGTTCGACATCGACCCGGCCCTGCCGCCGGTGCTGGTCGGTGATGCGCTGCGTCTGCAGCAGGTGCTGATCAACCTGGGCGGCAACGCGCTCAAGTTCACCGAGCGCGGCGAGGTGGTGGTCAGCCTGCGCGTGCTGGAGCCACTGCCCGGAGCGGTGCGGTTGCTGCTGCAGGTGCGTGACACCGGCATCGGCATCGCCGAGGCCGATCAGCGTCATATCTTCGAGGCCTTTGCGCAGGCCGAAGCTTCGACCACGCGGCGCTTTGGCGGCACGGGGCTGGGTCTGTCCATCAGCCAGCGCCTGGTGCAGATGATGGGCGGCGAGTTGCGCCTGAGCAGTCAGCCGGGCCGGGGCAGCTGCTTCCAGTTCGAGCTGGAGTTGCCAGTGGCCGACGATGTGCTGCCGCGCCTGGCCAACCGTGTCGATGCCGGGCCGCTGCGCACGCTGATCGTTGACGACAACGCCATTGCCCGGGAGGTGCTGGGGGAGATGGCGAGGGCGATGCAGTGGCAGGTGGACGTGGCCGCCAGCGGCACGCAGGCGCTGCAAATGGTGCAGGCCAGGCTGGGCGGGCCGCAGGCCTATCAGTTGGTGTTGCTGGACTGGCAGATGCCTGGCATGGACGGTTGGGAGACCAACCAGCGCCTGCGCGAACTCTGCAAGCCGCAGCCACCACCGCTGGTGGTGATGATCACCGCCCATGGCCGCGAGATGCTGGCCGAGCGCGGCGCCGACGAGCAGGCGCTGCTGCAGGGCTTCCTTGTCAAGCCGGTGACGGCCTCGATGCTGCTCGATGCGGTGGTTGATGCCCAGGTCCGCGCCAGCCAGCCGGGTCCGGTGGCGACGGTCTCCAAAGCCGAGGATGTACCGCTCCCCCCGGGGCGCCTGAGCGGCCTGCATCTGCTGGTCGTGGAAGACAATGCCAACAACCGCCAGGTGGCGCAGGAGCTGCTCTGCGACGAGGGCGCCGTGGTGCAGGTCGCTACCCAGGGGCAGGAGGGGGTGGATGCTGTGCTGACCAGCCTGGAGCCTGGCGGCCATCCATTCGACGCGGTGCTGATGGATGTGCAGATGCCGGTGCTGGACGGCTACGGTGCCACCGCCGCGATCCGGCGGCACAGCGCCGCGCGGGCCCTGCCCATCATCGCCATGACGGCCAATGCCATGCCGGCCGACCGCCAGGCCTGCCTGGACGCCGGCATGAGCGACCATGTCGGCAAGCCCTTCGATCTGGACCAGCTGGTGGGCTGCCTGCTGCGGCACACCGCGGGTAGCGGCTTGCCGGTGGCCCCGGTTGCCGTGGCGCGCGAGGCGGGCATGGACCTGCATCAGGATGTGGAGGCGGCGCTGGCGCGCATGGGCGGCAACCGGCGCATCTACCTGCGGGTGCTGGAGTCCTTCCAGCAAAACCTGGCCCTGATGCCCGAGCAACTGTCGACCCTGCTCGGGGCGGATGCGGCCGGCGATGCCGAGCGGCTGGCCGAGGCCATGAACGCCCTGCATTCGCTGAAGGGCATCGCCAGCACCCTCGGTCTGAACGCGTTGGCGGCCTGTGCCGCCGAGGCCGAGCGGGCCCTGCGCCAGCCCGACGGCGCTGCACCGGCCGTGCTGGCCACGGTGCTGGCGGCGGTGCAGCAGGGGCAGCGGGACATCGCCGCCATGTTGCCGGCTATGCGCGAGCGTCAGGCCGAGGCCGCCGCCAAATAAGGTCAGCGCGGCTTGACGAAATGCATCGTCAGCCGGTCGCTCTCGCCGATGGCCTCGTAGCGCGCGCGGTCCTTGTCCTTGTTGGCATAGGTCGGCGGCAGCGCCCAGACGCCGTTCTCGTGATCCGCCGTGTCCTTGGGGTTGGCATTGACCTCGGACTTGCTCTCAAGCCTGAAGCCCGCGCTCTCGGCCAGGCGCTGCACATAGGCCTCGTGCAGATAGCCGCTGCCGACCTTGGCATCCTGCTCGCGGGTCGCCGGCAGGCGGTGGTCGACCACGCCAAACACGCCGCCGGGCTTGAGGCTGGTGAACACGCTCTTGAACACGGCTAGCGTCTGGGCTTCACCCTCCGCCGCCCAGTTGTGCACATTGCGGAAGGTCAGCACCAGATCGGCACTGCCCGGCGCCGCGTACTGCAGCTTGGCCGGCGGCGCAAACACCGCCAGCTGGACCTTGTCGTAGATGGCCGGCTGGGCGGCCAGCTTGGCCTTCAGGCGCTCGATGCCGCGACGCGCATAGGCCTTGTCGGATTCGGGGTCGTCGGCGGCCAGTATCAACTGACCCTTGTCGCGCAGATAGGGCGCCAGAATCTCCGTGTACCAGCCGCCGCCGGGCACCAGTTCGATCACCGTCTGACCGGGCTTGAGGCCGAAGAAGCTCAGCGTTTCGTAGGGATGGCGTGCGTTGTCACGGGCCGCAAAGGCGGGCGTGCGGTGGGCCCCGGCGATGGCCGTCTTCAGGGCATCGTCTGCCTGGGCGGTGCCGATCAGGCACAGGGCCATCGCAACGGCGGAGAGGTATTTTTTCATCATTGAGCGACCTTATGAGAGCAAGCCAGAGGAATGGTCGCGCAGTATCGCCGTCAATCAATTCCCCGGTGGGGCCCCTGAGATAGAGCCGGCATTTTGAGCGACGAGCGCCGATGTTGCAGGAAGGCGCGCACGGCCGGTTCGGTCGTCAAGCCGGCGGCGCGCTCATAGGCCAGGTCTGCTGCGGCGGCTTGGCTGCACTGGACCAGCAACTCGGCGCGGGCCGCCCAGAAGGGCTGGAAGTCGGCCAGCCGAGGGTCCCCTGCCAGCGCATCCAGTGCCGCCAGGCCGGCCAGGGGCTGCTCGGTATGGGCCAGTGCGATGGCGTGGTTGATGCCCACCACTGGTGAGTCGGTTAACAGGGACAGCGCCCGGTACAACTGCGCTATCGCCGGCCAGTCGGCCCGGCCGCAGTGGCGGCGTACCGCATGGGCCGACTGAATCGCCGCCTCGAGCTGGAAGCGGGCCAGCGCGCCGAACGTGCCGGCGCGGCGTAGCAGGGACTCCGCCTCATCGATCATCAAGGCGTCCCAGCGCGTGACATCCTGTTCGGACAGCGGCACGTAGCGGGCCTCATCGTCGCGCCGTGCCTTGCGCCGGGCATGGCTGTGCAGCATCAGGGCCAGCAGGCCCAGTGCCTCGGGCTCTTCGGGCAGCAGCGCAGCGAGCAGCCGGCCCAGCCAGATCGCCTCGTCGGCCAGCAGGCCGGCATCGCTGGGGTCATCCCAGCCCTGGCTGAAGGTGGCATAGACAGCTTCGAGCACAGCGGCCAGGCGCTCGCCCAGCAACTCGGCTGCGGGCACCTGGAACGGTATGCCGGCTTGGCGGATCCTGGCCTTGGCGCGCACCAGGCGCTGGCCCATGGTGCTGGGCGCAACCAGAAAGGCGCTGGCAATCGCGGCGGCATCGAAGCCCAGAATCGTCTGCAGCATCAGCGGCGCGCGCACTTCGGTGGCTATGGCCGGATGGGTACAGGCAAACATCAGGGCCAGGCGCTGGTCGGGAATGTCCGGTGGCAGGTCCTCGGGGCCATCGCCAAAGCCCAACCACAGCAGTTGCTGAGCCAGCGCTTCCTGGCCGCAGCGCAGACGCCAGCCGTCTATCAGCTTGCGCCGCGCGGCGGTCAGCAGCCAGGCCTCGGGATTGTCGGGAATGCCGCCGATTGGCCAACTCGCCAGCGCATTGGCAAAGGCCTCGGAGAGCGCGTCCTCGGCCCCGGCCACATCGCGGGTGCGCGCCGAGAGAAAAGCGATCAACCGGCCATAGCTGCGGCGCGCCACCGCCTCGACGGTGGCGCCAGCTGCTGAGGGCGAGCCAAGAGTCACCGGATCTACATTTCCCAGAGTGGCCGCACCTCGACCGAGCCATGGGCGGTGCCGGGGCAGCGCGAGGCCCAGAGCAGGGCGGCGTCCAGGTCGGCGGCCTCGATCAGGTAGTAGCCGCCCAGCTGTTCGCGCGTCTCGGCGTAGGGGCCGTTGAGCACGCTGGACTTGCCGCCGGCCATGCGCACCGTGGTCGCCGTGGCGGTGGGCTGCAAGCGTTCGCCGCCCAGCAGCACGCCGGCCTGTTGCAAGGCCGCCGTGTAGGCGCCATAGGCGGCCATCAACTGGCCGGTATCGGCCTCGCTCGTCGCCTCTTCGCTGGCTTCGCTCGAATAGATCAGCAGCATGTATTTCATGACGTCAACTCCAATGGCAGGTTGCGGCGCAGCGGCATGCTGCACCGTGACAATGACGTTGGCAAGCGCGGCATTTCGACAGCCGCTGCAGATTTATTCGACAGCGACCCAATCGCGCACATAGCCGGGCGCCGGCATGCTGCAGTCGGGGGCGGTGATCGGCGCCTGCCGCTGCTGCGTGAAGGGCAGCACGCCGACCCAGGCATTGACGCCCATGTCCTCGGCGTCATCGACCGGTGGCCCGCTGCGCACCTTGCAGGCGGCTTCATCGAGCGACATGCGCAGCACCGTGGTGGCGGTGAACTCCTTGTCATTTCCCGGGCGGATCTCGGCCTGGCGGCCGATGGCGATCTTGTCCATGAAAAGGGCCAGTGAGGCGCGCTTTTCGGCATCGTCGGTGAGCGCCTCGAAGCGGCCATAGATCATGCAGGAGCGGTAGTTCATCGAATGGTTGAAGGCCGAACGGGCCAGCACCAGGCCATCTAGATGGGTGATGGTGATGCAGACCTGGGTGTCGCCCAGCAGCTGCCTGACCAGGCGGCCGCCGTTGGAGCCATGGATGTACAGATGCTCGCCCTCGCGCCAGCAGGCCATCGGTATGCAATGCGTGCCCTTGGCATCGGCAAAGGCGATATGGCACAGATAGGCCGCGTCGATGATGGCATGCAGGGTGGCGCGCTCGTAGCGGGCGTTCTCGGTGACGCGGCGGATGCGGGTGCGCTCGCTCGGCGGCGCGATATCAGAGGGGTTCATGGCACTCACAACAAGGTAGAAGGCAGGAAGAAGGGCGCAATGTAGTTAAGCTGTGGCTCTTGTCAAAGACCCACAGATAGCCTTTTTTTTAGAGCCACAGAATGGACTACGCCCTCTTGATGGTTGCCTTCGCCAAGAATGGCGCGCAGCCCGGCTGGTCGGGTCAGCGCCTGCTGCACGAATGCCTGCACCAGGCGATACGTGAAGGTACGCTGGCCGCCGGCACGCGCCTGCTTGCAAGCCGTGCGCTGGCACGTGAATTGAGCGTGGCGCGCAACAGCGTGCTCTATGCCTACGAGCAACTGGCCACCGAGGGTTTTGTCAGCACCGACCGGCGCGGCACGGTGGTCAGCTTCAAGCCCGCGCTGTCGCTGCTGCCCGAACCGCCCCAGCTGCTGCGCACGGGCCTGTCAAACCGCGCCCGGAGCCTGGCCAGCCTGCCGGTGGCGCCCGAGCTGTCAGCCGCTTTCGCGCCCGGCGTGCCGGCCCTGGCCGAGTTTCCGCTGACGCTGTGGCGCCGCCTGCTGGAGCGCAGCTGGCGGAGCTTGAGCGCGGCCCAGTTGAACTACGGCGAGGCGGCCGGCGAGCCCACGCTGCGCAGTGCCATTGCGACCATCTGCGCGCCGCGCGTGGGGTGGTCTGCGACGCGAACCAGGTCTTCATTACCGACGGCACGCAAAGCAGCCTGGACCTGTGCGCCCGCGCCTTTGCCGACACCGGCGACCGGGTCTGGATGGAGAACCCCGGCTATGGCGGCGCGCTGGCCGCCTGGCGCGCCGCACAGCTGAGCGTGGTCGGCATTCCGGTCGATGGCGGCGGCATGGCTCCCACGGCCACCGATTGGCGCCGTCAGCCACCGAAGTTGATCTATCTGACTCCCTCGCACCAGTACCCGACCGGCGCGGTGCTGGGCCTGGAGCGCCGGCTGGCGCTGATACGCCAGGCCACCGCGGCCGGGGCACTGATCGTCGAGGACGACTACGACAGCGAATTCCGCCACGACGGCCCGCCGCTGGCCGCCCTGCAGGGCCTGACGGCCGATGCGCCGGTGGTCTACCTGGGCACCTTCAGCAAGACGCTGTTCCCGGCGCTGCGCATCGGTTTCGTTGTGGTACCCGCCGCCTTGGCCCCGGCGCTGGCGGCATTGCTGTCCCGTTCGCTGCCGCGCGGCCGCGCTGCCGATCAGTTGGCCCTGGCCGAGTTCCTGCGCAACGGCCACTTCAGCCTGCACCTGCGTCGCATGCGCCGGCTCTACGGCCAGCGCCGCGATGCGCTGGTCGAGGCGCTGGAGTCGCGCCTG
>Ga0187842_1000510_pt1 | contig 19418 bp, 15 predicted proteins | sample SpaLakP09_SKY_41_FD_134514 | JGI IMG/M metagenome (GOLD analysis project Ga0187842, IMG submission 134514) | Oligotrophic lake water microbial communities from Sparkling Lake, Wisconsin, USA - SP09_SKY_41 | ecosystem: Environmental > Aquatic > Freshwater > Lake | place: USA: Sparkling Lake... | reverse complement strand
GCTGCCAGCCCCAGCAATCCCACACCCAGCATCAGGTAAGTCTCTGGTTCAGGCACTGACGTCACCACCGTCTGCGCCGCCCACTGCGGTGCCACCTCATTGCTGGCCGAATCCAGGAACAGCACATCGGCAAAGCTCAGCGTGCTGCTGCCGGCGCCCAGCACATTGAATTTGAAATGGGCCAGACCGCCGCCGCCGTTCACACCCGGTACGGCACCAAGCATGGTATTGGCCACGTAGTCCACCTTGCCACTGGCGTTATCCGTCCAGCCTTCAAAGAAATAGGTTTCACCGGCGGCCGACATGAACCCGCCCTCTTTCACGCTAGCCACCTGCAACAGGGCCGGATTGAACAGCAGCGAGAAGTTATAGGCGTACAGATCACTGACATCCGAAATACGTACGTCCACATCGACCACATTGCCCACCACACCAGTGCTCGGCGTCACCACAAAGCTCAGCGTCGGCGTGGCTGCGTGCGCTGCCGGCGCTACCAGAATTGCGGCCAGCAATGCCGCTTGCAGGCTTTTTTGTATCGTTTTCACATTCAACATATTCATTTTCCTTCTGCCCTCAGGGCGACAAAGAATTACATAGGTTTGCAGCTGGCCGTTACGCGCTGGGCTACCAGTGCCAGATCACGCGCATCGATCACACCATCCTTGTTCACATCGGCTGCAGCGCTATAGCCGGGCTGGCCGGTGCGCTTGCCCAGCGCCACTTTGACAGCGTTCAAGTCATCGCAGTTGATCGCGCCATCACCCGTGACATCGCCCACCAGCCGGATGCTGAAGTTGGCATCCGACACGTCGAAATACACGTTGTCGATTGCCGCCACCTTGATACGGGCAGTGCTGCTTGCCACCTGCGGCAGGGTCACCGTTGCGCTACCGTTATTCGGCGTGCTCGCTGCCAGTACGTGCGGATAGGTGTAGCCACCGTCCAACGACAGCGTAATCTGCACATTGGCCGTGTTGACCGGGGCCACATTGGTGTTGGCCACATCCCAGCTCACCGGCAGCTTGCTGCCGGCATCCAGCGTGACGGCGGTGTTGGGTGCCGTGACCAGGAAAGGCCCGGCATTCGGCGCCAGCACCAGCCGGGTGGCGGCACTACCGACACCACCACGGCCATCACGCGCCGTCAGACGGAAGTTCAGCGCCGCCGGGTTGGCATTCGTGCCATAGCCCACATAGGCTGCCGTCGGCAGGAACTCCGAGAAGCACTCGATATCGGCAGCGCTAGGCGTGGCCGCTGCAGTGGGGCAGCTGCCCGATGCAGCATTGGTATTATTCGCCAGTATCTGCGCCATGTCCGGGAACACCCGGGTCGGATTGCTGCTCACATGGTTCTCGCCCGGCGAGTTGTAGGTGATGGTATCGCTGGCGCTCACCACGGCACGCACGCCAAACTGGCGGAACAGCGGGCCGTTGGTCTTGGTGTTGCTGATCAGGCAGTGCCGGTAGTACCTGCGCGGTCATTCTGCTCCCACAGATAAGTCAGATTATCGGCTTCGCCATCCACCGCCGAACCGGTCAGTTCGAACGGCGTACGCACTGGTATGGTGTAGCTGGCCGCCGTGGTGACCACCGGCGTGGTATTGCCCGTGTACGACAGCGAACCGCGGCGGGTGGTGGCGCCGCCACTGGTAATCTCGCCCACGTAGCCGCTGCACGAGGTGCTGCACTCCACCAGTTCCAGCAAGCCTGCCGGCTGATTGGCCAGCGTGCCGCCAAAGGTGATGGTGGCGGCCGAATTCGACAGCGACGATACCGACACCGTAGCACCGCCAGGCCAGCCCGGAATGGCTTCGATGGCAGCCTTGACGCCAGCCGTGGTGTAGTTAGTGCCGTTGATGATGGCGGCCGAGGTGCCGCCGTTGTAACGCAGCTTGAAGCGCTAGCCGCTGCTGTAGTTGGTCAGTGCCAGCATCTGGATGGAGCTGAGCGTGGTTTCGGCCGCCGAGGTGTAGGCCACGATTTCGTCGAAGCTGCGCTGCGACCAGTAGGCGTCGCTGTGAGTCTGCAGATTGTCGGTGCCGCAAATGCCGGCATAGGCCATGATGGAGGAACCGCTGCCCGGCTCGATCGAGGTGCCGGCGTTACGGTTGCCACCGCTGCAGCTGCCGATCACACCATTGAAGGTGTGGTTGCCGGCGAACTGGTGACCCAGTTCGTGTGCCACATAGTCGACCGCATAGAAGTCGCCCACCGGCGTAGGAATGCCGGTGCAGCCCTGTGCCTTGTTGCTGCCGCCGACTACGCCCAGACCTGCAATCCCGCCGCCGTCCACGCCCAGTGCAATGTGGCCCACATCGAATTTGCCGGAGCCTACCAGCAGGCCCGCTACCACGCGGTTGCGGCTAAGGGTGGAACTCGAGCAGCTCCCTGCCTGCGCGGTGGTGTAGCACGCCGTTGCGCCGCAAGGACCGTTAGCGCCCGTCATCTGGGCAGCCGTATTCAGATTCAGCTTGTCGGTATCGTTGATCAGCACCAGACGGATCGAGGTCTCGTCCTCGTACACCTGGGTCACGCGGTTGATCAGCGTAACCTTGGCGGCCGTCACATTGGCAGCGCCGAAATAGCTGGCATACGACGGATCGGTCACCAGCGCCAGGCGGTAGGTACGCAGCAGATTGCCCGATACCGGCATGGTAGCTGCTTCAGGTTCCACCACATGGTAGGCAGCGCTGCTGCTGGTGCGGCCATCACTGGCGGTCACTTCGAAAGCACCGCTGTTACGGGCAGGATCAGCCACCAGCGTGGTATTGATCACGCCTTCCGCATCGGCATTGACCACCACGCTCTGGCGCTCGCCGTTGTCACCTTCGGCACGCACCGACACAGTCACCGAAGCCCCCGGCGTAAAGCCCACACCGCGTACTTCCACCGTATCGTCCGCATGGTAGAAACCACGCGACAGCGCCAGCTGCGATTCAGTCAGCGGCGCTTCGCGCATGGCACCGTGCGGATTGGCCAGGTCGCGGCTGTGATAGCTGTTGTAAGCGCTGTCGTCCAGCGGCGCCTGCGGATCGACATACCAGTTGCCCTGCGGCGTACGGATGGAAGCGTGCAGGCCGAGCGGAGTCAGGTCCATGCGCAGGCTGGCTTTGGGATCATCCACGCCACGGCCGGCAAAGGTCCTGATTTCCGGATGCTTGGCTGCCAGTTCCGCTTCCATGATGGGCGAATCCACAATCGCAAAGCGCTGGTAGCCGCCGTCAGGGTGAGGCAGGGAGATAATCATCGGGCTGACCGTGGCCTCGGCGCTGCGTTCCAGCGGCGCATTGGCTACCAGCGCGCGCAGGCCGGACTTGTTCAGCCGGGCGGCATGGAAGCGGCTCGGCGCGGTGGCCGAGGCGGCGCTCTTGCCCACGCCCGGCGTCACGCTGACGTCCTGCCAGAAGTCGCCCGAGGTCTGGGTGCTGGCAGCGCTGGCCGACATCCCCCAGGCCATCAATACCGAAGCAATAATCAAGCGTCCGGTGCTGGGACGCAGCGTCGAACCGGCCTTCGTGAGGCCGGCTTTGAATGACGATTTTTTCGTGTTTTTCATTCCTGCTCTACCCTGTTTGTTGTGGTTTATTGAAAAAAGCAGCACTTTGATAAAAACAAATTATTTGCAAATTTACATGCAAATAATTCAACCAAAGTATTGCTGATTTAACTTTTTGTTACAACAGTAAAGTTATGGAAATGTTGCGGTAAATACACATTTTCGGAAAAGTGGTATTAGCCCGTGCCGCTTCGGCAGCCCGCCCCGGCAGACAGCGGGCCAGCGCCGGTGCCACTGCATCCAAGGCCAGCGCTTTCCCGTATAATCCGACCTCCCGCAACAACTTGTGCGGCCCCGAATAACAGCAGAAAACAGCAAAACAGAACTGGCCAGATGAGCGTTAAACCCACCGAAAAAATCACCCCGATGATGGCTCAATACCTGAGCATCAAAGCGCAATATCCGGATATGCTGGTGTTCTACCGCATGGGCGATTTCTACGAACTGTTCCATGCTGACGCGGAAAAAGCCTCGCGCGTGCTGGGCATTACGCTGACGGCGCGCGGCACTTCGGGCGGCCAGCCCATCAAGATGTGCGGTGTCCCCTTCCACTCGTTGGAAGGCTATCTGGCCAAGCTGGTCAAGATCGGCGAATCGTGCGCCATCTGCGAACAGATCGGCGACCCTGCCACCAGCAAAGGACCGGTAGAACGCAAGGTGATGCGCGTGGTGACGCCGGGCACGCTGACCGATGCCGACCTGCTGCCGGAAAAAGCCGAACGCCCGCTGCTGGCCATGTGCATCGTCAGCCAGCGCAAGGTGGCCACTGCCGGTCTGGCCTGGCTGTCGCTCGCCAGCGGCGCGCTGCGCCTGATGGAGTTCTCCGGCGACAGCCACACCGTGGCCACCCGCATGCAGCAGGAACTGGAGCGTATTGCTCCCGCTGAAGTGCTGCGCGGCGATAGCGCCGACCTGTTCGAAAACGATCTGCCCTGTCACGTCAACCGCGTGCCGGACTGGCATTTCGATATCGTCAGCGGCCAGAAGGCGCTGCTCGACCAGCTGGGGGTTGCCACCCTGACGGCCTTCGGCGCCGACGGACTGGGTGCCGCACTCGGTGCCGCCGGTGCGCTGCTGCGCTACGCCCAGTCGACCCAGGGCCGCGGCCTGCAGCACGTGCGCAGCCTGACCACCGAAACGGAAAACGAATTCATCGGCCTCGACGCCGCCACCCGGCGCAATCTGGAGCTGACGGAAACCATACGCGGGCAGGAATCGCCGACGCTGTTCTCGCTGCTCGACCACTGCCGCACGGCCATGGGTTCGCGCCTGCTGCGCCACTGGCTGCACCATGCACGGCGCGATCAGGCCATCGCCCGCGCGCGCCAGCAAGCCATTGCTGCACTGGCGCAGGCCGATGTAACGGGTGCGCTGGCGCACACGCTGGCGCAGGTGCCGGACATCGAACGCATCACCACCCGCATCGCCCTGCTGTCGGCGCGCCCGCGCGATCTGGCAAGCCTGCGCGACGGCGTACAGCAGCTGCCCGAGCTGCGCCACAGCATGCAGCGCGCACTGGGCGACAGCCATGGCCTGCTGGCCGCGATCGACGCCGATCTGGCCACGCCTGACGCCTGCCTCGATCTGCTGCAACGGGCCATCGCTGAAGAACCGGCCGCCATGGTGCGCGACGGCGGCGTGTTCGCGCGCGGCTACGATGCCGAACTCGATGAACTGCGCGCCCTGTCGGAAAATGCCGGCCAGTTCCTGATCGATCTGGAAACCCGCGAACGGGCCCGCACCGGCATTGCCAATCTGCGGGTGGAATACAACAAGGTGCACGGCTTCTACATCGAAGTCACGCACGGCCAGACCACCAAGGTGCCGGACGACTACCGCCGCCGCCAGACCCTGAAAAACGCCGAGCGCTACATCACGCCCGAACTCAAGGCCTTCGAAGACAAAGCCCTGTCGGCACAGGACCGCGCGCTGGCGCGCGAGAAAATGCTGTACGACCAGCTGCTGGCCGATCTGGCGCCCTACATCGGCACGCTGCAGAGCATCGCCCGCGCGCTGGCGCAGATCGATACCCTGAACGCCCTGACCACGCATGCGCTGCGCCACAACTGGTGCGCACCGCAGCTGGTGGATACGCCCTGCCTGAACATCATCGAAGGGCGCCATCCGGTAGTGGAAAACCAGATCGAACGCTTCATCGCCAACGACTGCCGCTTCAGCGACGAACGCCGCCTGCTGCTGATTACCGGCCCTAACATGGGCGGTAAATCGACCTTCATGCGTCAGGTTGCGCTGATTACACTGCTGACCTACGTGGGCAGCTACGTGCCGGCCGCCAGCGCCACCATCGGCCCGATCGACCGCATCTTCACCCGTATCGGCGCCACCGACGATCTGGCCGGAGGGCGTTCCACCTTCATGGTGGAGATGACGGAATCGGCGGCCATCCTCAACGGCGCCACCGCACAGTCGCTGGTGCTGATGGATGAAGTAGGCCGCGGTACCTCCACCTTCGACGGTCTGGCGCTGGCCTGGGCGATTGCACGTCACCTGATCGATACCAGCCGCAGCTTCTCGCTGTTCGCCACCCACTACTTCGAACTGACCCAGCTGCCGGAAAGCCATCCTTCCGCCGCCAACGTGCACCTGTCCGCCGTTGAGCACAAGGACAGCATCGTCTTCCTGCACGCCGTGCAGGAAGGTCCGGCCTCGCAGAGCTACGGTTTGCAGGTAGCCCAGCTGGCCGGTGTGCCGCAGCCAGTCATCAAGGCGGCGCGCAAGCATCTGGCGCGGCTGGAAGCGCAGGCACTGGACGCCACGCCGCAGCTCGATCTGTTCGCCGCCCCGCAGAACGATGCCGATGACGAGGAAGTCGCGCCGGCCGCCGCTGATCCGGCTGCCCAAGCCCTGCTCGACGCGGTCGACGCGCTCGATCCCGATGCGCTTACCCCGCGCGAAGCACTGGAGCAGCTGTACCAGCTCAAACGCCTGTCGGCAGCGGCACAGGCATGAGCACGCGGCGACGCCAGACGGGAGCGCAGCAGGCCTTGCTGACGGCGCTGAGCGCCGGCATGCTGGCGGCGCTACTGTCCGTGCCTGCGGCCGCCGCCACCACGACGTCGCCACTGGCAGTCGCTACCGCACCCATGCTGGCAGCTGCCGCAAGCGCCAGCGCAGCCAGTTTCCAGTTCGGCGTGATCGGCCATAGCTTCAAGAGCAGCGCCGACGAAACGCCGCTGCGTCAGGCCATTGCCAGCGCCAGCCAGCAGTCGCCCGCCTTCATCGTTGCCACCGGCATCAAGTCGACCAGCGAACCATGCAGCGACCGCCTGTATGGGCAGCGCCGCGCCCTGTTCAACGACAGCAGCGCGCCGCTGATCCTGTCGCTGGCCGGCAGCGACTGGAGCGCCTGCCAGAATTCGGCCGGACGCTCGGCCGCCATCGAACGCCTGAACCGCGTGCGCGAGCTGTTCTACAGCGATGCCGAATCGCTGGGCATGCGCCACCTGCCGCTCACGCGCCAGTCCGGCACGGCCAAGTTCCGCAGCTACGCGGAAAACGCCCACTGGCAGGTAGGCAAGGTGCTGTTCGCCACCATCAATCTGCCCGCCAATAACAACCATTACCGCGCCGAGGCAGGCCGCAACAGCGAATATGAAGACCGGCTGGTGGCCAACCGCGCCTGGCTGAACCGGCTGTTCTCGCTGGCGCAGCGGCAGAAGCTGCAGGGACTGGTGCTGTTTTCCGATGGCGCCGTCACGCTGCCGGAATCGGGCCTGCTATCACTGCTGCCCAGCTTCCGCAACAAGCAGGATGGCTTTGCCGAACCACGGCGCCAGATCCATGCGCTGGCGGAGAAATTTAGCGGACAGGTATTGTTGATCGATGCGCAGGGCAGCGCTGGCGGCGAAACCGTCATCAACTGGCGTGGCAATGTGGGGTATCTGAGTCTGGCCACGTCGTGGACCGAGATTGGGGTGAACAGTGCAGCAGCACCGCTATTTAGCTTGCGCGCTAGTGGCGCCGATGTGACGCCATAGCGGCCGCTAAAAAAAACGCAGCCAGATCAAATTTCTTCGATCTGGCTGGCCTGCAGGCGCCTGTTAAAGGCGCCCGTTCGACAACGATTAGTGGATAGGGTGAATGGCGACGTGATCGCCTTCTTCACCTGCCTCATCGTCGTCATCGTGGTGATGGCCGTGGGCGCCGTGTACGTGGCCGTGAGCGATTTCTTCATCCGACGCAGCACGCACGTCCACCACGCTCAGGCTGAAGCGCAGGGCGATGCCAGCCAGCGGGTGATTTCCATCAAGTACCACTTTGTCATCGGCGATGTCGGTCACGGTGAAGATCATCGGTTCTGCATCTTCATCGCCATCCGGCATACCTTCGAACTGCATGCCCACTTCCAGTGGTTCAGGCAGGCGGTTGCGTTCTTCCACTTTCACCAGTGCGGCATCGTAGTCGCCGAACGCGTCGTCCGGCTCGATCTGGATGATGGAGCTATAGCCCACATCCTTGCCGTCGAGTTCTTCTTCGATCTTGGGCAGGGTGTTTTCATAGCCGCCGTGCAGGTAGACCATAGGCTGACTGCCATCTTCGATCAGGTTATCCTGGGCATCGGTCAGTTTGTAGTTCACAGTCACGACCGTATTCTTGGCAATCTTCATGGGGTTTCCTTTCTAAATTAACCTCGTGATTATACCCTGTCTCACCGGCGCAACCGCCGTTAGCAGCCGTTAGGCGCGGTGCATGGGTATAATGCCGTATGAAAAAATTACCTCTCCTGGGCGACATTACGCCTGCGCAGTTCCTGCGCGAATACTGGCACAAGAAACCTCTGCTGATCCGCAACGCAGTTCCCGGCTTCAAGCCGCTGCTGAGCGTGGAAGCACTGGGCAAACTGGCCGCCACCAACCATGCCGAATCGCGTCTGGTCACCAATGTGGACGGCAACTGGAACCTGCAGCACGGCCCGCTGGAGTCGCTGCCGCCTATGAGCCAGAAGGAATGGACCGTACTGGTGCAGGGTGTCAACCTGTTCGACGACAAGGCCGATGCGCTGCTGCGTCAATTCCGTTTCATTCCCGATGCCCGTCTGGACGACCTGATGGTCAGTTTTGCCACCGATGGCGGCGGCGTTGGCCCCCACTTCGATTCGTACGACGTATTCCTGCTGCAAGCGCAGGGCCAACGCCGCTGGCGCATCGGCGCGCAGAAAGACCTGACGCTGGTGGAAGGCCTGCCGCTCAAGATTCTGGCGAATTTCGTGCCGGACGAAGAGCTGGTGCTCAATCCCGGTGACATGCTCTACCTGCCACCACACTGGGCGCACGACGGCATCGCCATCGGCGACTGCCAGACCTATTCCATCGGTTTCCGCCAGCCCTGCTATCAGGAACTGGGCGAAGCCTTCCTGCAGTTCATGGCCGATTCCATCGACCTGCCGGGCCGCTACAGCGATCCCGACCTGAAACCGCAGAACAAGCCCGCCGAAATTCCGCGTCCTATGCTCGATACCCTGATCGAAGAAATCAGCAAGGTACGCTTCACCGACGAAGACATCACCATCTTCCTCGGCGAATACATGTCCGAGCCCAAGCACAATGTCTTCTTCACGGGCCCGACCAAGCCACTCACTTTCGGCAAGTTCAGCGACAAAGCCAGCCAGAAGGGGCTGAAGCTGTCACGTAAGACGCAGATGCTGTATCGCGGCAAACACGTCTTCATCAACGGCGAATCCTTCGGCGTGGGCAAGACTGACCGCGTTACGCTGGAACTGCTGGCCAATGAACGCCGCCTCGATGGCGCCGCCTTTGCCGCAGCCTCCGACGACGTACTGGAAGCCCTGTACACCTGGTATCAGGACGGCTGGATCGAACTGCTGTAAGGAGCTCGCGTGGATGCACTGCCCACCCCGTTTGATACCCGCAGTGCATTCCAACAGCATCTGGCCAGCTGCATAGGCGCAGCACAGCACACGCTGTGCCTGTTCGACCCCGACTTTGCCAGCTGGGAGCTGGGCAGTAGCAGCATGGATGCGGCCCTGCGCCGCTTCTTTCATGGCGGCGGCCAGCTGCAGCTGGTAGCCCATCAGGGGCAAGTACTGGAGCGCCACGCGCCGCGCCTGCTGCGCCTGCTCCAGACCTATCAGCACCGGGTCGCCTTGCGGCGCACCCATACCGCACTGCGCCAATTAAGCGACTCATTCTGCCTTGCCGACCAGAGCCATCTGGTGCGGCGTTTTCATTCTGATCACTTCCGCGGCGAATACAGCGTGAATGACGCTGCCGAAGTGAAAATCTATCAGGATCGCTTCATTACAATTTGGTTAGACTCGGGTGAAGGCTTGCTGGTAAGTCCTGGCGAAATTTGAGCATTTTCAGCGCAGAATAAGGTAGTTCGAAGCGAATACCGCGCAAGTTGGCGAAACTAGCCCTTTGGTCATAATTTGAAATGTTGCAGTATCGCAAATTTATGGTCGAAACGGCCGTGTATCCTATTGCGACGCAGTAAAAATCGCTATAATATTTCGTTAGGAAGTTTCCGTTGTCTGGTAGGCACCTTACGAGGTACGAAAGCCTTCGAAGACGACCTAAAATAGAGCGATAATTACCGGTAATTATTAATCGCAACATTGTGTTTAATTTGAATTAACTAAGGAAAACCCATGAAAAAGTCCCTGCTGATCGTTTCCCTGCTGGCTGTTGCTCTGGCTGCTTGCTCGAAAAAAGAAGAAGCTCCTGCTGCTCCAGCTCCAGTAGCTGCTCCTGAAGCTGCTGCTCCTGCTGCTGCTCCTGCTGCTGCTCCAGCCGCTTCGGACGCTGCTGCTCCTGCTGCTGCTCCAGCCGCTTCGGACGCTGCTGCTGCTCCAGCCGCTGCTGCTCCTGCTGCTTCGAAGTAATCAGCTCGATAGAAAAACCGGCCTGCGGGCCGGTTTTTTTACGTCTGTTACTTTTATAATTCGCTAAAACTCCAGCGCTAAACCTGCCGGTATTATCGGGAGCAGTTTTATCCCTGCAGTTTTAAATAAAAAAAGCCGGCAATTGTGAACTGAACCCCAAAAGTTGATGTCCAACTTTTGGGGTTCAGTTCAATTGCCGGCTTTTCTATTAGTGCCAGCTATTAACTGGCACTGCGATTACTTCAGCTGTTCCTGCAGCAGCGTCAGGATCTTCTCGCCCACTGCGCCGGTATCAGCCTGACCGGCATTATTCGCCACCGTCACCACGCTGGTATTGCCAGCGCCAGCTTTCACCAGAATACGGTAGCGCTGGGCTTCCTTGTCAGCCTCGGACGAACCCCAGCTGAACAGTTTGGCGAAGAAGCCTTTGCCTTCCACACTGTCATCCACATAGCGCACGAAGTAAGTACCCTGGGTGCGGTCACGGTCTTCCACCGTGAAGCCGGCACGGTCCAGCGCCAGACCGACGCGACGCCAGGCGCGGTCGAAGCCTTCGTCCACCTGTACGGTACCAGCCACCAGCGTGGCATGCTGAGCCTGCGCCGGTGCATTCTCGACCGTCGTACGGGCTTCAGCCACTTCGCTGACATTGCCCAGCTTGGTCATCAGACGGGCCAGGAATTCCGCTTCCAGACCGGGATCATTGGCGCGCGGCGTCCACGAGGTGGTTTCGTTCTGCGGGCCGGTCACCACTTCCTTGGCGCCACGGTGGCTGATGTAGATTTCGCTGCTGCCATCAGCGCGGCGCTCGATACGGGTACGGAACTTGTCGCGTTCGCCGCTCGAATACATGGAATCAAACACCTTGCCCAGCGTGTTGCGGATAAAGTCCTGGGGGATCTTGGCGCGGTTTTCGTTCCAGTCAGTTTCCATCAGGCCTGCCGCCGGCATTTCCTTGGCCAGCACAGAGCCCGAATCTTCCCAGAACTGCTTGAGCTGCGGCCACAGCTGCTCAGGCGTCTGCTTGACCACCAGCCAGCGCTGGTTGCCATCGCGCTCCACCTTGATATCGCCCACACCAGCCACAGCAACCGAACCGGCGGCCGGCGTGCCCGGCACAATGGCAGCAGTATTGCCGCCATTTCCACGCGTGGCGTTGTAGCCGGAAGCGGTAGCGATGCCGTTGTTCGAATCCGGCAGCGAATAGCGGTTATCTTTCTGTAACTGGGTCAGATCTGGCGGCACGTCCAGCGTGCTGGCCTTTTTCGCGGCCTTGTAATCGACCTTGTCCGTACCGACCACGGAACCAATCATGCCGCAACCGGTCAAACTGGCCATCAGGGCGCCCACCAGCACAGCGCGTTGCGAGGAAATAGAAACTGTCTTGCGATTAGTCATGTGGTAACTATTTAAAAAGCTGAATAGCAGCAAATCAAAAACGATCCGAACCGTAGTCGGGGCTAGTGTAGTGATATTAATTACAGAACGCCGGATTCTTTCAGGGCGGCACGCACGGCAGCGTGGCAGTCTTGCGCCAGCGGTACCAGTGGCAGACGTATGCCGGCTGGCATCTTGCCCATTTCCGCCAGCGCCCATTTTACCGGCACTGGGTTAGGCTCGATGAACAGCTTCTGGTGCAGCGGGAACAGCTTGTTATTCCACTCCAGTGCCTTGGCGATATCGCCGGCGATGGCCGCCTTGCACATTTCGGCCATGCCGCGCGGGGCCACGTTGGCCGTCACGGAAATGTTACCGGCGCCACCAGCGAGCATCAGCGCCATCGCAGTCGGATCATCACCCGAGTACACGGCGAACGATTTCGGCGCCAGACGCAGCAGGTCATAGCCGCGGCCGATGTTGCCGGTCGCATCCTTGACGCCTACGATGTTAGGAATCTCGGCCAAACGCAGGATGGTTTCGTTGCTCATGTCGGCCACGGTGCGGCCCGGCACGTTGTACAGAATCACCGGCAGGTCCACCGCTTCGGCAATCGCCTTGAAGTGCTGGTACATGCCTTCCTGGGTAGGACGGTTGTAGTAAGGGACTACCTGCAGGGTCGCATCGGCACCCGCCTCTTTGGCATAGCGGGTCAGCTTGATGGCTTCTGCCGTCGAATTGGCGCCAGCGCCGGCGATAATAGGAATGCGGCCGCGCGCGTGGGCCACGGTGGCCTTGATCAGCGCGCAATGCTCTTCCACGCTGACGGTGGCCGATTCACCGGTCGTACCGGCGATAACGATGCTGTCCGTACCTTCGGCGATGTGCCAGTCGATCAGCTGATTCAAACCCTCGAAGTCCAGACTTCCGTCTGCGTGCATCGGGGTGACGATTGCTACGATGCTGCCCTTAATCATAGGTAACCACTGCGTAAAGAATTAAAACAACGATTGTAGTCGATAGGCCGCCGCCGTGGTGCATTCGCGGCGACAAATCAACCGTCAAAATGGTGGCAACAAGGCCGCCATACGGGGGAATTCCGGCTGCACGGCACATAGTCGTTGCACCATGGCAGCTTTTGGCGTATCGATCACACCTTCTTCATAGGCAACGACCTGCAAACCATGGCGCTGCGCCCAACCCAGCAGCTCGCCAGACTGTAACAGAAACGCCGGATTCGAGGGCTTGCTGAACTGCTCATTTCCTACTGCAAAAGTCTCGTAGATCAGCACGCCATTGGCCGCCAGACTGGCCAGCATGGCCGGCAGCAGCGGCCGGTGCAGGTAGTTGGTCACCACAATGCCGGCAAAGCGCTGGGCGCCGAACGGCCATGGCGCCCCGGCTTCTTCCAGATCGATTTCCGTGGTGGTGATGCCATCGCCCGCAGTCGCGGCCAGCGCCGCCGGATCGCGATCCACTGCCACCACGGCATGGCCGAGCGCCGCCAGATGGCGCGCATGGCGGCCATGGCCGCAGGCCAGATCCAGCACGGCGCCACTGGGTATCAGCGGCGCATAGCGCTGTACCCATGGCGAGATCAGGTCGCTGCTGTAGCTCATGTATAGGCCAGTCCCATGGCTTCGCGCACATCGCGCATGGTTTCCAGCGCCAGTTTGCGGGCGGCGTCGTTGCCGTCAGCCACGATGGCACGCACCAGCGACGGATCGTCCAGATACTGCTGGGCGCGCTCGTGCATGGGTTCCTGTTCCTTGACGATGGCGTCAATCACGGGCTGTTTGCACTCGATGCAGCCAATACCGGCAGATTTACATCCTTTTACCACCCATTCCTGCGTCGGCGCGTCGGAATACACCTGATGGAACTGCCATACCGGGCAGCGGCCCGGATCGCCCACATCGGTACGCCGCACGCGGGCCGGGTCGGTCGGCATGGTGCGGATTTTCTTCTCCACCGACGCTTTGTCTTCGCGCAGGGCGATGGAATTGCCATAGCTCTTGGACATCTTGCGGCCATCCAGGCCAGGCAGACGCGAAGCAGCCGTCAGGCGGGCTTGCGGCTCCACCAGTATCAGCTTGCGGCTGCCTTCCAGATAGCCGAACAGGCGCTCGCGGTCGCCCATGGACAGGCTTTGCGCATCGTCCAGCATGGCTTTGGCCTGCTCCAGCGCCTCTTCCTTGCCATCCTGCTGGAATTCGGTACGCAGTTCGTTGTACAGCTTGGCGCGCTTGCTGCCCAGCTTTTTCACGGCTTCCTGCGCTTTTTCTTCGAAACCCTTCTCTTTGCCATACATATGGTTAAAACGGCGGGCAATTTCGCGCATCATTTCGATGTGCGGCACCTGATCGTCGCCCACCGGCACCTGGCTCGCGCGGTAGATCAGCACGTCAGCAGCCTGCAGCAGCGGATAGCCGAGGAAGCCGTAAGTTGCCAGATCTTTATTGGACAGATTCTCGATCTGGTCCTTGTAGGTGGGCACCCGCTCCAGCCAGCCCAGCGGCGTAGCCATGGACAGCAGTAGATGCAGTTCGGCGTGTTCGGGCACGCGCGACTGGATGAACAGCGTGGCCTGGGAAGGATCGATACCGGCGGCCAGCCAGTCGATCAGCATATCCCAGGTGCTGCGTTCGATCACGCTAGGGTCGTCGTAGTGCGTGGTCAGGGCATGCCAGTCGGCCACGAAAAACAGACAAGGCAGTTCGGACTGCATCTTGATCCAGTTTTTCAAAGCGCCGTGGTAGTGGCCCAGATGCATGGAACCAGTGGGACGCATGCCGGAAACTACACGATCGGGGTACATAGAGGGCTCAGCTAAGTAAGAAAATCAGGGGTGTCAGCAGGACGCGGAAGATACTCTGCAGAATATGCATGCCGCCGACCAGGAAGTCGGTCAGCAGGCCGAACTGCATCATCAGGATCAGCGCGATGAACACATACATGCCGTAACGTTCGATCTGGGCATACTGGCGCGCCAGCGGCAGCGGCAGGATGCCGGTCACGATGCGGCCGCCATCGAGCGGCGGCAGCGGAATCAGGTTGAACACGCACATGGCGGAGTTGACGCCATAACCGGCCATGCTCATGGCTACAAAGAAATTACTCAGTTCCAAGTTGAGGCCATGCACCAGCACCACCCACAGCGTCATCCAGCCCAAGCCCATGGCAAAGTTGGCTGCCGGACCGGCAGCGGCCACAAAAGCCATCTGCTTTTTAGGATTGCGCAGACGGCCATAATCGACCGGCACTGGCTTGGCATAGCCGAGCGCAGGCAGATGCAGCAGGCTGAGGATCAGCGGCAGAATAATCGTGCCGAAGGGATCGATATGGCGCAGCGGATTGAGGCTCAAGCGCCCCTCGTGGGCCGCCGTCGGGTCGCCGAAATAGCGGGCCACATAGCCGTGCGCTGCTTCGTGCAGGGAAATGGCAAACAGCACGGGGATCAGATACACCGCGATGGTTTGGATCAGACTGTCAGTTTCGTTCATGAGGGGGATTCTACCAGAGGGCGGACTCAGCCCAAGCAGTGCCGTCAGGGGCCGGCACAGATACCCAGTTAATCACCAGACCATGCCAGTACCAGCTTAGTTCTTGCTTAGAAAAGGCTGCAGGCAGCGCGTGCGCTGTCACAGGCCGAACATCGAGGCGTCGCCGCGGCCCTGCCGCACCAGCTCGGCCTGCGCCCCCGTCAGATCGATCACCGTGGTCGGCGCCATGCTGCAGGCGCCGCCGTCGATCACCAGATCAACCTGCTTGCCCAGCCGTTCGACGATGGTGTCGGCGTCGTTCAGCGCTTCCGCTTCGCCCGGCATGATCAGGGTGGTGCCCAGCAGCGGCTGCTGCAGCACTTCCAGCAGCGCATGGACGATGGCGTCTTCCGGCACCCGCAAGCCTATGGTCTTGCGCGACGGATGGCTGAGGCGGCGCGGCACGCACTTGGTCGCTTCCAGAATGAAGGTGAACGGCCCCGGCGTGGCCGCTTTGAGCAAACGGAACTGCTGGTTATCGACGCGCGCATACACGCCGATTTCGCTAAGGTCGCGGCACAGCAGGGTCAGGTGGTGTTTTTCATCCACGCCACGGATGCGGCGCAGCCGTTCCACCGCCGCCTTGTCATCGAGGTGGCACACCAGCGCATAGCAGGAATCCGTCGGCACGGCGACAATACCGCCGTCGTGCACGATCTGCGCCGCCTGCTTGATCAGGCGCGGCTGCGGATTGACGGGATGGACCTGAAAAAACTGACTCATGGTTGCACTGGCTGAGGCCGCTGTGAAGTAAGTTCAAGATTGTACGCTACGCAAGGCAGCAATACGCTGTTCGAACGGCGGATGGGTGGAAAACAGTGCACTCCAGCCGGGCGAATTGCTGATCCCGGCGGCTGCCATCGACTGCGGCAGTTCGCCCGGCGTCATGCCATTCAGGCGTGCCAGCGCATGCTGCATGGGGACGGAACTGCCCAGCAAACGGGCCGAACCGGCATCGGCCCGGAATTCGCGCTGGCGCGAGAACCATGCCACGATCAGCGAGGCGGCCAGACCAAAGATGATTTCGCACACAAATACAGTGATGGTGTAGCCGATGCCAGGACCACGGCGGCCACTATCGTCGTTCTTCAGCAGCATCTTATCGACAAAAAAACCCACCACGCGCGCGAGAAACACTACAAAGGTATTCACCACACCCTGTATCAGGGTCATGGTCACCATGTCGCCATTGGCGATGTGGGCCACTTCATGGCCCAGCACGGCTTCCACTTCGTCGCGGTTCATGCTTTCCAGCAGGCCGGTGGAAACCGCCACCAGTGCCGAATTCTTGAAGGCGCCCGTAGCAAAGGCATTCGGTTCGCCTACATACACGGCCACTTCCGGCGTGGCGATGCCGGCCCGCTGCGCCAGACCAGCCACAGTGTTGACCAGCCACAGCTCGGTCGACGAAGCAGGCGAGCTAATCACGCGCGCGCCGGTCGACCACTTGGCCATCGGTTTGCTGATCAGCAAGGAGAAAATGGCGCCAGTAAAGCCCACCACCAGCGAAAACGCCAGCAGGCTGCCCAACTGCAGCGTATTGCCGCTGCCGGGACGGCCAATACCCAGCAGTGACAGCACGATGGACAGCACCAGCATTACCGCCAGATTGGTCAGAATAAACAGGACGATACGTTTCATTGCTTGCTCTCCCACGGAATTAAGGAACGGCTTGCAGACACTGCAGACTCGTGCGGCGAATAGATGAGTCTCGTCAGGCCGATTTTCAAGTGGCCGCAGCGCCCTGGCTAGAACCAGTCATGCCAGACCGGCGTTACACCGGCCGGCAGTGGCGGCAGCAGGGCAAAATCCACCCGCGCCTCGCCCGGCGCATGGAAATCCGTACCGCGCGAGGCCAGAAAACCGTAACGCCGAGCCAGCTCGGCGTACTCGGGATACTGGTCCGGCGTATGGCTGCCCGTCACCACCTCGATGGCGGTGCCGCCCAGCTGCTTGAATTCGTCGAACAGCACGCCCTGCGCCATATCATTGAATTTATAGCGGCCCGGGTGGGCAATCACGGCGATGCCGCCGGCCGCCCGTATCCAGCCGACCGCGTCTTCCAGCGTGGCCCAGCGGTGCGGCACATAGCCGGGCTTACCTTCCGACAGATATTTCTTGAACACGTCGGGAATGCTGGCGCACACGCCCTGCTCCACCAGATAGCGGGCAAAATGGGTGCGCGACATCAGATCGGGATTGCCGACAAATTTCAGCGCGCCTTGGTAGGCATCAGCTATGCCTACCTTGGCCAGTTCCGCAGCAATCTGGCGGCCACGGTTGTCGCGGCCGGCACGGGTGGCAGCCAGACCGGCACACAGTCCCGCATGGGTTTCATCGATCTGCAGGCCGACGATGTGCACGGTTTCCTTGGCCCACGTGATCGAAATTTCCACTCCGCTCACAAACTGCATGCCCAGCGCCAGCGCGGCAGCGCGGGCTTCGGCCACGCCATCGACTTCGTCGTGATCGGTCAGCGCCCAGACATCGACGCCGGCCTTGCGCGCCGTTTGCGCCACGGCAGCGGGTGCCAGTACGCCATCAGAAACATTGGAATGACAGTGCAAATCGACTTTTAAGGCATTAGGCATACGGGTACATAAAACGCAGCAATGAAGCCTGCATTGTACGCCTCTTGCACAAAATTCACTTAGACCCTGTCATGACTCTTACCTCTGCAGAAATTGCTCGATCAGGCGGGCCAGCGCTTCCGGCTGGTCATGATGCAGCATATGGCCGGCATCGGGCAGGATGTGGCGTTCAACGTCGCGCAAATGACCAAGACGGAAGTCCAGTTCCGTGCGCCCTTCGGCTTCGCCGCCCATCCAGCTCCACATGTCGGTCTGGGCCGCTTCCACCCACAGCACCGGCGCCGTGATGGCGCTCCAGCAGGCCAGCACATCTTCCGAGTGGTAAGGCAGCGGGCCATGCTGCTTGTGCGCCGGATCGCCCAGCACTTCCCAGCGCCCCGGCGCCGTCTGCGCCGACCAGTGCTGGGCCAGGAAGGCCGCCCGTTCATTGCTCAGGCGCGGGTTGGTTTTCTGCAAACGTGCCGCCACTTCCGCCTCGCTAGTATAGGTACGCAGGGAGGGCGGCGTGTGCAGGCCGTCCAGCCAGGCCGCATAGCGGCGCGGTGTCTGCTCCGGCTTGCTGGACTTCAGCCCGCCCCCTTCCAGATTGACCAGCTTGCGGATACGCTCAGGACGGGCGCCGGCATACAGGCTGACCACATTGCCGCCCATGCTGTGGCCAAGCAGGTTGATGGCCTCGCCCGGGGCATAATGATCGAGTATGGCATCGAGATCGGCCAGATAATCGGGGAACCAGTAGGTATCGCTGCCGTTGCGCTGGGACAGGCCAAAGCCGCGCCAGTCCGGTGCGATCACATGCCAGTCGCCCTGCAAGGCATCTACCACGAACTGAAACGAAGCCCCTACATCCATCCAGCCATGCAGCATGAACAGTTTAGGCGCCCCTGCGCGCCCCCAGTGCCGCACATGGCTACGCAGGCCGCGTATGGTCAGAAATTCAGATCGGGATGGCGTGTAGGTCATGGCAGTCCTTGAAAAGACGTAAATTGGCGCAATATCAGCCTGCAAGCACGACAAATCAGCTTAGCGGCGGCGCTGCAAAATAATAGCACGACCGTTCGATAGCTGCACAAGCGTAAAATAGCGACATTCTGGCGCGCCAGCCGCCGGTCATCAACCGACAGCCGCATTCCGGCGGTTGCGGGGCAGGCGCGGCGCCCTTCCGTATCCACAACGCCACAAAGGTTTCCAATGTCTATATATCAACTGGGCGAACACGCGCCCGAGATCGATGCATCGTCATTTGTTGCAGACACCGCCACTGTAATCGGCAAAGTCACTCTGCATGCCAACACTTCGGTGTGGTTCGGCGCCACCATCCGCGGCGATAACGAACGCATTACCGTGGGTGCGGGCAGCAATGTGCAGGAAGGCACGGTCATGCACACGGACATGGGCTATCCGCTGACCGTGGGCGAAAACGTCACCATTGGCCATCAGGCCATGCTGCACGGCTGCACCATCGGCGATGGCGCGCTGATAGGCATACAG
>Ga0187842_1000509_pt1 | contig 19423 bp, 12 predicted proteins | sample SpaLakP09_SKY_41_FD_134514 | JGI IMG/M metagenome (GOLD analysis project Ga0187842, IMG submission 134514) | Oligotrophic lake water microbial communities from Sparkling Lake, Wisconsin, USA - SP09_SKY_41 | ecosystem: Environmental > Aquatic > Freshwater > Lake | place: USA: Sparkling Lake... | reverse complement strand
AAGCTATTGCGTGCATACAGCCAGAATGGTCCCATGGCTTTCATGGCATCGGGGTAGTTGTGCCACTGAGGGGAGGTGGGAAGCCATTCGGGCGGGAGTTTCATGGTTTCGTTGAGTGGCTTGAGGGAAGTGGAGACCATCCAGAAAAATGGCAAAAGGAAAAGAACCCCAAGCAGGATCAAAGCCAAACGGGAAAACCAAGGAAAGGAGGAGTGAGTGGGTTTCATGCTTTAGCGGCCAGAGTAGTGGACTTTTTCTCTCCGTAGTGGACGGTAATTAGACTGAGCCCGATGATGAGGACGAAGAGACAGAGGGCGAGGGCGGAGGCGTAGCCCATATTCCAGTAATCAAAAGCGTTCTGATAAATGTAGGTGGCGAGAAAAAGAAGAGATCGTCCAGGGCCATCGCCTCCACCGGTAAGGATATAGGGTACGGCAAAAGTCTGGAGAGCGCCGATGATGCTCATAAGGACATTAAAAAAGATTACGGGGGAGAGCATGGGTAGAGTGATGTGGAGGAACCTTTGCCAAGAGTTTGTGCCATCTAATTCTGCAGCTTCGTAAAGTTCTACAGGAACCTCTTGGAGGCCTGCTAAGTAGATCACTACGGCCTGCCCAGTTCCCCAAAGACCCGTAAGAATTAGGCCCCAAAGAGCGAAATTGGGGTCGTTTAACCAGTCGGGCGCTTGGAAGTGAGAGCCGAAGAGGGCGTTGATCGCCTGAAGAGGAGGGCGCAGGAGGCTGTTGACCAGGCCCATAGGACCGTTGAGCAACCACTGCCAAAGAATAGCAAGGGAGATGGCGGGGACTAAGGAGGGGAGAAAAAAGATGGTTCGGTAAATCCCTTGTCCCGCGATGGGTTGATTGAGGAGGATGGCGAGTCCAATGGAGAGGAGAGTGCTGAGGGGAATAGCAACTACGGCAAAGAGGACAGTATTACGGAGAGCTTTCCAAAATACTGGATCGTGCCAGAGATCCATATAGTTCTGGGCTCCTAGAAAAACTGGTTGGGAGAGGACGCTGTAGTCGCAAAGGGAGAACCAGATGGAAGCGACCAGCGGATAAAGATTGAAGGCAAGGAACCCCAGAATCCATGGAGAGATAAAAAGAAGTCCCTTCAGTACATTTCTACGTTCTCCAAGGGTCATGGCCGAACCTCCTTCTCCCACCGACTGACGCGCGCGGGGGCGACCTGGTTCCAACGGGCCAGCTTGGCATCGAGCGCTTTTTGTTGGCGAGCCAGCATGGCCATCCGAGCTTCATCGGCCGACATACGCCCGAGAAGAACAAGATTCACATAGGTGGTCATGTCGTTGGCGTACTCTTTGAAGGTAGGAAGGGCAAGGGTAGGCGTAGCCCGAGGGCTGTTGGCTAGGTAGAGGAAGGTGCGCAGATAAGGGTGGGAATGATTTCGCACAAACTCATCGCTGACTCGAATTAAGGGGGAAATTTTATTCTGGCCGAGGCAAAGCTTTTCCATGTTCTTCTGTTTCTGAACAAAGGCGATGAACTGCATAGCTTCTTGGGGATGACGCGCTCCCGCAGGAATAACAAGAATATCGGTTTCTGCGGAGGTCATGGGGGCACCGGGATGCTCCGTTTCCTCAGGAAAAGCGGCGACCCCGTACTCGAAATCGGCCGGGGCATAGTTCTTGATAAAATTATTCATCCAAACCCCTTGCATGATCATGGCAACTTTTCCATTAAAGAAGGGATTGTCGGGTGAGGCAAAGTTTCCAAACGCCCCGCGCAACTGGAACATGGCAGGGCCGCCAAAGCGCTTGGAGTAACTTTCCAGCCAACCGAAAAAATGGCGGTTGGGTAAAGCATCAAGAAGAAGCTGCGTGTCACCATCCCAGCTGGGACCGCCGAACCAAGAGGGGAAGTCGTGCATCCACCATCCAGGTTCTTGAGGCATATGGCCGATTTGGGCGAGGGAGCCATCAGGGTTTTTGCGGGTGAGCTTTTCGTTGAAGAGCTCGAGCTCAGCGATGGTTCGTGGTGGTTTTTCTGGATCGAGCCCTGCGGCTCGAAACATCTTTTTGTTCCAGTGCAGGGCGGTGACAGATGGGGTGGAGGGAAGGGCCCACAAAAAGTTACGATAGGAGCACAATTTCCAGAATACGGGCAGGTACTCTTCTTGATGGATTCCTGCATCCCGAACCAGTCGGTCGAGGGGCATGAGGGCATTGTTTTCGGCATAGGATGGGAGATTGATAGCCCACAAACCGACGACATCGGGTGGGACTCCTCCCGCGGTGGCCAGCATCATCTTTTGGTCGATTCGACTGACACTGAGAAAGCGGACAAAGATTTTTTCTTGGGATTGGTTAAAATCCTCTACCACCCGAGCCATAGCTTCTCGCTCAAACCCTGTCCACTTTTCCCAGTACTCAAGAACAATTCGCCCAGACATTCGAGGATCTGGCTGCGGTGAGCAGCCGACAAGAAGGGAGAGTCCGATAGATCCGATGAGGAACAGTCCAACCCCGCGCCTGGGAATGGATTTCAAAATTCTCCCGCTTTATTTGGCGGAATCGAAAGTGAGGGCGGTTAGGCGCTCTTTGGCGGCGACCGCGGGTTGCCAAAACCAGCCCTGCTTATCCCAGCACTGGGCCATGGGAAAGCTTTTGATGACCTCTTGATAGGCGGCGATAGCTTCCTCTTTTTTACTTTCTGCTTCATAGACTTTACCGAGAATAAAAGTGCAGGTTCCCACGTCGTTTAAAGCCCAGAATTCCCGCGCCGTATCAGGACCAGGAACGACCGAAAGACTTTCCTGCATCCCAGTAGCTTTCTCTCCGTATAGTTTTTTACATCGTTCAATTCGAGCTTTTGCGGTTGCGAAATCTTTGGCGGCAAGGGATTCCCAAGCTTGGGAAGTGAGAACCGCGGAACTAGCTTCTCCCCCTGAATCCATCTCGGTTGAAGCTGGGGTTGAGTCTGTTTCCGTTTTTGGTTGTTCTGAATAGGCGAAGGGAAGGGCTGAAAAACCACACAAAATGAGTATCGACGGATAGGGGGTGGGCATATCAGAATGTTGGGTGATTTCTCCATGGTATGTCAAGCTGGCTATCTCCATCCTTCTTGTTATCAGTGTTTTAACTGAAAAAACCAATGCAGATATATCCCAGGTTTCCGTTTCCAAGGATTCGCGTGGAGCATGGATATTACAACGGGATGGCCAGCCCTTTTTCATTCAAGGAGTAGGGGGGAGTGGTTCCCTTAAACTTGCAAAGGAGGCGGGGGTAAACTCGCTCCGTACATGGGGGATCGAGCAGTTGGAGGCAAAGGATACGGATGGTCGAACACTCCTACAAAGGGCGGAAGAGCTTGGCTTAACCCTTTGTGTGGGCATCTGGGTCAAGCATGAGCGCCATGGATTCAAATACGATGATGCAAAGTTTCTTCAGCAGCAAAGGGAGGAAGTGAGGGCCGCGGTACGCAAATATAAGAATCATCCTTCTGTTCTGATTTGGGGGCTTGGCAATGAGATGGAAAGTTATGTCGGGACGGAAAATGCCGTCCGTGTGTGGAAGGAGTTAAATGAGTTAGCTAAGATCATTAAAGAGGAGGATTCCCATCATCCTGTCATGACGGTGATTGCGGGGGCCGATACGGGTAAGATCAAAGAGATCATGAAATACTATCCCTCGATCGATATCCTTGGGATCAATGCCTATCTCGGGGCAGGGGGAGCCGGAGGAACCTTAAAGGGGTTGGGGTGGACGAAGCCTTTTATTATGACCGAGTACGGGCCGGTTGGGCATTGGCAGGCTCCGAAAACGCCGTGGGGGGCGGCGATTGAGCCTACGGGGAATGAGAAAGCGGCAAATTACTACGCCACTCTCTCCACGTTGATGGAGAACAAGGAAGGACTTTGCCTGGGGAGCTACGCCTTTCTCTGGGGCAATAAGCAGGAAACCACCTCAACGTGGTATGGAATGCTTCTTTCCACAGGAGAAAAGCTGCCACCAGTCGATGCTCTAGTTCGGGGCTGGTCTGGAAAGTGGCCAACGAATCGTTGCCCCAAGCTGGAATCGATTGAATGCCCCCTCATCCTAAAAAAGGGGAAGCCAGGGGAGAAAATCAAAGCTTCCGCCAAGGTTAAAGATGCGGATGGAGATTCTCTGCAGTTTGAGTGGACGCTCATGGCTGAGAGCAAAGATCTACGGGGCGGTGGGGATGAAGAGTCTGTCCCCGCTTCGTTTCCTGAATGCATCAAGGTGGGCAGCGAGGGTTCTGATCTCACGCTCACGTTGCCTGAGAAAAAAGGGTACTACCGTCTGTTTCTTGTGGTGCGTGATGGTCGTGGTGCGGCCACTACGGCGAATTTCCCCTTCGGCGTAGAGTAGTTTTCCCCTCCGATTCATCCCATGAGCAAAAAACGGACTCTAATTGGCGAAAGGGCTTGGCCAGAGGGCGCGGGCGAGATCGCTGGCCAATTTGTCCGAATGGAGGACGGCGGGACATTTTATCGGATCAGCCATTACGACCAGATGCCGCCGTTCTTCATGAGTCTGGTAAGCGGTTCCGACCACTGGATATTTATATCCAGTAACGGCGCCCTAACCGCAGGGCGGCGCGATCCCGAGCGGGCGATTTTCCCCTACTACACGGATGACAAGATTCACGACTCGCAAGATATCACTGGAAGTAAAACGATTTTGCGTGTCCGCCGCGGCAAAGACGAGTTTCTCTGGGAACCTTTCTCGATGCGCTACGAGGGGGTCTATTCCGTCACACGCCATCTGTATAAAAGCCTCTACGGCGACCGCCTCATCTTCGAGGAAACGAACAGCGAGCTGGGGCTCCGCTTCCGCCACGGGTGGTCCTTCAGTGATAAGTACGGGTTGGTTCGCCAAGTATCTCTGGAAAATATTTCACCCGAGAAGGTTACCGTAACCGTACTGGATGGTTTGCAGAATCTTATGCCCTGCAGTGTGGCGCAATCCATGCAGGCTAACTTCAGCACGCTGGTCGACGCTTACCGCAAGAACGAGCTGGAAGCCGCCTGTGGCCTTGGGATCTACAGCCTGAGCGCGGTCATCGTGGACAGGGCCGAACCAAGCGAGGCGCTGCAGTGCAACACCGTCTGGTCGCTCGGGCTTGAGGGTGCAGTGCGCTTAATCTCTTCACGGCAGGTGGATGCTTTCCGCCGTGGGAAGGCTCCGGTGGAAGAGACTGATGTCAGAGCGGAGCGCGGTGCCTATTTTCTTGTGCAGACGCTAACTCTGGCCCCCAGCGAAAATCCTCGCTGGCGCTTTGCCGCAGCGGTCGAGCAGGATGCGTCCGCGGTGAGGAACAGCATCGTCGCGCTGGCCAACCGTGGATCACTCGCCACCGATCTTGACGCCGATCTGGCGGCGGGAAGGGACAAGCTGGAGCGCCTCGTTGCCTCGGCCGACGGATGGCAAATGACCGGAAATCCTTTGCAGGACAATCGCCATCTATCCAATGTCCTATTCAATATCATGCGGGGTGGGGTCTTCATGCGAAACCACAACTTATCAAAGGAGGATTTGCGTAAGCATGCGCGGAACTTGAACCGCAACGTGGCCACGGAGCACGAAAAGTTTTTTGCTGCGTTGCCCGACACTTTGGATTACGCGGAACTGCTCGAGGCGACTGAGGCCGCCGGCTCGGCTGACCTGCAGAGGATCTGCCTTGAGTATCTGCCGCTGGGGTTCAGTCGCCGCCACGGTGATCCGAGTCGCCCATGGAATAAGTTCGCCATCATTCTGCGTAACGACAACGGAACCGATGCCCTCTACTACGCAGGCAACTGGCGTGATATTTTCCAGAACTGGGAGGCGCTGGCCCGCAGTTTTCCGGCCTTCTTGCCTGGTATGATCGCGAAGTTCGTCAACGCCTCGACGGCCGACGGATACAATCCTTACCGTATCACCCGCGACGGCATCGACTGGGAGATGATCGAACCACATGACCCGTGGTCCTACATCGGTTACTGGGGAGACCACCAGATTATCTACCTGCTGAAGCTCCTTGAAGTACTTGAGGACTTCTTTCCCAGCAGGCTGCAGACCATGCTCAGTCGCGACATCTTCACTTACGCGAACGTGCCTTACCGAATTCGCTCTTATCGCGAGCTGCTGGCCAATCCTAAGGATACGGTGGTTTACGACACGGCGCGGGAGGCGGTTATCGCCGAGCGCGTCTCGCGGAGTGGTGCGGACGGCAAGCTCGTCTGGGGCCGCGATAATCGTGTCTATTCGGTGAATCTGATTGAGAAACTCCTCGTCTCCCTGTTGGCGAAGCTGGCCAACTATATTCCTGAAGCTGGACTGTGGCTCAACACCCAGCGCCCCGAGTGGAACGATGCCAATAACGCGCTAGTCGGCCATGGGGTTTCTGTCGTAACGCTGTGTCATTTGCGTCGTTTTGTCGTATTTTTGCGCGAGCTTCTTCAGCGTCCAGGTTGCGTTGACTTCGCGGTATCGGAGGAGGTGGCCGATTGGTTATCCGCCACAGGTGGAGCTCTAGAAAAATCGCTACCACTCTTGGACGCGCCATTTTCTGATCGCGATCGCAAGCGAGTTCTTGATGCACTAGGCGAGGCGGGTAGCCGCTATCGCAATTTCGTCTATCCCCAAGGTTTTTCGGGTGAAAAGAAAACGGTCATACGTGGGAGCCTTGTCGGCTTTTTAGAAAATGTCCTGCGGCATGTCGACCGGAGCATCGCCTCGAACGAGCGGGAGGATGGCCTCTACCACTCTTACAATCTCATGTCGGCCACCTCGGGTGGTGAGGGGATCGTCATTCGGCGACTCGGTCTCATGCTCGAGGGACAGGTGGCCATCTTGAATAGTGGTTGCCTCTCACCAATCGCATGCTTGCGCCTTCTTCAGGCGCTGCGCCAGAGCAAGCTCTACCGTGCCGACCAGCGCGCCTATATTCTCTATCCAGACAAGGTCTTGCCGCGTTTTCTTGAAAAGAACAACATTCCGAAAAAGGCGGTCGCCTCATGCCAGCTTTTCCGACAACTGCTGGCGGATGGTAATAGACAACTCGTAGGCACGGACGTCGAGGGAGGTTGCCACTTCCACGGCTCCATCCGCAATGCAGCGGACGTCCGCCGTATTCTCGTCGTCCTCGCGCAGGCTGGATACGCCGAGTTAGTCGCCCGCGATGAGGCGCGCGTGCTGGAAATCTTTGAAGAGATGTTCGACCACCAATCCTTCACAGGACGGTCTGGGACTTTTTTCGGCTACGAGGGCTTGGGCTCAATTTACTGGCACATGGTCTCAAAGCTCCTACTTGCCGCACAGGAGGCCTACCTGACGGCGAGGGAAGGTGGTGCTGTCCCAGAGGTGGTGGAGCAGCTCGCGGAGTGCTACGCCGATATTCGCAGCGGAATAGGTTTCAATAAATCGCCGCAGGAATACGGCGCCTTTCCCGCCGATCCTTATTCGCACACCCCGGCACATTCTGGTGCGCGTCAACCCGGCATGACCGGCCAGGTGAAGGAGGATATTATTTCGCGTTTTGGGGAGCTCGGAGTCGAGGTTAATGATGGTTGCCTGTTTATCCGTCCCCGCCTGCTCAAAGAGGGTGAGTTCATTGTCGCGCCCGCATCCTTTCGTTACATCGACATCCACGGCACCGTAAAGCACCTGCCTGTGCCCTCGGGCGCTCTGGCCTTTACCTTCTGCCAGGTCCCATTCGTTTATCTTCGAGGGACTGGCCAACAAAGCATTGAGATCACTCGCGCGGATGGCTCCAGGAAAAATATCCAGGGTCATTTTCTGGACCAGACGCTGAGCGCGGAGCTGTTTGGGCGCGAGGGAAAAATTTCTTCGGTTACGGTATCTCTTTAAGGATTCCCCGGTGGATGGGGCGAATGTTGGCGTCTGCTCAATTTGGTTGAGCCATTAGCTCAGGAAGAGAGATTCTCAGTTCTTCGGGATTAGGGATCGCTATTTACCTTATGAGATACTGCATTTAAGGTAGAAATATGAGCACTCCAGCGAGTAAATCCCTTAATCGCGACCGAGCTCGTTCGCAGTATCTTTACCGGCAAATTTCCGATCAACTCCGTAAGGATATCAAGGAGTTAAAGTATCCACCCCTCTCGCGTGTTCCTTCGATGGATGATTTGGCCATTCGCTATAAGGTTAATAAAATAACCGTTCGTAAAGCGCTGACCGAGCTTCGTGCGGAAGGTCTGGTTTACAGTGTTCCAGCGCAGGGAACGTTTGTCTCTGATCCTACTGCCATTCAACCCCGTCGGGTGAAATCACAACTCCTCAGCGTCGGACTGCTTGGGCACGTCTTAATGAAGACCGGTTTCGGTCCTTACCATTTGGAGATCATTTCGGGAATTCAGGCGGAGCTGAGCCGCAATAACGCCTCCTTGGTCATCCTGCCTGCTGGCGATATTTATCAGCAGGAGGACTATTTGGCTCTTGTTCGTCAGGCTCATTTGGATGCGGTGATCTATCTTGGGCAAATTCCTAACCAGATTTTGGGTCACTTGATTCGGCAGGGTCCTCCAGCAGTTATTGCGGATATGGCCTCACAGCTTATCAATGCAGACACAGTCTATTTTGACAATCGGGCAGGGGCGCAAGCGGCCGCGACTCATTTGGCTGAGCTGGGGCATCGGCATATCGCTATTTTGACAGGTCCTGCAGATCAGGCCGCTAGCGTCGAACGGGAAGAGGGCGCCTTGGCGATCTGGGCAGCTCGAGGAATCCCCTCCACCGCGATTCGAAAGTTGCACGGAGACTTTACACGGGATTCGGGGCGGAAAGCGGCCGAGCAGTTATTGAAAGCGGGAGCTATGCCCTCCGCCATCTTTGCCCTGAATGACGAGATGGCCATCGGGCTGATGGAGGCATTCCGCGCCGATGGCAGGTACCGTGTGCCCCAAGATATTTCAATTATCGGTTTAGACGATATTTTTTGGGCGAATAGCTGTGTGCCCGCATTAACCTCGGTGCGCTTAGACAAAGGGCTTTTGGGTAGGATGACCGTTCAGAGGATTTTGGATCGCATCCAAGAGCCTTCCTTGGCTGCGAGCTCCACTCAGGTCGAACCCCAACTCGTTCTGAGGAACTCGACCGCACAAGGTCCTGTGGGTACCGCGGGACCCGATGTCATCACCTCGTAGTTAAGGCTTGAACTGCTTTTCTTGCGGAGCCGAAAAGGCAGAGTGATTCTATGAGTACTTTTCCAAAAGACTTTTTGTGGGGCACCGCAACCTCGGCCTATCAGATCGAGGGCGCGTATAAAGACGACGGCAGGGGGCTTTCCGTTTGGGATCGGTTTTGTGAAACCAAGGGGAAGGTGTGGGAAGGGCATACCGGGAAGGTGGCTTGCGATCATTATCACAGGTTCCCAGAGGATATCGCCATCATGCGGGATCTTGGTGTTCAGGCGTATCGCTTTTCCATCTCCTGGACGCGGATTCTCCCCAATGGTCGGGGAAAGTTGAACGCAAAGGGGCTGGAGTTTTACGATCGGCTGACCGACGGGCTTCTGCAGGCGGGAATTCGACCCTTCTGCACCCTGTTTCACTGGGATTATCCCACCAAGCTTTACGACAAGGGTGGCTGGTTGAATGAGGAAAGCCCAAAGTGGTTTTCTGATTTCACGCTCAAGGTGGCGGAGCGGTTGGGCGATCGGATCGTGGATTGGATGACGCTGAATGAGCCGCAGGTGTTTGTGGGGCTGGGGCACGGAACGGGTGAGCATGCTCCTGGGGATAAACTTCCTATCGGTAAACAGCTCAAGATTGTGCGGAACGTGCAACTGGCGCATGGGTTAGGTGTTCAGGCCCTGCGGGCGGGATGTGCTAAGAAGGGCAAGATTGGTTGGGCTCCGGTGGGGGTGGTGTTTTATCCGTCGACGAATTGTCCTGGAGACATCGAAGCGGCCAGAAAATGGACTTATGGGTGTGGAAATAACCACGTTTTTAGTAACACGCTTTGGAGTGATCCGGTGGTGCTGGGTCGGGTGGCTCCAGAGGCGGAGAAAGCGTTTGGGATGGCACTGCCTAAGTATTCCGATGCCGATTTGCTCACTATGGCTCAGCCGATGGATTTTTATGGGGTGAATATTTATCAGGGCACTGCTGTTACGCAGGGGAAGAAGGGGAAGGGGGAGGTTGTTCGTTTTCCGGATGGGAATCCGCGGACAGCTTTTGTTTGGAATGTGACCCCAGAAAGCCTCTATTGGGGGCCGAAGTTCCTATATGAGCGGTATAAGCTGCCGCTTTACATCACTGAGAACGGTCTGAGCAATGTTGATTGGGTATCGACCGATGGGAAGGTGCACGACCCTCAGAGGATCGACTTTTTGGCGCGGTATCTGGGAGAGTTAAAGCGGGCGGTGACCGATGGGGTACCGGTGAAGGGGTATTTTCAGTGGTCCCTATTGGATAATTTTGAGTGGGCTGAAGGATACAAGCAGAGGTTTGGTCTGGTTCACGTGGATTATGGGACGCAAAAACGGACGTTGAAGGACTCGTGCGACTGGTACAGGAACGTCATTCAGACGCAGGGGGAGGGGATTCAGGGGGAGCGTTGAGATTTTGTATGTTAAATTTTTAATGTTTGATTGTAGAGAGTTGCGAAGGCGCAGAGGTTGATATACATGATGGAATACGCGGCGGCCTTAGCGGACTTTGCTTGAGGGGATTTATCACGCCACGATCGCCACGGACGCGAAGGTTAATAACAAGGAAGCAATACGTAGCGACCTTAGCGGACTTTGCGTGATTTTTTCTCTAGGTACAAAAAAAGACCCGAGGGGGATTGCCCCTCGGGTCTGAAAACAAACCAAAGCTTCGCTACGAGTTTTTAGCTACGGCGGCGAAGGCGTGTCGCTACAAGTCCGAGAACTCCAAATCCGAGAAGGGAAGCAACCGAAGGTTCGGGAATGGCGGCAGCCGCAATTGTTTCGACCTTTAGATTATCAATTTGAAATTCCCCTGGTGAATTTCCAGCGATGTAGAAATTTAAATTTACCATATTTATGTGGGGCGCGTCTGTAGCCATACCTGCTAAGTCTAAGTCTAGAGTGAAACTAGTCCAATCTAGTGTACTAGTATTCACAACTAGTTTGTTGTAGTCGAAATACCACTCGTTATTCTGATACTCAATTTTAGCGGTTGTTGCAAATGCAGCTCCGTTATAAGCAGATCTGGTTCTATATTCTCCGGTCATCCGCAATAAGGATAGGCCATTTGCTAGGTCCGTTCCTAACCCAACAAGACGTGCTGAACTTGCCCCGTTATGCGCGTTTCCACCATAAATGGTAAAAGCGTCATCTCGAACTATTCCATACTGTTGTGGAACACCGAAGGCAGTTAGCGATAGTAAACCTCCGTTGATGGTTGTAACTGAGTCGTTCAGTCCATTAAAATCGGACTGGAAGTATACTGTGGCATTTGCACTAGTTGTCGCAAAGAGGCCAGCGAAGGCCACCGCGAGGCTGACGATTACTTTTTTCATATTCATGTTTTTCTTTTTCCTTTTTTCTTTTTTCTTTGGTTTGTTTTCTATTTTTAAGTGGCATTTGCCACCTAGTACTATACTGACACAGTATTCCAGAAAGTCAAATAAAAAGTTTGCTAGCTTAAGGAAATAACATATATTTTTAAAAATGAACTTACATCGCAAAAATACAGCCCTTTCAATCGCATTTACCCTTGTGGAACTTCTTGTGGTTATAAGTATTATAGGCCTATTAGCTGGGTTGGCAGTGCCAGCAATCAATGGGGGCCTCAAATCGGCTAAGGCAGGTGCGTGTCTCTCAAATTTGCATCAGATTGGTGTAGCCACTATAGCTTATGCTGCGGACAACTCGTTTAAGCTTCCAGATGCGGGGAGTGGGACGAGCGATATGTGGGCCAATAAACTGGCTACTTTTATATCAACTGGTACGAAGAGTAAAAAGAGCATCTTTGTGTGTCCAGGTGCCCTCAAAACAGTTTCCGAAGCGACTGGAGCAGACATTGCCATTACCTATGGGGTTCATGGAGGTTTGATGCCCAAGGGAGGCACGGCGTCCAACCTCACCTGCGTGATCCGTCAGAGTGATGTTATTCTAGCTGCCGATATGTGTCAGGATCCCAAGAACAAAGGGTGGTCCCCCTACTGCATAGAAAGCCCCACAATGTTTGTGAGTCCCATTGGGGTCGGATCGATTAATTTGAGCACCCCGATTTCCACCACCACTGATGCCGATGCTGGGAACAGCAAGTGGATGCGCTACCGTCACAGCGGCAAGGTGAATGTGGTCATGGTAGACGGTCACGCTGAGGCGATCAAAAAAGGCTCTGTTCTTAATAAACACGTGGTTTTTGGTCAGTAGGGGGGTAGGGGGGAATTATGGGCGTGGGAGCCAAGATTTTAAATGTTTAATTTTTCCCGCGTTTGCGGGACACGCTTGCGCGTGGATGTTGGATTGTAAAGATGTGCGAAGGCGCAAAGGTGCGAAGGTAGTTTGCAATTTGCGTGGTGGATCCAGCAGTTACGGGATGAGGTGCTGATCGAACTAAATTATCACGCCATGGTCGCTAAGGACGCGAAGGTTGATACAAAGGTTGGGACGCGTAGCGACCTTAGCGGATCCCGCAGTTGCGGGATGAGGTGCTGATCGAATTTCTCACGCCACGGACGCCAAGGATGTGAAGGTTGATGCAAAGGTTGGGATACGTGGCGTCCTTAGCGGATCCCGCATTTGCGGGATGAGGTGATTAATTCCCCGTGACTTGGAGGCGGATGAAGGCTTTCGGTTCGGTCGTGGTGATGGTGACAATCTTGCGGACATAGTTAGCTGGCGCCCCCGATGTTTCCGCAATACTGACGCTTGGGTTGGTGGAACCTGTCAGAGTTGTCCATGCGGACAGATTGTTGCTGAACTGAACACCCAGAGAAAGGTTGGTATCATTTCGTATATCGAAAGTGTAGGTGAGAGTGCTTCCTGATCGAGTGATCGTTGCAGGACTTGTGCCGAGGCGAGGGGAGGCACCGTTGAAGGCGTACTGGATTCCTTCTTTTACTCCGTCGCCGTTTGCATCTGCGTTAAACGCGGTGGATGTGGAGTAACCCAGTCCAGATAGGTACTGCTGATAGGAGGTGAGGGCGGCGAGGGTGGCTTGAGTGCCGTTTGATGAAGAAGCGCTGGTGCCGCCTGAGTTGACCGCACGAACGCGAGCATAGTAGGTAGTCCCAGGGGAGAGGCCCGTAACTGCTTGGGAAGTTCCGCTGACCGTCTGGTCTTGGGTGAAATAGGTGTCAAAGGTGGAGGAGGTGGATACGTCGAGGCGATAGTTCGTGGCTCCGCTAACAGCTACCCAGTTCACCGTGAAACCTGTCGAGCTGACTGCAGAGAAGGTGGGGACTGCTGGAACAGAAACTGTCGTGACTTCGGTTCCGTTTGATGAAGAAGCACTGGTGCCGCCTGAGTTGACCGCACGTACGCGGGCGTAGTAGGTGGTGCCAGGGGAGAGGCTAGTAACCGCTTGCGAAGTCCCGCTTACCGTTAAGTCTTGGGTGAAATAGCTGGCAAAGGTGGAGGAGGTGGATACGTCGAGGCGGTAGCTTGTGGCTCCGTTCACATCGCCCCAATTGACCGTAAATCCAGTGGAGTTGATTGCGGAGAAGGTGGGGGCAGCGGGTGTGGCGGGTGCAGTGACGGTTACCGAGGCCTCTTGATAGACTCGGACGTAATCTACCTCGTAGGTTGCAGATGTGAGTGAAGGGGAAATGGGATCGATCGTGGGCGAATTGCCCAGATAACCTCCGCCCATGGCTAGGTTGAGAATGAGGAAAAACTCTTTTTGAAAGGCTGCGGCATCGGGAGTCGGCGGTGGCAGCGTTGCTTTATCGGCCCCATCTACGCTAAAAACCAGGTTGTCGGCTGTCCAGACAACTGCGTAGGTGTGAAAAGCAGTGGATGGATTGACTACCGCAGAGCGGGGAGCCTCAACTGGATTACCGCTGTTTCTAGTGGCCGAGTGTAAAGCATGGCCAACGGTGTTCGCGTCGCTGGTGGCCACCCCATTGAAACCGCCCCGCCACTCCATCACATCAATTTCTCCGCACGCAGGCCAGGGTGTGGATTGAATATTGTTGCCTAAAAGCCACGCGGCAGGCCAAGGACCGACCCCTGTGGGAAGCTTGGCACGAAACTCGATCTTACCGTACTGAAATTTGCGTTTGTCTTGGGACTTAATTCTAGCAGATGTCCACCCGGATGCCGATTTGACTGCTTGAATGATGAGGCTACCACTATCGACCCTTAGATTTTGTGAGTCTGATGTGTACGCTTGTTGTTCGTTATTAAAAGAGTAGGCAGGGAGAATTTCTGGCGTCCAGTTAGCAGAGTTGAGCGACGATCCGTCAAATTCATCTGACCATACTAAAGAATATGTACTGGCTCCCACAGTGGCAGTGGGACTGATAGTTCCGAAACCGATGGAGAGATCATCCAGATAAACCGCCCCTTTGTCAGTGGATGCATTTTGGACGAATTCACTAATGATTCGAACCTTGGCGGTTCCATCGGGTATGGTGGCATTTACGGTAAGGGAAACCCATTTGTCAGGGTTAAAGTTGGCGGACGTGAGGGTGGTGACGGTCCGGCTGAACTCAGCACCGGAGCTGTTGACGAATACGAAACCATAGTTGAAGGTGCTCCCACCAGTTAGCGGATCAATGGAAAACACTTCGGCCATACCGCGTGCGTGGATGGAAGTGCCGGGAGTTAAGCCAGCTGCGCTGGATGCCGAGATCTCTTGATACAGGGTGCCTATCTGGGGACCTGGTGTCCAGGGGCCGCCACTGTAATCGTTTTGGGCGTAAACCTTGATTGCCCTACTCCCTGCATACGGGGCGAATATTTTAGAAGTATCACCGGGCGTGGTCGCGTTATAAACAGTGTCTGTGTTTGTGACGACGGCCTTTTTGACTCCTTCAATGGGCAGTTTTGTCCAATCTTGAATATCTTGACCTGACCACCAGTTATCAATGGCAGCACCACGACTTGCGCCGTCTGTGATCGAAGTAATCTCTGCTGGAATGGTGTATGTTCCTAACTCAAGGCTTCCATTGCTCAGGCTAAAACCTTGGGTCTGGATGTTTAGTTTCATGTAGTTCAACTCGATTTTTTTGTCGGAGCCCTCTCCAACCCCAAAACTAAATTGGTTCATTTTGACCACTAAACGGAAATATGGAGCATCTGTGTTGAACGTTGTAGGGATGCCTGCGCTATTCAGGTAGCCTCCGACCGGGGTGAATGCTCCTCCTTCGGGAAGAATAACCACGACGCGGTCGGGTATTTCATCTACCGCTTGGCCCAATTGGATACTTCCGGTGACATTCTCCATAAAGTCTAATGACTCTAGTCGAACCTCTGCTTTGTTTTGTGAGCCAAAAAGAGGGTCAATTCCTGAGGCTTTTAGTTCAGCCAATAAAGAAGTGCTCTCGAGGCTTATTGTACCTGGCGATACAAATTTTTTACTCACTTGATAGCTCCAGGGAAAGTCGGTCGCATTCACTTTCATGATGAGACTGTTAGATGCAATTGAGGTGGCACTTGTGAGGTCGACATTATCAGACTGGGTGACCCAGCCCAATTGATCAGGGGTACCACTTGAAAATTCATCATTCAGAGTGACCGGGTTGGCTGAGAATTTTATCACATAGGATTGGTCCCCCGAATCCTTATCGTTGCTGGCAATCGTGAGGGTTCCCGAAAGCGGTGTGATTCCGGAAGGTATCGTTGTGAGTGTGATCGTTTTGCTTGCGCCGGAGGCGATGCTGCCTGTGCCGTTGCCAATTAGTGAAAATCCGGCTCCACTCAGGTTCACTGCACTGATGTTCAAGTTTTCTGCCCCCTGATTCTCCAGATTAATGGAGTACGAGGTTGTTTGGCCGACAATAGGAGAGACTAAAGGTACGATTCGAGAGGTGCTGTTGTCTTGAGATTGCTCATTTATTTTTACGGATATTTGTGGACCAACCTCCGAGGCGGTTTGCTGGCGAAGAACAAAGTTATTGAATAGAGCTATGCCGCTCCGCTCGTCTGCCTGAATTTTGAGGCGCAGTTTGCCAGTTTTTAGGGCCTCAAACTGGGTGGGGGTTGGAAAAAAACGAACGGTATAAGAGTTCCACGCGCCACGCTTCGCAGCCAGTTGACTATTGAGGTTGACATCCCGAAGGCTCGTTTGTTGCGCCGCGTAATTCCAAAAGGAGATCACGGTCGATTTCGCCGAATAGTCGGACGGGAAATAAGCATCAAAAGAAAGGGTAAATGCGGTACCGCCGCTAGGGAATATATCGATTCCACTGACTCCATCGTGCCAAGCTCCGGCATATGGCTTTCCTGTAAGAATTAATATTTTTGAGCCAGTAAGGGGAGGGTCAGCCTGAACATATTCAGGTAGCCCTACATAAGCTCCCTCGAACGGCGTCCAGAAATACGAGTCTATTACTGTAATGTTTGCGTAGTTTGGGTCAGTGCCTATATCGAAAGTTCCATTGCGTAGCAGTTGATTTACTGAAGTAGACGGGAAAATATAATCGGTGCCAGTTACATTCCGATTCAGAATAGTTAGAATCACCCTACCTTTGTTGCTTGATGTTGTCTTTGTTACCCCCTCCATTACGAACCCGGCTTGGAGGAGCCCCGCCTTATCGGATAGCCCAGTCAAAGTCACCGAAAATGTTCCAGTGCCCGTAATCTCTGTTTTGGCAGAGGACGTCTCGGCATAGGAATTTGATGGATCAAGTGTCTTGCACACCAGATACAACTTGGTGTCTGAGGTAAGAGAGTTACTAGTGACGTTCACGCTCAGTCCTGCGCTAATCTTGTTAGGTGTAAGGACGTACTCTTTTAAGGTGCTAGCCTTATAGTATCTTAAAACCCTACTAGCTGAAGGTTGGCTTGTGTATAAGGTGTGATTAGGCTCAAACATCATAGATGTTCCAACCACACTATTTCCGGTTACCTGGAGAGAATTCGCTGGGTAGTTATAGTTGTTATTGATTGTAACGTAATCACCAGCAGAGCCTGAGTTGTTAGAAAAAACGTCCATATATGTGAACTGAGTCCCAAACGGGTCAGTTTGAGCAGAAGCTGTGGCTAATCCGATTGAAATGACAAGCCACAACCTTATTAACGACCGTGGAATTGATCTAAATGACACAGTACTATCCTATAGTACATAATGTTTAATTTGTCAACCGTAGGTTGATCAAAACCATAACAAACTCTTAAATAGTTAAAGAAGCTATCTTGCTTTGTTTCGGGCCTATTTAGTGCAACGATTTTGACCACTACTTGGGCAAATCTTTTGTGCTATAAGTTGGGACGTAGTTACTCCACTGGCCGGGTGGTGGAGATTTTTTGTGAGGTGCTTAAGGCTGGGATGGGCCGAACTGGTGGACGTAAAAGCCGGACCTGAGTTTCGGCTCAAACCAAGTACTCTTGGGGGGCATGATCTGGTCGGCATCGGCTACTGCCAAAATTTGGGATAAGGAAACGGCCGGAAGACTGAAAGCAGCGGACGCCTGGCCTGAATTGGCCTTTTCTTCCAAACTTTTAGTTCCATGAATTCCGCCCACGAAATCGAGACGGGTATCGGTCCTAGGATCCTTCACTTTTAAAATTGGACCGAGCAGTCGGTCTTGTAGGGCGGACGCGTCCAACTTTGCCACGGGGTCGGATTTCTCATCGGCTTTCCAGGAGAGTTGATGCCATTTCCCTTCCAAAAAGAGCCCAATTTTCCCAGTTTCATCAGGAGGAGCGGTTGGGGAAGGGCTGACTTGAAAAACCTTTTTCGCCTCCTCGAGGAATGTGGCAGGAGTGAAGGGATCCAATTTTAAGACGAGTCGGTGATAGGGAAGAACCCTAAGCTCGGAGGCTGGAAAATAAACAGTGAGGATTCCAAGTGGGCCTGGTTTTTCCTTCGCCAAGCGGGCGGCCGCGGCAGCCCGATGATGTCCGTCGGCAATGTAGGAGCGCGGAACTTGGGTAAACAGTTTTACGATTTCGGCGGGATCAGGACAGCGCCAGACAGTATGGATCACCCCGCGCTCATCGGTGACCTCTGCCAGCAGTTTTACGGTGAGTTCAATTTCGTTCATCTGGGCTGTCAGTTCGGGTAGGTCGGGATAAGCGGCGAGAACGGGTCCGGTCAGGGTGCCGAGATGCCGGATCAGGTTGACGCGGTCATCCTCTTTGTCGGGGCGGGTGAACTCGTGTTTTCGAAGTTGGCCTGAAGCGTAGTCGGCAAAGTCTGCCAGAGCGGCAAAGCCGCGTTGCCGGTGTTTACCCTCGATCATTCGGACGAGATAGATCGTAGGTCTTGCTTCTTTCAGGAAGGATTGATTTTTGATCAGTTGGGCAAAATTCTGGGCGGCTTTTTTGTAGACTTCAGGTGTGTTGAATTTGACCGTATCGGGAAATTCGAGGTCAGCTCGGTCGACTCGCAGCAGAGTGTTGGGATGGTCTTTGGCGAGAGTGCGACACTCTTCGCGCGAAACGATGTCGTAGGGGACGCAGGTGACCTGCTTGGCTTGAGCAGGATTGACGGAAAGGGCGGGAATAGGATGGATTTTGACCATAATAGTAAGCAAAGAAAGTAGCGCCTCGATCCCATGTTTGTCTAATCCAGCCTTTCCCATCCGCTGTGCGGTGCTCGCAATATGGTGTGAGGCACGAGGAGGTTGTCTAAAGGGCTGGAAAGTGGTTAATAGAGGGTCTGATGCGTACGGATTTCGTTCATTTAGCGGGCAGGTTTTTTGCGCTTCTCACTGTGATCTGTTTTTTTCTCCCTTGGGTGAGGGTTTCTCCTGATGCTCTGAGAAAAAATACGATGGAGGTGGTCAAAAACTTGGCACAGGGGGGCAAAGGAGTTGGGCGAACTTTGATCTGGATGAGAGCCGAAGAGTGGAAAGAGATTTGGGCGGATCCAGCAGATGGTTTTTCTGGATTCCAACTTGTTATCAAGGCGGCCTCAGGAACTCCTCGGATGAAGGCTCAGCAAGAACTGGCCTCAGTTGTACTTGGCGGAAAAGAAAAGCAGCCACTTTTGGGTTGGCTCCTCTTGGTGCCGATTTTGGCTGGGCTGGGTTGGGGTTTCTTTATTTTACGCGGAGTTCCGCCATCCCTGTTGGCACTGGTTTCCCTGATGCTGATGGGAATGTATTTCGTGCTTCGATGGAAAATGGCCGATGCCTACACGGACAGGCTTTTAGCTCAACTGCAACTCGGACCTGGTTGGTGGGGAGCTTTGTACGGAATGTTGGGGCTGGCGGCGGTTTGCCTATTGCTCGCCTTACGGAAACACGGCGGGAGCTACAGCTCTAAGATTAAGATGTTTTAGAGGAATCTTTGTTCGAGGTCGGACTTTTTTTGTCCCCGTCTTCCACTGCGTTTTTGACCTCTTT
>Ga0187842_1000507_pt1 | contig 19470 bp, 21 predicted proteins | sample SpaLakP09_SKY_41_FD_134514 | JGI IMG/M metagenome (GOLD analysis project Ga0187842, IMG submission 134514) | Oligotrophic lake water microbial communities from Sparkling Lake, Wisconsin, USA - SP09_SKY_41 | ecosystem: Environmental > Aquatic > Freshwater > Lake | place: USA: Sparkling Lake... | reverse complement strand
GCCAGGCCGGCCTGGCGGTGAGCTTCATCAGCGCTGGCACCGAGGGGCATTTCCGCCTGATCGAGAAGCGCCAGCAGCAGCGCGTACCGCGCGAGCAGATCGCCGGCTTCGAGCCGGTGGAAGTCGCCACGGCCGACCAGGCGGTGGGTGGCGTCAAGGGTCCACGCAAGAGCAAGAAGGACAAGCTGCGGGAGGCGGCAGTCGCCGCCCCCATACGCAAGTCCTGACCCTCTGAGGTTTGATCAGGCGCGGGTGTTGTGGCCGCGGCGCAGTGCCGCCAGGCCCAGCAGACCGACCAGCATCAGCGCGTAGCTGCCCGGCTCGGGCACCGGCGCAGCGGCCACCATGGCGACGCCGCCATTGAAGCTCAGGCCATTGCTGCCCACCGGCAGGTCGGGGTCACCGATCCGCGGAGGCAGCGGCTGGATGACGATGTTCTCGCCACCGGTGCGCGTCACCAGAGACCAGGCGGTCTGGTCCGGACCGAGCACCTTGCCGGCCTCCGCCTCGAAGCTGAAGCCCTTGCCGTAGCAGGCCTCGTGCCACAGGCTCAGGCCACACTCGGAGCCGCCGTAGCCGGGGTAGGTGTACTCCTGCGTCATGTAGTCGGTGAGCTGGTCGCGGGTCAACCATTCCCCCTGAGGCCGGATGCCGCTCTGCTCCATATGGCTGATCAGGTCGCCGCCAGGAGCCAGGCTGTCATCGACATACCACTGCATCACACGGTAGGGATTGTCGAAGCGGCTGTCGCCGGTGGTGTTGGTCCAGCTGGCCGGGTTGGTCGCCGTATCGATGAAGCGGTAGGACCAGCCCTGGGGCGACTGGATCGTCTCCTGCTTGATCGCGCCATAGGCATAGGCGCTGAGGATGGGCACCTCGTAGGTCTTGATGAAGGGGGTGTCGGTGCGCCAGTCGTGGCGTATCACCTGCGGGTTGCCACCCAGGTCGGTATAGCTTTCCTGAAGGGCGGCGGTGCCCAGATTGATCACCGCGTATTGGAACAACTTGGTCGTGGCCGAGATGTCCTCGGTGAACCAGACGGTGGTGTATTCCTGCGTGTAGGTTCCGGCGTTCGGAAACGGCTCGATGACGGCAACGGCGGCGTGGCCCTGCGAAGCAGCGATGGCGGCCACAGCGGCCAGCAGCGTGCGGCTGAAGATCGAATGCATGTAACTCCCTGATTGAATGTCTCGCGCACCCGACAAACCGGGTGAGGCCCGCGGATTCTGCAGGGCCGGCCAGCCCTTGCCTATCCCCTGTATGAGGTTGCTTGGGCGTCAAGCAATTCGAGGCGGGACACCCGCGGGGTCAGGTCTCGTCATTGGCCGCGCTGCCCAGCGCCAGCCGGCGCGGGTCGCGGGTGTTGATGACCACGGTGTGGGCGGTCTTGTCTTGGAGGGTCTGGCGGTTGGCGTCCCAGAAGATCTGCACAAAACCCATCATGCCGGTGGCGATGCCGGCGGCATAGCCGCCGTAGCGCTTGACGCAGCTCATCAGGGTCAGGGGCTTGCCGGTCAGTTCCACCACCTGCAAACCCAAGAGGCGCTTGCCCGGCGTCTGGCCGGGCCAGGCCAGTGGCAGCAGCGAGAAATAGGCCAGGGCCCAGGCGTAGCTGAGACCAAAGGCGTCGAGCAGCTTGCGCACCTCGTCGCGCAGGCTGAAGGCCTTGGGCTGGCGGGCCTCGGCCAGCTGACTTTCCAGCTCGGCGAGGCGCCGCCGCTGACCCTCATCAGTGGCCGCGGCCGAGGCACCGGATGCCGGCATCGGTGCCTCGGCATCGTCCCCACCATCCGCTTCACTCGCCGGTGCGACGGCGCTGGCGGCCGTGCGCGGCTTGGCCGGCGCCGCAACGCGTTGATGCAGATCATCCCAGAGCTGCTGCGCCGCCAGCGCCAGCAGCAGCGCAATGGCCGCCCACACGGCCAGGCGCCGACGGGCCACTGGCTGGCCGCGCCGCAACCGCGGCCACATCAGCAGCACGAAGGCGACCAGCAAGAAGACGTTGCCCAGCTCGGAAATCAGCGCCAGCAAGCCCAGATCGATGGCGATCGCCAGCCCCCGCTGGCGCGGCGTGGCCAGGGGCAGGCCGATCAGTTGTGGAGCAACGTTGAGGTCTTCGGGCGTGATCCAGGCACGAGGATCATGGGCGGGGGCGGTAGGGGTGGGTAGCACGGCGACAGGCCAGCAGCAGCGAGGGGTCTACTTTAGACTCGCGGACCAGATCGTGGGCAACACCATGGTCCAGCCCAATCGCCAAGGATTGCATGAGTCGCTACCCCCGCCCCGCCCAGCGCGCGAAACACGCCCCGACGTCACGTCGGCTGCTGCTGCTCGCAAGCCTGGCCTTGATGTCGGGCGGCCCGGCCGGCGCCCGCCCCGGCACCGCGCCGGCCAAGCTGATCGAATGGAATGTGTCGGACTGGCCACCCTTCTTCGTCTTCCAGCAGGGCCAACTGCCGGTGACGGCGCAGGATCTGGGCGGTGGCGCCATCGACGGATTTCTGCGCCTGGTGATCGAGCGCCTGCCACAGTACCAGCACCGTTTCGTGTCCATGACCGGTGCCCGCGCCGAGGTCGAGCGCAAGGCCGGCCGCGGCCTGTGCTCGGCAAGCTCGATGCGCACGCCGGAGCGGCTGAAAGAGCGCTTCTTCACCCCGGCCATGCCCACGCTGCCGCTGCAGCTGGTGCTCAGGCGCGAACGGCTGCCCTTGATTGCTGGTGGCAAGGGCTCGGTCTCGCTGCAGCAACTGACGCGCCGCGACGATGTGCAGGGCCTGGTGATGAGCAAGCGCCAGTACGGGCAGGCGCTGGCCGAGTGGGTCCAGCCTGCGCCCGACTCGAACCTGCGCAGCCTGGTGGCGCCGCGTGCCGGCAATCTGCTGGCCATGCTCGTCGCGGGCCGCATGGACTACACGCTGGAATACCCGATGATTGTCGAGTACCACCAACGCCATCAGGGGCGGGCCGGCGATCTGGTCACCCTGCCTATCGATGAGCTGGGCGAGCCGCCACTGGGCTACTTCTCCTGCACCCGCAATGACTGGGGCAAGGCGGTGATTGCCGACATCGATGCTGCGCTGCGCAAGGTGGCGCGCCTGCCCGAGGCGCGTCAGGTCTATGCCCCCTGGATGAGCGAGGCGCTGCGCGCCGGCCACCAGGAGCGCATCGACCGTTTCTTCGATCATCGGGCCCGAGGCGGCCCGATGATCGAGTAGGGTCGTGCCTCAGGGGCAGGCCGGATACTTTGCCTGGAAGCCCGCACGGGTGGCCGGCGGGGTGTAGTCCTCCAGGCTGGGCGTGTTGTTGGTGAACTTGCAGCCATAGGTGGGAGCAGCCACGGTGGCAGCCGTCACCACGTCATCGCCCTCCGGCTTGGCGCCGCCGGCCTCCCACTTGACCATCGCGTCGAAGGCCGAGGTGGCCTCGGCGGCGGTGAAGGCGCAATGGCCGACATCGCGGATGGCGCGCTGCACCAGCCACTTGTCCGTGCCCTTGGCCTTGGCGCGCTGGTAAAAGACCTGCTCCATCTTGAAGGGCACGAACAGGTCGCCCAGCGTGTGGATGCTGACCACCGGCACGTCGAAATCGGCCCCGGTGACGGGGATGAAGCGCAGGCCGTCGCGGCGGCGGCGATTCGCGTCGGCCGTCGGCGTGATCTTGAAGATGCCGGCGTTGAAGGCCGTGTCAACGGCGGTGGCGCTGTCGCTGCTGCCGTCGATCTTGTAGACCAGACCCGTGGTGTCCAGGATGTTTTGGTTCAGGATGCCGCTGATCGTGCCGTCGCCACCCAGCGAGGCCCAGATATTGCCCTGGTTGCTGGCATTGGCCCAACCCTCTGCATAGAAGGGACGCGGGCCGCCGCTGAGGTGCATGACGGCGGTTTTCAGCTTGTCACCCTGCGCATTCGAGACGGTCGGGAAGGTGGACCACAGCGCCGCCTGAATCGTCGGCGCGATCGTGGCGAAGTTGTTGACCGGGAAGCTGGTCATCGGCACGCCGGCCAGTGCCTGTGCCACCACCTGGTAGCCGGCAAAGTAGTTGAACAGCTCGTTGTCGCCGACCACGCCGCACAAGGGCACGGCGCCGGCATAGCGGACCTTGTTGTTGGCAAAGCTGCGCGCCTCGATGTCGATGGCAGCGGCCGTGATATGGCCGCCCATCGAGATGCCGGTGATGAAGTATTTGCTGGGCGTGGCCAGGGTGCGGCCCTTGGCCGCAGCGATGCTGACGAAGTTCAGCGCCAGCGCATTGGTGTCCTCGACACCGGCGCGCACGTCGTAGTAGTTCTTGGTGTAGCTGGACGCCGCCCAGGCATAGCCATTGGCCAGCAGATAGCGCCGCATGATGGGGTTGCCCACCGTCAGATTCGGTCCGGTGCCGGCGTAGCCATGGGCCCACATCACCAGCTTGCCGTTCCAGCCGGTCTGCGGCACCTCGATGCGATACGCCGCCCCGTTGTGCACGCCGGTCCAGCGATCGGTTTCGACGGCGGCACCGGGCAGGGCCGCGAAGGTGGCCTCGACCACCGGGGTGAAGACGCGGGCATCCTGCGGGCGAGTCTCCTCGGGTGCCGGTGGTGCCGGCGGCACCACCGCCGCCGGCGGTGGACGATCGTCACTGCCACCGCCGCAAGCGGCAAGCGTGGCCAGAAACAGGGTGCCCAGGGCCAATCGGCCTCGTTGGGAGAGCGCGTTGTTCATGTTTGTCTCCTTGAGCGGCTGCGTGGCCACTGCGGTTATTAGAGCTTGCAGCGTAGTTCCGCACGCCTGTGCGCCAAGTCACCTTGGTGACTCGAAACCGTCCGTGAAAACCAGAAGCTGGCACCTTGGCGACTGTGTCGCCGCCAGGCGACACCGATACTGAAAACCACTCCCATAGATCGGTCAGGACACCTCGATGAGCACTCTCTTTTCGCTTCAGGGCCGCGTCGCCCTGGTCACCGGTGGCTCACGCGGCATCGGCCGCATGATTGCTGCGGGCTTCCTGCAGCAGGGGGCCAAGGTCTATATCTCGGCGCGCAAGGCCGAGGCCTGCGACGCGACGGCAGCCGAGCTGTCGCCACTGGGCCCCTGCCTCTCACTGCCGGCTGATGTGTCCACGGCTGAGGGCATCGCGACCCTGGTCGAAGCCCTGGCCGCCCGCGAGAGCCGACTCGACATCCTCGTCAACAATGCCGGTGCCGCCTGGGGCGCGCCGTTCGACGAGTTCCCGGAGAAGGGCTGGGACAAGGTCGTGGACCTGAACATGAAGACGCCCTTCTTCCTGACCCAGGCGCTGCGCGGCTTGCTCAGGGCCGGCGCTGCCGCCCAGCCGGCCAAGGTGATCAACATCGCCTCGATCGACGGCCAGACGGTCAATCCGCTGGAGACCTACTCCTATGCCGCCAGCAAGGCCGGCCTGATCCATCTGAGCAAGCGCATGGCGTTGCGCCTGATCGAGGACGGCATCGTGGTCAACGCGATCTGCCCGGGAGCCTTTGCCAGCGAGATGAACAAGGATGCCCGCGATCATGGCGAGGCCGTGGCGGCCCGCATACCTGCCAGGCGCGTCGGCGTCGATGACGATATGGCGGCCGCCGCCATCTACCTGGCCTCCCGCGCCGGTGACTATGTGGTGGGCACGACCCTGACGGTAGACGGCGGGGTGAATCTGGTGCGCTGACAGGGCGTCGAAAAACTACTGCGGCAGCCATCTGCGTCGTTGCGCGGTGCTCGGAATCCTCACGTACAGGAAGTACGTTCCGATTCCTGTGCGCCGCGCGCCTAGCATTTGGCCGTCCTCGCTACGTTTTTCCACACCCTGTTAGCTCTTACTCGGTGTCCTTGTCCCAGGGCAGGGCCGACGTGCCCTTGCGCTCACGGGTCACCGGCACATGGGTAACAGCGACCACAAACATGGCACTGAACAGATCGGGGAACATGGCCGCCGGGGCGCCTCACAGCACCCGGAACACCCGCCCGCTCTGGGCACCCTCGACGCTGCGCTGGTAGGCCAGGCCCACACGCACCGCCGGCACCGTCTCGAAGCCCTGGAAATAGGGGCCGTAGGTGGACACAGACTCGGTCAGCAGTGTCGGGCTGACAGCATTGATGCGGATGCCGCGCGGCAGCTCGATCGCAGCGGCAGCCACAAAGGCCTCGATCGCCCCATTTACCGCCGTGGCGCTGGCGCCGAAGCGTATCGGGTCTGTGGCCAGCACGCCGCTGGTCAGGGTGATGGAACCGCCATCGTTCAGGTGGCGATGGCCCAGCGTCGCCAGCTGCACCTGGCCCAGCAGCTTGTCTTGCAGGCCCAGGTTGAACTGCTCGGCCGTCATCTCGGTCAGCGGACCGAAGTGCACATTACCGGCGGTGCAGACGATGGCGTCCACCCGACCAATCTCCGCCAGCAGGGCCGCCACGCTGCCCGGCCGGGCCAGATCGACCCGGTGCTGGCCGCTGCTGCGTCCGGCGGTGATCAATTCGTGCGCGCCCAGTGCCCCGGTAGCGGCCTGGCCAAGGGTGCCGGCGGCGCCGATCAACAGAATCTTCATGATGTGTCCCGAGATGAGTGAATGACAGAGCCGCCATTGTTTTGGAAATCAAACCATTCATAAAGTAGCGATATATTCACAGACTACAAACCATCGGTTCGCAATCTAAATGGACAAACTGCGCTGCATGGAGGTCATGGTGGCCGTGGTCGAGGCCGGCAGCTTTGCCGGGGCGGCGCGGCAGCTGAACATCTCGGCGGTGATGGTGGGCAAGCACATCCAGCAGTTGGAGGCGCACCTGGGCGCGCGGCTGCTGGCGCGCAGCACGCGCAGCCGGCACAGCCTCAGCGAGGTCGGCGCGGCCTTCTACGAGGACAGCAAGCGCGTGCTGGAGCAGGTGCGCTGGGCGGAGTCAGCGGTGGAGCGCAGCCGTGCGGCGCCCCAGGGCCTGCTGCGCATCAGTGCGCCCATCACCTTGGGCAGCCAGCTGATTGCGCCACTGGTCGCGCAATACCTGCTGCAGCACGGGCAGGTGCGGGTGGACCTGCAGCTCAGCGACAGCGTGGTCGATCTGGCCGGCGACGGCATCGATGCCGCCGTGCGCATCGGCCAGGTCGTCGATGAGGGCCTGGTCGCCCGCCCGCTGCGGCCCTACCGGATGGTGATTGCCGCAGCCCCCGCCTATCTGGCCCGACATGGCGAACCCAAAAGCGCGGCCGAGCTGGCGCAACACAGCTGCCTGAGCCATTCGGTCTGGCAGCGTCGCAATGAGTGGACCCTGTTCGATGGCGAGCAGGCGCTGCGCTGGCCCGAGCTGGCGCGCTTCAGCTGCAACCAGGGCGATGGCCTGCGCACCGCGGCGCTGCAGGGTCTGGGACTGATCATGCAACCCGAGGTGCTGCTGGCGGACGATCTGGCCACCGGCCGACTGGTGGCGGTGCTGCAACGCAGCTCACCGCCACCGCGGCCGGTGCATCTACTCTATGCCGCCGACCGCCGCCAGCTGCCCAAGCTGAGTCGCTTCATCGAGCACCTGGTCGGCGCGCTGGGCCGCTGACTCACATCAGGTTGATGCGCTTGGCCGCCTCGCGCAGTTCGGCGCGGAAGTCCGGGTGGGCAATCGAGATCATCTCCAGCGCCCGCTGCTTGCCCGACTTGCCGCGCAGCTGGGCCACGCCGAACTCGCTGACGACGTAGTTGATGTCGTTCTTGCCGGTGGTCTGATGCGTGCCCGGCGTCAGGGTCGGCACGATGCGGCTGATGGTGTCGTCCTTGGCCGTGGCGGGCAGCACGATGAAGGCCTTGCCGCCGCGCGAGCGGTTGGCGGCGCGCACAAAGTCCACCTGGCCGCCGGTGCCCGAATTGGGGCTGGGCCCCAGGCTTTCGGAGCCGCATTGGCCCAGCAGGTCGATCTGCAGGGTGGCGTTGATGGCCATCAGCTTGTCATTCTGACCAGCGAGATAGGGATCATTGGTGTAGTCCACCGGGTGCATCTCCAGGCCCGGGTTGCGGTCCATATAGCGATAGAGCTTCTGCGAGCCCAGCGCGAAGGTGGCGATGCACTTGCCCGGCAGATAGCTCTTCTTGCGATTGGTCACCGCGCCGGCCTCGATCAGGGTCAGGATGCCGTCGCCGATCATCTCGGTGTGTATGCCCAGATCCTGCTTGTGCACCAGCTGCATCACCACCGCGTCGGGAATGCCGCCATAGCCGATCTGCAAGGTCGATCCGTCATCGATCATGTCGGCGACGTACTTGCCAATCGCCTGCTGCACCGGGCCGATCTTGGGCAGGCCGACCTCCAGCACCGGGTCGCTGCTCTCCACCAGGGCCGCCACCTGGGAGATGTGGACATGGCAGGCACCGTAGGCAAAGGGCACATTGGGGTTGACCTCCAGCACCACGGCGCGGGCCTTGGCCACCGCCGCCATCGTGTAGTCGGCGCCCAGGCTCAGCGAGAAATAGCCGTGTGCGTCCATCGGTGAAGCCATCGCGAACACCGCATCGGCGGCAACCTGGCCGCGCTCTATCAGGGCCGGGATCTCGGAGAAGTAGTTGGGGATGAAGTCCACCCAGCCGGCCTGGCCACCGGCGCGCGACGCGGCGCCATAGAAAAAGGCGACATGGCGTACATGGTCCACGGTCTCGGGGTCGAAGTAGCCGAACTTGCGCACCGCCAGGATCTGCCCGACCTTGACGTCGTGAAAGCGCCGCCGCTGCTCGGACAGCTCCGTCAGCAACGTCGGAGGCTCGCCGACGCCGGTGGGCACGATGATGAAGTCGCCATCGCGGACATGAGCGATGGCCTCCGCGGCGCTGACAAGCTTCTGGCGGTATTGCTGCTGGGCTGACATGGGCAAAGCTCCGTAAGACGTTGGAGCCAGTGTGGCAGCAATGCCTGACCGGAGCTTGACCGACAGGTTTGCCGGAGAATGAGCGCGCCAGGCGCGTCGATCCAAGGAGTCCCCCATGCACCGTCGGTTCGCATTGATTCTTGCCCTCGCCTGGTCCTTCGGGCTAGGTGCCTGCGCCCACCTGGGCCGCGACCCGCAGTTGTCACCGGGCCTGAGCACCGGCGCAGACGTGACTGTGCGCTACGGCACGCCGACACGTATCTGGCCGAATGCGGACGGCGGCCGCACGCTGGAGTATTCGATGCAGCCCTGGGGCACCAGCTGCCATATGGTGCGGCTCGGGCCGGACGACCGGCTGATCGCCATCGAAGACACCCTGCTCTATGCCAGCCGCTTCAGTGTCGAGCCCGGCATGACGCCCGAGCAGGTCAGCCGCTTGCTGGGTCGCGAGCGCAGCCGCGTGTTCTTCAGCCTCAGCGGCGAAGACGTCTGGGACTGGAACGTGGCCCCCGACCAGAGCGGCTACAAGCTTCGCTTCAACGTCCACTTCAAGAACGGCACGGTGTTCCGGTTGAGCCAGAGCATGGTGTTCCCGGACAAATTCTTCATGCGGGACGATTGATCGCCGCGCCCATCACCTCGCCCGGCTCACCATCTCCTGCGCCAGCTGCCACAGCGCGGCCCGATGGGCGCTGACCAGGGCATCCGGCGTGGACTCGGCGCTGGGCACCTCGATGCGGCCATCGAACACCTGGGCGGGGCTCTTGCCGCTGGGGTCGATCAGCATCCAGCGTGCCGCCAGCACCACGCCCAGGCCATCGGCCCGGGCCTCGAGCTGCTGGATCTCGACCCGCAGCTGGCGGTCCACCACCACGCCGGGTGGCAGCGGCGCGCGCCACACCTGCTCCGCACCGCGCAGCCGTGCCAGATCTTGCTGCAGCAGGCGCGGCACGGCATCGCGCAGCGGCTCGGCCCAGCGGTGACCGGTCAGCGCCGTCAGGCCGGCCTGGCCCGTGGGGCGCAGCAGCGCGTCGCGGTCCAGATAGTCGGGCAGTTGCACGGCGCCCAGCGACCAGCGCTCGCTAGCGGCAGCGGCAGCGGCAGCCGGCGCACGCGCTCCTGGCGGGCCGGCGCGCAGCTGGTAGAGCTGCACCGGGGGCGAGCTGCTGCAGGCACTCAACAGCAGCAGCGCGATCGACAACAAGCGGGTCGGCATCATCATCGTCAGTCCGGTGTGAGGTGTTGTCATCAGCGCCGCCCCTTGAGCACGGCCTCGGGCTGCTGGTCCAGCGTCTCGGCCAGCTCGCGCAGCGCGCGGGCCGCCCTGCCCACGTCCTGCAAGCTGCGCTGCAGGTTCTGGTTCAGCGGTGCCTCGTTGGTGGTCGCCTCGCGCAGCGCCGCGGCGGTCACGGTCAGCTCATCCGCCGCGCGGCGCAGGCTTTGCACCAGCGGTGCGTCAGGGGCCAGCGTGGCAGCCGCGCCCTGGGCGGTATCGGCGATGCGCTGGGCCGAACCACCGACGCTGCTGGCCGCGCGGCCCACTTCCAACAGGGTCTGGCGCGCGGTCTCGGCCGCCTGTTGCGCACTGCCCAGCAATGGCTCGGCACGGCGGTCGAGCTTCTCGGTCAGGCTGCGCAGCCGGCTGGTGATGATGGCCATGTCCTTGACCGTCTGGGTCAGCTCGCTGCTGCCCAGCAACTGGCGGCCCGAGCTGGCAATGGCCGAGATGTCGCCCAGCAGCAGCTTGAAGTCGAGCTCGTTGACCTGGTTCTGCAGCTCCTGGAAGGCGGTGGAGATGGTCGGGATCTCGGCATCGGCGTCATCGCCCCTGACCCGCTGCGCCGGTTTGCCGGGACGGAAATCCAGGTCCACATAGAGCTGGCCTGTGAGCAGGCTCTGCATCGCCAGCTGGGCGCGCAGACCCCGCTCGACCATGCCCGGCAGCGCCAGCGCCGGGTCGTCGGATTTGTTGCCGCCGCTGACGTTGCGCAGCATGTTGCGCTCCAGTTCGGCGGTGACCGGGATGATCACCGAGTGGGTTGCCTTGTCATAAACCAGGCCGATGGACTTGACGCTGCCCAGGCGCACGCCGCGAAACACCACCGGCGCGCCCACCTGCAGGCCATAGATCGACCCGCTGAAATGCATCACCACCAGCTGCTTTCGCACCAGCAGCTGGCCGCCGGCCATCAGGAACACCGAGACGAACAGCAGCGCCAGCGCACCGACGACGAACAGGCCCAGCAGCGCCGGGTTGACCTTGCGCCGCCTGGGCAGGGCCGTCATGCGCGCGCTCCACGTCGCATGAACTCGCGCACATGCTCGGGGCCATGCTCCAGCAAGGCGCGCGGTGAGTCCAGCGCGATCATGGTTTTCTCCTTGGCATCCAGAAACAGGGCGCGGTCAGCGACCGCGAAAATGCTGTCCAGCTCATGGGTGACCATCACCACCGTCGTACCCAAATGATGGCGCAGATTGAGTATCAGCTCGTCAAGCCGCGCCGAAGTCAGCGGGTCCAGACCGGCCGAGGGCTCGTCAAGGAACAGCAAGGGTGGGTCAAGCGCCATGGCGCGGGCGATGGCCGCACGCTTCTTCATGCCGCCGCTGAGATCGGCCGGCGAGGCATCGAAGCTGCCGCCCAGACCGACCAGGGCCAGCTTGAAGCGGGCCACCGTCTCGATCTCGGCCTCGTCAAGCGTGGTGAACTCGCGCAGCGGCAACATCACGTTCTCGCCCACCGTCATCGAGCTCCACAGCGCACCGGCCTGGAACATCACGCCGAAGCTGCAGCGCAGTGCGTCCATCTCGTCATCATCGGCCTCCGCCAGATCGACCTCGCCGTAATGGATAGTGCCGCGGGCCGCCCGCTGCAGGCCGATCAGATGGCGCAGCAGGGTGCTCTTGCCGCAGCCGCTGCCGCCCATCAAGACCAGGATCTCGCCGCGGCGCACATCAAAGCTCAGATCGCGCTGGATGATCTTGCGGCCATAGGCCATGGTCAGGTCACGGACCCGTATCAGCGGCGCTGGGCTCGTGCTTTCGTTCATCACCAGTCCAGCCGCTGGAACATCATCGTCAGTGCCGAAGCGGCCACGACGATCCAGACAATCGCCTGCACCACGGCAGCGGTGGTGGCGTCGCCGACGGCCTGGGCGCTGCGGCCGGCATTGAGCCCCTGGCGGCAACCCGCCAGGGCCACCAGCACGGCATAGACCGTGCCCTTGAGCAAGCCTATGCCCAGGTGCTGCAAGGTCAGCGAATCATTGCAGCGCACCAGGTACTCCAGCGGCTCGACGTCGTAGATGCCCACCGCCACCAGGAGGCCGGCCAGCATGCCGACAAGCGCCGCATAGGTGGTCAGCAGCGGCGCCACCAGCAGCATCGCCAGCACCCGCGGCAGTACCAGATGCTCGACCGGATTCAGGCCCATCGACTGCAGCGCGTCGATCTCCTCGTTGGCCTGCATGCTGCCCAGCTGGGCGGCGAAGGCGGCACCGACGCGGCCGGCCAGGATGATGCCGGTCATCAGCGCGGCGATCTCGCGCACCACGCCGATGGTGACGAGGTCGGCCATATAGATCTGCGCACCGAAGCGCTGCAGCTGCGCCGCCCCCATGTAGGCCAGGATCAGACCGACCAGAAAGCTGACCAGCGAGACGATGCCCAGGCTGGACGGCCCGGTGGCCTGCAGCTGGTACATGAAATCGGCCTTGCGCATGGCGGTGCGCCCGCGCAGCGCCCGCAATGCGGCCTGCAACACCTCGCCGACAAAACGCAGCGTGGTCTGGCCCCGCTCCAGGCGCTCTGCCCATTGCAGGCCGATGCGCGCCAACAGCCGAGAGCGTGGCGGCGGTGTGGCCGCGGCGATATCCGACCCCGCCAGAGCCAGTGTCTCGCGCAGGCCTTCGGGCAGGCCCGTCAGATCCACACGTGAGGCCTTGCCGGCCGCCGTCAAGACCCACAATGCCGATGCCAGGCCGCCATCAAAGTGGGTCAGGCCCTGCGCATCGACGCGCAAGACCTGGCCCGCCGCCATATCCGCCGGTGGCGGGGGCAGGCTCGCCCGCCCCCGCCAATCACCCTGCAAACGCAGCAGCGCGCCATCGGGCACGGCAGCCCATTCGGCGCTGGAGGGTGGGCTGGAGGCGTCGGACATGGGCATGCGTCTTGGATCACGGGGGTGCGAAACGATGGGCCGACTCTAAACGTTGAACGGCGGGTCGCCAATCCTGATGATTGCTCCCGGCGCGGCAAGGGAGGACACTGCCTATCCGCAGCCTCGGGAGATTTTCATGCTCATCCTCAGCAACCGCGAACTGACCCCGCCGGGCGATGCCTTCGGCACCAGCTTCCAGCCGGGCGCCGACTCGCTCAGCATGGCGTCTGTGGCGCGCAGCGGCAGCGGCTGGCAGCTCACCTCGGCGCAGGCGGCGGTCAAGGACGATGCGGTGATCCATGCGCTGATGCCGCTGTTCCAGGGCAGCAAACCGGTGCTGGTCTGGCTGCATGGCAACAGCAACACGCCGACCGATTGCTTCGAGCGCTGCGAGCGCCTGGGCCAGCTCTACGGACTTGAAGTGGTCGGTTTCTCCTGGCCCTCGGAGGGCTTTCTGCCGGACGGCACCGAGCTGCCACGCCTGCCGCCCGCCCCCACGGCCACCGAAGACGAGAACGCCCTCGCCGCGGTCAAGACCGACAACCGCAGCGAAGGCGCCGCGCAACGCATCGTGCGGCGCTACCGCCAGGCCAAGCTCAACGCCCAGGACTCGACCGATGCGCTGGCCCGCTTTCTGCGCCTGGTCGGCGTGGCCCGGCTGTATGCCAACCAGCAGCCCTTCACGCTGGGCGTGCACAGCCTGGGCGTCCACTATCTGCAGAACTGTCTGCAGGTGGCGGGCGCAACCGAGTCGGTGGGCACCGCCCACAACATCGCCCTGCTGGCGCCCTGTGCCCGTGCCGAGGGCCATCTCTCCTGGCTGCGCACGCTGCAGCCCAAGGGCCAGGTGTTCGTGACCTATAACAAGGGCGACTCGGTGCTGTTCGGCGCCTTTGTGGCCGATGGCCAGCAGCTCAAGCTGGGCACCGACCCCGGCTCGGCGCGGCTGGCGGCGCCCAATGTGCGCTACATCAGCTTCAGCAATGCCAAGGTCAATGCGGGTGGCCACGGCTACTTCGTGATGGACGGCATGCCGGTCAAGACCAGGAAGCTGTTCAAGCGCCTTCTTGGCTCGGAGCGCGACATCCAGGGCGCCGAGTTCCCGCGCCAGGTCTATCCGATCGGCTGCGATGGCGATGGCATGACCTGCTATATGGCCAAGCCCGAGGCCGAACCGGCCGACGGCAGCTGAGCTCGCCAGTTCCGCTGTTCAGCTCAAGCCGGCCTCGGCCTGGGCGCGCAGCCGCGCATTCACGTAGGCACCCTGCGGCACATGCAGCAGGTCGGCGATGCGCCAAAGCACATGGCGCTCATGCTCGCCGAGGTGGCCGTCGGCATAGGCCACGCGCCACATATGCTCGATCATGCGCAGCCGCTGCGGCATGTCGAAACGATCCTTGATGCGCGAGGTGAAGCTGAACAGATCGGTGGCCGTCTGGGCGGTGGTTTCGGCCAGCTCCGCCAGGCGCGCTGCCTCGTCATCGGAAAGGGCAAACTTGTCGCGGAGCGCGGCCAGCACTGCTTCACGCTCGCCCACATGGAAGGTCGCGTCGGCGCGCATCACCTCGACCAGCATCACCGCGGTGGCCAGCTGCAGCAGATGCTCATCGTTGGCCGATCCGGCGCCCGCTTCGGTCGGCATCAGAAGGTCGAGCAGGTCCTTGAGGGTTTTCAGCATGGGCCGATGATGGCATGACCTTCGATCAAGGGAACCAGCTGACGCTGGTTGCTGGCGGTGTCGCGGGACGATGGCAAGACCTGGCACGAGCATTGGGTGATGCACTGGACGCGGACTTGAGGGCGGCGGGCCAGTATGCGCTACGCTCGCGCCGATGAAACTCCTGCCCCTGCGCCTGCTCCCCGGTGAAGATCTGCGCGCCGCGCTGCAGGGCGTGCTGCAGGCCCAGGGCTGCCAAGCGGCTTTTGTGCTGTCCGGCATCGGCAGCCTGTCGCGGACGCGCCTGCGGCTGGCCGGGGCCGAGGACTTCCACACGATAGCCGGCGAGGTCGAGATCCTGACCCTGGCAGGCAGCCTGTCGCCCGATGGCGTGCATCTGCATATGAGCGTTGCCGATGCCACTGGCCGGGTGTTCGGCGGGCATGTGATGGCCGGCTGCGGTGTCCGCACCACGGCCGAAGTCTTGTTGGCACTGTTGCCAGACTGGCAGTTCACGCGAGCCCACGATGCCGCCACCGGCTACGCTGAGCTGCAGATAAAGGAAATCGGCCGCGCCTCTGACTGAGTGCGCGGCCGATGGTGGCAGCTCAGGCGGGAGGGCCCGCCATTAAGCCAAGTGCTTAACGCACCTTGCCATCCTTCCAGGCATTGAGCAGCTTGTCATAGGCGATGGTCTCGCCCTTGGGCTTTTCATTCGCCAGCTTGGCCCAGGGCGCGCCCTTGTCGGAGAGCCACTTCTTGGCGTCTTCCTTCTTGTTCAGCTTGGGCGGGCAATGCGCCATGCCGGCGCGCTCCAGGCGGCTCATGACCTGGTCCATTTCCTCGGCCAGATTGTCCATCGCGCCCTGGGGCGTCTTCTCGCCGGTGACGGCCTGGGCCACGTTCTTCCACCACAGCTGGGCCAGCTTCGGATAGTCGGGAACGTTGGTGCCGGTCGGCGTCCAGGCCACGCGGGCCGGGCTGCGATAGAACTCGACCAGGCCGCCGAGCTTGGGCGCCATGTCCGTCATCGCCTTGGAGCGGATGTCGGACTCGCGGATCGGCGTCAGGCCGACCATGGTCTTCTTCAGCGAGGTCGTCTTGGCGGTGACAAACTGGGCGTAGAGCCAGGCCGCGGCCACCTTGTTGGCGTCATGGTCCTTGAAGAAGGTCCAGGAGCCCACGTCCTGATAGCCGTTCTGCATGCCCTGCTTCCAGTACGGACCATTGGGGCCGGGGGCCATGCGCCACTTCGGCGTGCCGTCGGCATTAACGACCGGCAGGCCGGGCTTGGTCATGTCGGCGGTGAAGGCGGTGTACCAGAAGATCTGCTGCGCGATCTGGCCCTGGGCGGGCACCGGACCGGCCTCGCCGAAGGTCATGCCCGAGGCTTCCTTCGGTGCGTACTTCTTCATCCAGTCCACGTACTTGGTCAGCGCATAGACGGCCGCGGGCGAGTTGGTCGCGCCGCCGCGGCTGACCGAGGCGCCGACCGGCGTGCACTTGTCGGCCGCCACGCGAATGCCCCATTCATCGACCGGCATGCCGTTGGGGATGCCGATGTCGGCCGTGCCGGCCATCGACAGCCAGGCATCGGTGAAGCGCCAGCCCAAGGAGGGGTCCTTCTTGCCGTAGTCCATATGGCCGTAGATCGGCTTGCCGTCAATGGTCTTGACGTCTTCGCTGAAGAAGGCGGCGATGTCTTCATAGGCGCTCCAGTTCAGCGGCACGCCCAGGTCATAGCCGTACTTGGCCTTGAACTTGGTCTTCAGGTCCTCGCGGGCGAACAGATCGGCGCGGAACCAGTACAGATTGGCGAACTGCTGGTCGGGCAGCTGGTAGAGCTTGCCATCGGGCGCCGTGGTGAAGCTGGTTCCGATGAAGTCCTTCAGGTCCAGCCCGGGATTGGTCCACTCCTTGCCGGCGCCGGCCATATAGTCGGTCAGGCTCAGGATTTTGCCGTAGCGGTAGTGCGTGCCGATCAGGTCGGAGTCGCTGATCCAGCCGTCATAGATCGACTTGCCCGACTGCATCGAGGTCTGCAGCTTCTCGACCACGTCGCCTTCCTGGATCAGGTCGTGCTTGACTGTGATGCCGGTGATCTCGGCGAAGGCCTTGGCCAGGGTCTTGCTCTCGTACTCGTGCGTGGTGATGGTCTCGGACACGACCGAGATCTCCTTCACGCCCTTGGCCTGCAGCTTCTTGGCCGCGTCGATGAACCACTTCATCTCGGCCATCTGCTGGTCCTTGCTCAGCGTCGAGGGCTGGAACTCGCTGTCCACCCACTTCTTGGCTTCCGCCTCGCCGGCCCATGCATGGCCCGCCACCGCGCACGCGGCCGCCAGGGCCAGTGCTGTGTAGTGCATTCTCATGATGTCTTGTCTCCTGTGTTTCCAGATTTATTCATGTGCTTCCCCGGGTGCAGCGAGGATTCCACGGCCCCGGGGAAGCACCGGGCCGGATTCCTTTGTCTTCACCCCCGTCGCATGACGAAGGCCAAGGCGAACATCGACAGCACGAAGCTGATCCAGATGCTGGGTTCCTGCTCCAGCCCGAACCAGCCCATGAACTTGCCGGCCAGCCCGATGAAGATCAGGTTGATATAGGCCGCCGTCAGCAGGCCCACAAAGAGCCGGTCGCCGCGCGTCGTCTGCATCGGCAGAAAGCCCTTGCGCATCGTTGTCGGCGACTTGACTTCCCACACCGTCATGCCTATCAGCATCAGCACGATGCAGGTGAAGAACACGGCCACGGGGGTGGTCCAAACCATCCAGTCAAACATTCAATACCTCCAGTCGGTTGGGGACAGAGCTTGCGGCCATGCTGCGCATGGGTCGAACGGTCTGTCCCGCAAGGTCCTTAGACTCGCCCCATCGCGAAACCCTTGGCAATGTAATGCCGGACAAACCAGATCACGATCGCTCCAGGCACGATGGTCAGCACCCCGGCCGCCGCAAGCGTCGCCCAGTCCATGCCCGAGGCCGAGACGGTGCGCGTCATCGTCGCCACGATCGGCTTGGCATTGACACTGGTCAGCGTGCGGGCCAGCAGCAACTCGACCCAAGAGAACATGAAGCAGAAGAACACCGCCACGCCAACCCCGGCCTTGATCAGCGGCAGGAAGATGGTCAGGAAAAAGCGGGGAAAGGAGTAGCCATCGATATAGGCCGTCTCGTCGATCTCGCGCGGAATGCCGCTCATGAAGCCTTCGAGAATCCACACCGCCAGCGGCACGTTGAACAGCAGATGGGCCAGGGCCACGGCGATGTGCGTGTCCATCAACCCCAAGGTGGAATAGAGCTGGAAGAAGGGCAGCAGGAACACGGCAGGAGGCGTCATCCGGTTCGTCAGCAGCCAGAAGAACACATGCTTGTCGCCAAGAAAGCTGTAGCGCGAGAACGCATAGGCCGCCGGCAGGGCCACGGTGATCGAGATCACACAGTTGATGGCCACATAGGTCAGGCTGTTCAGATAGCCCGAGTACCAGGACGCATCGGTGAAGATGGTCTTGTAGTTTTCCCAGGTGAAGTGCTGCGGGAAGAACGAGAAGCTGGACAGGATCTCCGCATTCGTCTTGAAGCTCATATTGACCATCCAATAGATGGGCAGGAGCGCGAAGACGATGTAGCAGAACAGGAAAATCGTCCGCTTCTGAAACGGTTGTTTATTAGCCATGGCTGGCCTCCGTCTTGTCGGCCGTGCCCACCGCCTGCATCCAGTTGTAGAGCATGAAGCACAGCAGGAGGATGATCAGGAAGTAGATCAGCGAGAAGGCCGCGGCCGGGCCGAGATCGAACTGGCCGACCGCCTTTTGCGTCAGGTACTGGCTCAGGAAGGTCGTTGCATTGCCGGGCCCGCCGCCGGTCAGCACAAAGGGCTCGGTGTAGATCATGAAGCTGTCCATGAAGCGCAAGAGCACGGCAATCATCAGCACGCCGCGCATCTTGGGCAGCTGGATGTAGCGGAACACGGCGAACTTCGATGCGCCATCGATGCGCGCCGCCTGGTAGTAGGCGTCGGGTATCGAGCGCAGGCCGGCATAGCCGAGCAGCGCCACCAGCGGCGTCCAGTGCCACACGTCCATCAAGAGCACTGTCAGCCAGGCGTGCAGGGCATTGCCGGTATAGCTGTAGTCAAAGCCCAGCTTTAGCAGGGTCGAGCCCATCAGGCCGATGTCGGCGCGGCCGAAAATCTGCCAGATCGTGCCGACCACGTTCCACGGTATCAGCAGCGACAGCGCCACGATCACCAACACGACCGAGGCCTTCCAGCCCTGGGCGGGCATGGACAGCGCCAGCATCACACCCAACGGAATCTCCACCGCCAGCACCGAGCAGGAGAACACCATCTGGCGCCACAGCGCCTCGTGCAGGTCCTGGTCGCGCATCACCGCGGCAAACCATTCGGTGCCGACGAAGACGCGGCGATCGGGCGAGATGATGTCCTGCACCGAGTAATTGACGACGGTCATCAGCGGCAGGATGGCCGAGAAGGCAACGCACAAGAAAACGGGCAGGATGAGCCACCAGGCCTTCTGGTTCACAGGTTTGGTTGTGGTGCTCATGCCAGCAACTCCTCATTCTTGTAAAAGCAGCTGTGCGTGCCCAGCACCTGGAACCAGGCCTGCTCTCCCGCCTTGGGCTGGGCCTGATCGGGCGCCAGCCGGGCCTTCAGCACCTGCTCGCCGATGCGGGCCGTCACCAGCACATAGGTGCCTATGTCCTGCACCTGGGTCACCTGCACCGGCAACGCGCCCGGCGCACCGGCGGCGGTCAGCGCCACATACTCGGGACGCACGCCCAGCTTGAGGTCGCCCTCAGGCAGATGGAGG
>Ga0187842_1000505_pt1 | contig 19504 bp, 12 predicted proteins | sample SpaLakP09_SKY_41_FD_134514 | JGI IMG/M metagenome (GOLD analysis project Ga0187842, IMG submission 134514) | Oligotrophic lake water microbial communities from Sparkling Lake, Wisconsin, USA - SP09_SKY_41 | ecosystem: Environmental > Aquatic > Freshwater > Lake | place: USA: Sparkling Lake... | reverse complement strand
TCAATTGCAACTCCGTAAGGAATATCTGATACCTGATGACGCCAATCTACAAGCTTAGCAATCATTTTCCATGGCAACATTTCAAAGAGAGGATTTTTATTTTTAAAGCGAAGGTTTTTTAGAACCTTATATTTTATTACTTTAACCAAGCCGTCCTCTAATCCTAGCTTTTTTGAGGAAAAGCCTGCCATGGAAAAACACTTGCTAATTGTTTCGGGCTGATAGAAGGCCACATGGATATCGGGAGTTTTCGTGTACCCCCACTCAAGCAGTCTCGATTCCCAAGGCTTAGCATTACCTGTGGTCAAGAATAGAACTCCGCCCCTTTTTAACATTTTTCGCATTTTTTGTATTTCTATCATAGGTTGCGGTATGTGTTCCAATACCTCGATGGCGCTAATAAAATCGAAATAGCCTTCATATTTATTTAGGTCAGCTGAACCTAGTATAGGAATTCCCATGGAACGCCCCTTTGAGGCTAACCAACCCTCCTCAAAACCGATTGCATCAGCCCCTCTCATTCGCGCGTACCGGACCATACCTCCACCTCCGCAGCCGTAATCAAGCCAATGTCTACCGGCAGGTATAAGTTTTTGAAAGATGTCCCAAATTCCTTGCCATTCGTACTCCCTTATTGTTTTTTTTGGGAAGTTGAGTTCGTGCACATAGTCGACCATGCGATCTGCACCCTTGCCATTGTAATAATGTTCATCATAGATCTTATGGAAGTCGTCTCTGAAGTTCTCAACAAAAGAAAATTTACAACTTCGGCAATGGAAAAGGTTAAATTCTCGATTATCTAACGTGCCATTTTGAACTCCAATTAGAGTGGTTTTACTTTCACAGATGGGACAAAGTATATTCACATTAGAGTCTTTGTTGCAAAACCCATTCATTTTTTTGTAGCCATCGAACTGTCCGCACTACCCCATCTTCAATGCTTACTTTGGGCTTCCAGCCCAATGATTGGATTTTTTTGGTATCCAGAAAAATGAAAGGGTTGTCCCCTACCCACCCACGTTCACCGCCAGAATACTCCAGCTTTGGATTCACCCCCATCTCGCGGCAGATCCAACTAATGGAATCGTTGACTTGGCAATATCCATCCACTCCCAGATTGAATATATTAACCTTCTCTTTTGCTTTCTCCACTGCCAGAAGAATGGCATCTAAGCAGTCTTGAATATAAAGATAAGACTTTCTTTGTTTGCCGTTCCCCAAAACCATCAATCGCGAAGGATCATTTCTGAGCTGTTTGTAGAAATCAAACACATGTCCGTGTGTGTACCTTTCACCGAGAATTGATACAAATCGAAAAATCCAAGACTGGAACCCAAAACCCTCGCAATACGCCTGAATCAATGACTCTCCAGCCAACTTTGAGGCCCCGTAAAGAGAAGTTTGCACAGGAAATGGAGCATCCTCAGGAGTGGGAAAAACCTTCGCTTCCCCATAAACAGAACCTGTAGAACTAAAGGCAACTTTCGAAATTCCGTTTGCTCTCATGGATTCCAACACGTTAAAGGTAGCCTGCGTGTTCTGTTGCAAATCCTTTCCGGGGTGTTCTAAACCGAAACGGACATCTGCGTTGGCAGCAAAGTGAAACACAAAGTCACAGCCTTTCATTGCTCCCTTTAAGTTATCCATATTCAATAAATCACCCTCAAATAATTTAAAGGCTGGCTCCTTTAGTCCCTCTGCTAGAAACTGTTTTTGGCCGGTTGATAAATTATCGTATCCCGCAACAGGCCCACTTTTTTTGAGCAGCCTATCCGCCAAGGTGCTGCCAATAAAACCTGCCGCTCCCGTTATCAATGCCCTCATAATTTCTTTAGGACTGCGCAGTGACGTATTCCAAACGGCAAAGCAAACCTCATACCAATAGCACTTTCAAAATTTAGGAGAAACCTCAGGAGAGACGAACCTCCTGTTTTTTGAATTGCTTTAGCTACTAAGACTTTTTTTCCTTCTTCAGAAAGCCTCTTTTCAAGCCATCGGTTTTTCTTTTTAACCGCAAAAAAAAGCGGGAAAAGCACCCACCCAATCCCAAAGGCGCGAATCACTTCAAAACCGGCATTTTTGGATTTTTGGATTAGTTCTTTTCTTGAATACCTTCGGTGGTGCATTAGGACCTGATCATAAAAGTCATAGAGTGTCGGCCCTGCTGGCACCTCGATATAAGCCATCCCACCTGGCTTAAGGACTCGAAAAATGTGAGCCAGAGCTTTTTCATCTTCATCAATATGTTCTAAAACATTCAGAGCCACAACCCCATCTAAACTGTTATCAGGAAGTGGGCATTTGCGGAGGTCGAATTGGAGCATGGGAATAATTTTGGTACTTCTCTGAGCAACGAGATACAATTTCAGGCAGATAGTCAGCCCCAATGAGATTTGCATTTGGATAGCGTAGTTTAATTTCGTTTAAAAGATACCCGGAAGAGCATCCCACATCCAAGATTATTCCCTGGTGATCGAGTATAGAAGACATAGCCGTTAAAGCATAATTGCGAGAAAGATTATCGATGGGATGCTTCCCAGTACCTCCCTCTCTTTCGTGTAGTTCGGTAAGTTCAGTACTCCATCCGCTATCACAATGGCTATAATCGATATATTTATGTTTTGTCCCTGAAACCATAAACTCTAAGCCATTCCATTTAGGAATTCCGTTTTTTGTTGCTGGAAAAACATATTTAAAAAGAACGCACATATTTTCTTTGAATTGCTAATAAGCAGATCTGTTAAGAGTTTTTAGGCTTGAAGTAGGCGCGAAAAGATCAGAACTAGTTGCTTAATATTACTCTGAATTGACTAGTTTTACATATTTTCGATCTAAGAATGTCAAAGGCCGCGAAAAATGCGGCAAGGTAAGGAAAGAGAAAATGATCTTGCAAGACATTAGATTCAGGTTTTTGTATTATCCTGTTTCGAAGCAAAAAGCTTAAAATAGACCAAGACCAGAAAGGCGCACCTTGGAGGTTTTTTATATTTATGATTTTCAGGTTAATATTTCGACAGAGTTTTATAAAACTATTTTGGTTAAATAAAACAAAATGTCTCGGGCAATGATAACCGCCCCAGTTGTAATGTTTAAATAATTTGCCATCTAACGACTCATAATTTGGCGTTTGAACTATGATTTTCCCATTCTTTTTTAATAGTTCTTTTGCTTTAATAAGAATTTCTTTCGGATTGCTTACATGCTCAATTAAATTAAGCATTAGTATTAAATCATACTTTTCAGCTGTTGAATATTTTTCAAAGGCACCACAAAAATAATGGTGCCCATTTTGTAGTGCCAAAGTCTGTGCTCCTTTATCAAGATCAATAATTGTTGTTTTGCAGTTCCATCCATAAAATGACTTGAATATGTTTAAATGCCAGCCTGCACCACCGCCAATATCTAAAATACTAACGCTTCCATTTAAACCTTTCAGCACGCTATAAAAGAAAGCCTTGTCTAAAATAGCTTTTACGCGATATAAAAAGCTTTTTTCTGGCTGTTTGTAGGCATAATAGTTTTGAGGATATATAATTTTTAGTTTTTCATTGCTCGGAATTGGGTATATACTTAATGCTTCGCAGTTTTTGCACTGATAATATTGATATTTTTTTTCCTCAGTAAAGTATTGATCGTCAAAGGCCGTTGAATAAAGAAGCGTTGGACTTTCCTTGCAAGCTAAACACGTTTCTGAATCTGAATTCATTATTTTTGTGAAAGAAGCTTTAAAAATATTGACGGATAGCTTGTTGTATTTTTATTTATATCGTTTTTAACTAAACTATCTTTTAGAAATAATTCTAATTCTTTTAAATTTGTGCAGGAGATTTGAGGCTCCAAATGATGTAGCAAATGCCGATTAAAGCCAGCAGATCCGAAAGTTTTTGAAATAAGGCTATCGCCAAAGAGGCGGTTAATTTTCCCGTGATCCAATGTTTTGTAGTCTTTATTTGTTTCGGCCTCTTCATCGCGATGTTCCAGTATTTGTCGGAGCGAAGCAAAGAATGGGAAAAAACAGATCACTGCAAGAAACCACACTATTGCTGAGTTTTTATTTAGAAACATCGTTAAACTAATTAGTACCACAAGATTTGCTGCCAACCCGAAGATAAAAAACAAAAACCCAGAAGATTTTCTTTCATTGGTTTTTCTTTGTTTTTTTCTTGAAGTTATTACTTTAAAAGTTTTTATCGCAAAAAGTGCCTCCAGGAAGTAATTCGTATTGAGAGGGTCAAAATAGCTAGTTTCTGTATCCATAGTAGTGCCGTGAAATCTGTGGTGGTCAAAATGCACAATTCGGTATTGTTTTATGGTAACGCCCACCAGCAACCCTATAAAAATATCTGCTAGTAAGTCATTTTTCTTTTTTGATGAAGCTAAATTATAATGAGCAGCTTCATGAAAGAATAAATTTATAAACGCAAATGCATAACCTGCGCATATACTGGAAGCAAGTATCACTGGTAATTCTATAAGCTTACTTAAGCCTGCTGTTTTTGATGCAACCCAAGTTAGTATAAAGATAAATGCATAACCCGAAATAATGTTGATCCAATTTAGCCAAAGTTTTGGTTTTAAAGACTTTTTAAAATCTATTAGGCATAACCCACTTGAATTCTTGATTTTTTCTCTATTTTGCATGTAAAACTCTTCAAATGACTCATAGTTATTCATATTGCTTTATTAGTTATTCCGTGTTTTTTGTCAATTATATATTTAGGCCTATCTCTTACCTCATCATAGATTCTAGCGATGTACTCTCCCAGAATACCAATTCCGATCAGCTGAATTCCTCCAATAAAAAGTATCATAACCACGATGGTAGGATTCCCCAAAGGAAACGGAAACCCATAGATTTTAAGTATTGCATAAGCTAGGCCAATTAAGAGTGAAATCCCGGCGATGACGAAGCCAATGGAGCTAGCTAAGGTCAATGCGTAGGTTGAGAAGCAGAAAATTCCATTGAATCCTATTTTCAATGACCCCAAAAACTGGTTGTAGTTTGTTTTTCCAGCATGCCGTGGTGGCCGGTCAAAGGGGATCAAACATTGCCGAAAGCCCACCAAAGCCACCATGCCGCGAAGAAAACCATGGTTTTCTTTTAGAGCCACCAGATGATTAACAACTTTTCGGGATAGCAACCGAAAGTCGCCCGTATTTGGAGGAATGTTAACATCGGAGATTCTATTGATTACTTGGTACCCCACATAAGAAACAAGTTTTTTAATCCAAGGCTCACCACTCCGGGATTGTCGTTGTGGAATTACCACATCGTATCCCTCAATCCACTTTTGAATCATCTGGGGAATCAGCTCTGGCGGATCTTGCATATCCACATCCATAACGATGACCGCATCCCCCGAAGACATTTGCAATCCCGCCAAAGTCGCCATGGGCTGACCTACACGCCGGGAGAATGTAATTAGCTTAATCCTGGATTCTTTTTTTCTTAATTGAAGAATTAACCTTTCAGAGTTATCCGATGAAGGATCGAGGCAAAATATAACTTCATATTCAAAGTTTTTTTGCGGGATTGATGCATGAAGTGATTCCAAGAAAAAAACAATGTTTTTTTCTTCATTATAAATAGGCACAACAAAAGTAATTTTGATTTTTTGCATATTTACCTACTTGCAGATAATTTTGAAACTAACAAAACCTAATGCAAGCAAGCGCTGATCACGGTTGTCTGGGTTTAATTCTGAAGGCGATATTGGATTTTTAATAAGAAAAGAGACCTTAAGCTTATCGTTTATGTTGACTTGTGGTTTGAGTTCAATATTTAAGCTTTCTTTTTGATTTATCTTGTAATGTTTATAGAATACATCGTTTATTAAGATGTCAAATTCCGGATTCCCAAAAGGATTTACCTCAAAAACTATTGAGTGAATGCTCTTTTCTGTTTTTGTTGAAATATCTATTTCGAACTCTGTCTTGTTTCCCGAACTCCATGCCCCCCAATCTTCGGCATTATAAAGACCCGAAAGAACATTTACTGGAATAGAGTTAAAAGAATTCTGCCTGAATAAATACGTGGAAAACTTATCATCAAGGCTATTAAATGCTAACTCCTTATACGTCCAACGTTTCACATTAGAATTACTTTCTTTCCCCTCTTCAAGAGAAATCATGCGGGCATTTTGCTGGTCTAATTTAGAGAGGTCACCATTATCAGCGGGCGCGAGGTAAGAATTAGCGAGCGGGTAAAGGACAAATTCTTTTGAAAGAAGTGAAAACAGGATCATAGTACTGCCGTGCGCAGGCGTTGTTAGAACAAGATTTCTTACTTCATCATTATAAAGTTTGCTTTTTAAGTTTTTTATATTTTGAATTGTTTTGTAATTCAGAATACTTTGATTTTGATACCGTGTTGGCACGTAGAAAAAGTAAATTGAAGCAAAAGCTAAAAAACATCTTTGCAAGATTGTTTTCAGCAGGCCGTTTTCAAGTTTTACTTTTTTGCAATTAGATAATGAAGAGAGGAATGCGGAAGAAGGAATAAAACCTAGGGGTAAGATCAAATACGATGCCAATTTCCAAGCCTGATACGAATTTGGCTTTAGCTTGAAATAAAATGCGTAAGCAGCTAGAAACAAAAAGTAAACGAGGAGAAATTTATTTCGCACTAAATTATTTTTGCGAAATAGAATTACATGAAATGTATAAACGGCCAACGCGATGGACATTATAGCAACAACCCATGGGAGCCCCTGAAACGAAGCATGGCCGGGAAAAACAGTTCTGATGGGAAGCGATAAAAGATAAGTAATATTTATGAATGGAAGCGGCCAGCCGGCGGCGATGTCTGCTGCTGTACAAATTATCTTTACAGAACTTAAGCATATTTGTGGGATAAGAAAAAAAGCTAATACGGCGCCCAAGATTAGATATTTTACCTCTATTACCTGAAATAGTTTGCCTGTATTAGTTGTTTTGAAGCATTTCGTTAGCAGAAATATACATACAATAGATAATAAGAAAACAATCGACCCTGCAGGATAAAAGACTATTAATCCGCTTAACAAAATAGAAAACAATACAGTTTTTCTGTATTTATGTGGTTTTTTATAATATTTTATTATAAATAATATTACAGCCAAATACATGGCAGTGCCGGCAAGCTGCGACAAAAACCCATTGTGGGCAATATAGAATAAAAAGGAATTAGATGCTGTTAATGTTGCTAATGCAAGCGAAGCCGTTTTTGAAAGCCTGAAGCAGAAATTAATTATTTCGTATATTAATGCACCAATCAGTGTTAAGAGAGTTGTCACCAAAAAAGGTACTGCTTCAAGAGAAAAGCCGTTGTTCGCTTTCGCAAAAAAAGCAAGCAATAAGTAAGTTCCATAACAGTCCATTTTTAAGCGTTCGAAAAACCCAAATCCCGAGGGCACTACATTAGCTGCGTTAGCATTGTTTAAAAAACAATCAGTTATAAAGGCCCATGCAAATACATCGTTATTACCCAAGCACCCAACTGGTGTTTCTGAAATTCCATTTGCTATGAAATGCTGTGCCCAAAAAAGAGTCATAAAAAAAATAAGCGGGCCGATTCTTAACGCGTTTTTCTTTAGGTTTATTAATTTACATTTTTGTATTTTTTTCCGTTGATATATTATATTTCCAATACCGCAAAATATTACAATTAATATTAAGACTACAGTAATTGACGTACCCATTGAAATGCCCAACATGCGAATGTAATAACAGATGATCGAAATCAACGAGATTCCCAAACAAATATTCAAACTTGGCGACACTTTTCCTTTTATCAAGAAATAAGAAAAGCTGTGCCCAATGCAGAGGAAAAGGCTGCTTGAAACTACAGTTGTGATGCCCAGCGTTACATATAATCTCATGCAATCCCAGCTCATGCACAGATAGTTTTCAATTTGGTTGTGCATACATTTTATGAATCAATTTGGTATTGTTATTAAACTTTTCGCATCAAGCGGCTCGTTGCCTTTGTTGAAGATGAAAGTGGACCGTGAATATGGAATCCCTTGCTCCTTTAAATATTATCCTCACCAATCTGTAATTTTTTACATCAATTCTTTTTTTGTACTTCATGTTTTCCTATAATTCTTGATTGGAGGATTTATACCCAACGAATTATTTCTTTGATTGACGATATTCTCGGCCAGGTGCCCCACTTGAAAAAGCCCCGACATGACTCCCAGGCCAACATTTTGCAGAGTTTTTTTCCATCCTTATCGATAAGCCAATAACTTAAAAAGAAAGGCTCAGGCCCTTTTGAAGACAATACTGATCCAGTATGATTTTTTATTCGAATTGAGCGATATGTTTTTTGGGACGGGGAAAATTCTGTATTAAAATATTCAGCTATAAGACTAATTGGCTTTTCATGGTTAATAGTACTTATCTTTTGTAATGTAGGACTATTATGGTAGCGCTCAAAAGTGTTGCCATACTCTCCATTAAGACAATTATTTATAGGTCTATATCTCGCGCTGCTAGCAAGCGCGTCAGCTATTTTATTTTGATCTGATATACCGTATATTTCGGCCAGTTTCTCAGCAACGTCAATATATGTATTGCTACTCATGATCATAGGGACAGAGTTATTTATAGGAATATTTTTCCCGCAACTCCTACAAATCAGATGTCTATCTGTCATATGAAGCTCTTTTTTGCAGTCAGGACATCGCAAAAGATTACAGCACCAGTCCGAAATAGAATTGTCAGAATTCATAGGTCAGGCATTTGTATTTCTTCTTAAAAGAGCAACAATTTGTTTTAAATAATTATCTTTTGCAAATTTGGTGAGCCACTTTATTTTTTCAACCCTTTGCTCGAGTTTGTCATTCGCTTTGTTTTGAACAAAATTGCAAAGCCCCTTTTGCACTGATTCAATATTACAAGGGTCTACATAATCAGCAAATAGGCCTCCGATTTCCGGGAGGGCCCCTGAGTCTGAAAGAAGGAGAGGTATATCCATGGCCATTGCCTCAAGGGCAGGCAGACCAAATCCCTCCCACAAAGATGGAAATACTAAACACATACATGTCTGGTATTCATAAGCTAGATCTTTTTCATTCAGACGACCAAGCAGGACTACTCCTGGAATCTTTGAACATACTTCACGGGTATGATTTGCATTATGACCGTCTTGTCCGACAACTCGCAGCGAGAAGCCTTTTGAATGTAAACCCGATAATTCAAAAGCCCTTGCAAGAGTCTCAATGTTTTTTCTGGGTTCAAGGCTTCCGACGAAAAGGAACGAGCATTTGTCTGGAGACCTCATAACTTTTTTGCCTTCCAATCGGTTGTATAGGTAAATCGTGTTGACACGTGATTTTGGAATTCCGTAATTTGCCCAAAGGTCTCGGGTCGTACTCTGACTAATTGAAATAATTTCTACCGAAGGATCGTAAAGGTTATTGAAGGCATGAACATAAAGGGCCGAGACTTTTGGACTGTGCCACATGGGCCGTGTTACTGGCGTAAGATCTAGAACAAAACTTATATTGCGCCGCCGTTTAATAGAAAACCCTAGGTATAGCGGATCAAATGTGAGTGTAACACCATCTTGGAAAGGCGCATCAATGTCCCATGTGCACTGCCCTAATTTGAGGGAATTTCTATCTGCAACACATTCTTGAAGTCGTGACATAATTTCACGGTCGTTTTCCTCTGTCAAAGAAAAGTCATTTTTTATTAAACTTGTGACAGGTATTCTAAGGCCTAAGGCAGAACATTCTAAGGGAATATCTCTTTTAACAATTTCTCGCAATGTATCTTGAACAACATAATACATTGCAGTTCGATTGATAGCTAAAGGAGTTATATCAGCATGAATTGTTGGTATCATTTAATCCATTCATTTAAGTTAATTGAGAAATGGTCAGATAATCGATGTTTTGGTCTTTGCGAGGAAATAATCGCGCGCCATATCGATGTGCTGTTTGGATTCGCCTTTATCATGATCAAGGATGAACTTAGAAAGAACCCGCTTCAGGCTCCCTGGAGCAGGAACCCCCCAGCGAGCTGAAATAGGATAAACACAAGCCGGATCTCCTATCCCGTAGTTTTCAATTTCCGTTTGCAGGAAATAAGGATAATCATTTGGCAGGAAATCAATAAATGTGCTGTGGGCAGGGCACACGACAGCTGTACCCATTATTAGGCTCTCAAAAAGACCAAGCCCAAAACCTTCCCCGTATGAACATGTGACAAAAGCATCTGCGTGTCCCTGAATTTCTGATATTTCAGCATCACTTAGCGAATTTGTAGCAATGTACACATTCCATTCTCTGATAGAATATTGGCTACTAACCAATTTAAATATCTTGAATAAGCTTTTCATTATATCGAGCGCTGAGTGTGAAATGTCAATAGAAGAAACTTTCAGTAAAAGTGCGCAGGTCTTATTTTCCTTTACAAAGTCCAGCCACTCATGAGCAAGCACAGGAAGCCCTTTTCTTGGAATCATTGTACAGGATGAAAAGAAAATGTGAGAATATTGAGATCTGAGATTTGATAAAGAAGAAGAATTTGGTTTGTCGGTATTTCCTGCAAAGGTTTGTAGATTAGACAATTTTGTATTAATTTGGTTAGGATTTGTAGCTTTAAAGGATTCATCCAAAGGAACTGGGTCTACAACAACCGAAGGAGAATCTTTTATTGATCGAACTAAATTACCGAGAAATGGAGCAGGCACTCTTATTTCGTCCATTAAAAGAATTTTATCCACCCAAGCCGATATTCCAAATCGATCTGTTTCGTAAAAAAACAAACCGATATTATAGGCCCCCGTAAAACGCTGAAAGTTGTTTGGCGATGAAATGGTGATTACTGTAACATTACCTTTATTTTTGCACGTTTCGACGATGTCTTTTTCATTGATTAGTGGATACTGCCAAACATCTGCATGCCGAGCCGGATGATAGCTTATATCATTTCCGATAATTTCATCATAATCTTGCTGCCATTTTTTGGTGTAGCATCTGGTAGCATACGAATATCCGCTATAACTTCGCAAGTCGCCTCTAACAATAAGTGTTTTAAGATGTTTTTTATCCTTTTTTCCCACTGTCGCTTTTGGAGAAACGTAATATTCTGGAATTTTCTTTAAGTTTAGTTTTTTTTCCGTGCGCAGGACTTCTAATACTCGATCCACAACTTCGTCAACTGTTATGCTAGCGATACAATTACATTTTGATCGCAGTAAATGTCTGCTTTCGTGTGTAAACCCAACACATGGTGCATCACAGCTCGTTTTCGAAATTATAATATGGTTGTTCCCAACGGGCCGGAATTCCTTGATGACGTTAGGACGTGTTATACATATGACTGTTGTTTTTGCTGATGCTCCAATATGTGCTGGTGCGCTATCGTTTGTAACCAAGATCACACATTGCTTCAGAACTTCATGTAACTCTGTAATTGATAATTGACCGCAGAGATTGCGCGCCTTACCTTGCCTCGAAATCACTTCCCCTAGATCAACATCAGCTTTCGATCCTATTACAATGAAATCTAAATCATAGGATTCCAGCTTTAAAATAAGTCCCCGGTATTTTTCGGCTTCCCACTCTTTCATTTTTATCCCCGCGCCGGGAGCAATTGCAATCGTTGGCCTCTTTTTCGAAATGATTTCTTGAGACTTTTCGGCGTCCAACGCTGAAGAAAAGATCTCTGGTTCAGAATCGGTTTGTACCCTTAGAGCAACAAGTAAAAGTAATTTATTTTTCTCCCACGCATGGAGGTTCTCTTTGCTTTTGACTGGCAAGTTTACTTCACTCTGGTGCGAATAATCATCAACAAAACCAAGAAGATTCTTGTGTGGTATTGATTCGGCAAAATTTGTGTCCCTTCTATCGCCTCTTAGATTAACAACCAAATCGTAGTGGTGTTTTGTCAGGTTTTTATAGACTTCGTTGTTTCTTAAAAGAATTTCAGATGGCATACTTTCCCTATCTAAATCGCGGTAGAACCATGGGGCGCTGTAACTTAAGATGCTATCGACGTAAGGGTTTCCATCTAGTATTGGCGCTGATCCTGGATTTACAACAGCGGTTAATTTGCTTTCAGGATAAGCCTTTTTCAAGGCTCGAAATACTGGCGTTGCTAAAAGCAAGTCACCCATGTGATCTAATTTTACTACGCATATTTTTGTGATTTTATCTTTGTTGAAAATCTTTTGTGTTTCATGAATAGAATTTATCAAAATACTTATATGCTCCGCCCATTTTTTGTGTTTCTGATTTTGAGATTTATTATTCTCTTTGTCTGATGTTCTGATTTTTCGAATCATTTCTACAACATCTTTCTTTTCTTCTTTAAAGAATGTTGCCGCGTCCCCAGCTACCTCGCGGAATACCTCTGTATCCCTTGCGAGGATTGACTTGCCGCGATTGGCTGCCTCCACTAATGGCAAGCCAAATCCTTCATCGATTGATCCCGCCAGCAACCAACCGCAGGATTTATATATTTTAGCTAAGAACTCATCGCTCACTTCGGAAAGCCAGAAAAGTTTTCGATCCCTTTCTGCATGCCTTTCCAGCCGTGCCACAAAATCTTCCATTAACCAACCGTTGCGTCCGACGATCACTAGTTGTACGTCTTCCCCCTTGCTCCAGAGCTGTTCAAATGCTTCTAGCATCTGGCGATAGCCCTTTCTCGGTTCCAAAGTTCCGACCATGAGAAATGTCCGTTTTGCCCGGAACTTGGCTAGGATCTTCTCTGCATCCCCAGGTAATCCGCGACTCAAAATCTCGGCGTCGAAATCATGGCCCAAGGCAATTGCCGAGATTTTGACTTTTTTTGACCTTAGCCTTACAGGCGGCCTTGTTAAGCGGCTTTTGTAACAAAATCGAGGCGGATATTCCCCTTCCGTAAACTCCCGGCACCGCCGCGCGGTGGTTTTAGAAATACATATCACCTCGTCAAACGAGGTCACGATGCTCAGCCATTCGTGATGCAAGATATCCGTCTGGGCTTCAAGCGGCCAAAACTGGGGGTACTGGATCGGCAAAAGGTCGTACACATAGAAGATTATACTCACCCCCTCGTCCGCCCACTGGGCAAGCAGGTTGGCATGGGTGCAGACGCCCTCCGGATTCAATCCAAGACCAAGAAAGATGTCTCCGGCTTGTGGTTGGATTGCCGCCTCCCCCTCCGCCGCCTTTTGCCACAAATGTTTTTCCCCATACGCGGAATGGGCTCGGAAGAATCCCCCGCCACGCTCTTCGGAGTAGACCGGGATCACGTCAAAGTCCTGCCCCTGCTTGCCGGCAAGCAGAGAAAAGACAGTGCGGGTTACCCTCGCCACCCCGTCGACACGCACGGCTTCGACGATTGGTGAGATATCGACAAATAGACTGTGTCCCGCACCTCTTCCATTTATTCTGGTGCCAGTAGCCAACGAATTCATCTTTACAGAGTCGATCGCAGGAGGTTGCTTTTTGATTTTTTCTAACATTGCCTTCCGTTGAGTCCGGACCCCCTTCTCCAAATTCCGCCAAAATCCATATTTGGGGATGACTGTCATATCCGCCTGCCCGGTTACGGGGTGGGACAAGATTTTTTCCTGATTAATTAGAGAAGCCCCCTTAACGTGACACGCTTTGTGGAGAATTTTTTGCGTGGGCATCCCCTCCTCAATCCAATCCAGCCGGATAGTGCAGTCCCCTAGGGGAAGTTTTAACAGATGGCGAAAGCTAACTACTCCTTTGGTATCTACACCCGGTCTTTCCAGATGAACTTCACGGCCCCCAATGCGAATCCGCAATCCGTATGTACCCCAGAAGCCGGCTGGGCGCTGGATTTTGGCATCCAAAATCCACCAAGGCCCCTCGATCTCGCTCAACGAGCAGTTGGTTTTACCCTTGGGCTGGAACCCGCACACCCCTTTAAACGCGTGCCAGATCACCATTACCAAATCCGTTTCCGGCGCTCGTTTCTGTCTGCCCTCCTTTTTACCAAAAGAGATATAGTGCTGTAGGGGCTCGACTCCCGCAACTCTGACCTCCGGATACGCCTCCAAATACCAAGCAGGGTCAAACGTCCAGTAATTCGTCCACCGCTTGCCGCGCTTGCGAATACTGATCTCTAGCCTTCGGAAAAAGCCGGGCCTCTTTTTCTGCAGTAGCCCGGATGCGAGAGCCTTTTCTTTATGTCGCCTTGATTTCCAGCGACCTTCCTCAATCCCAAACCGCAAGTAGTGATCCAAAGGGTCAACGCCTAAAGACCCTAATGCAGGATACTCCTGCAAATACCATTCTCGGTCGAAACCAATCTTGCCAAAAAGGCGTTTCCTTCTTTTGCGAATGCTGCGCTCCAACCTCCGCCAAAATCTTGGGCGTTTAGGTGCTACTACCGACCGTTTTTTTTTATTTATCCAATTGGGTCTCTGAATATTCAGCATTTTGTACAGATAACTATACCAAGAAAAGGGTGCTGGAATCAGATAGCTACTTGGGGACACCACTGCCTCTTGTATTTTCGCAGCGTACTCGGCCACATCAACTATGCGCCTTTTCATGCCGTCCTCCACAGAGTCGATCCGCGCCGACACCGCTAACCGGTTCTTCTCTGCCTGCTCCACTAAATTTGCAAATGAAGAATGAATTTCTGCCACTATCTCCCTCTTCACTTCTCTCAGCGATTTCTCGGCCTCCTCCTGCTGGGCTTTGCGCTGCTGAGCCAGTGCCTCCTTGAGACCCTGAATCGATTTCTCGACCGCCCCCTGCTGGGCTTTTCGCTGCTGCGCCAGCTCCTCCTTGAGACCCCCGACTGATTTCTCAACCGCCTCTTGTTGGGCTTTTCGCTGCTGCGCCAGCTCCTCCTTGAGACCACCAACTGATTTCGCAACCTCCTCCTGCTGGGCTTTCCGCTGCTGGGCCAACTCCTCTTTGAGACCCCCGACTGATTTCTCGACAGCCTCCTGCTGGGCTTTCAGCTCCTGGGTTTTCTGTGCCTCTAGCTCAAGGTTCCGCCTTAACGAATCATCATATCTACCTGTAAGTTGCTGTATTTGGACCCCGTATTCCCTGCTATAAGCAGAATCTAACCTTGCCATGATTTCAGGAGAGGCGTTTTTTTGGGCGACGATGGAGTAATCCGGACTTACCCCTGTCAAAACATCAAGCAAACTTACTGGATTATTATGTTCCAGCCGTAAAGACTCCTGTAATCTGTGAATCTTAACGCGGTGAAAACCTTGGTGCTCGGCCACAAATGAAAGTAGGGGAGGAGGAATGGGCTTCTGGTGCGTAGGATCCATAAAGAAACCGTAGTGTCCTACTCTTATATTTTCGGGATTGGGAGTCTCCAGGATCATAATGCCCCCCGGCACGAGAACCCGGTGAGCCTCGGCAACCAACATTCTTAGCTGCTCAAATGCAATGTGCTCCACCACATGAAACGCGGAAACAACCGCCTGGCTATTCGACGGTACTTGGCTCAAAAACGCCACCGCCTCATTCTTTTCCGCAGGCAACCCAAGCCGAACACAGTCTTCCAGCATGCCCTCATCGAGATCCACTCCGCGGGCGCAGAATCCAGCCGCCAGCAAAATCTCTAAAAATTCGCCGCGACCACAACCCAGATCTATAGCTTGAGGATTTTCCACTGCCACCGCCAGAGGGCGAAGAAAATCTAGATACACCTCCTGACGTGCACGAATCAGCTCCCGCGAACCCCGATGCCGATCCTCAAAAGCCCTGTAGAAATTATCTTTCACTTGTAGACACTCTGTCAGCCGGGGAGCCACGGTTTTGGCCTGCAGCCAACATCCGAATAAGATCCGTTAACCCAATCCGGTGCCTCCATCCCAGTTTGCGCCGTGCCTTCGAGGCGTTGCCAGAGCTTCGCTCGATGTCGGAAGGGCGGAAAAGCTTCGGATCGGAAACCACATGCTTTTTCCAATCCAGCCCGAGCTGGCGAAACGTCTCGGCCACAAACTGCTGTAGGGAGTGCTCCTCTCCCGTGGCCACCACGTAGTCATCTGGTTTCTTCTGCTGTATCATCCGCCACATCGCCTCCACATACTCCGGCGCCCAGCCCCAGTCCCGACGGATATCCAACCGGCCCAAGGTTAACTTTTCTTTCGAACCGTTCGCAATCCTCACCGCTGTGGAAACGATCTTCTGCGTGACAAACCGGGCTGGCCGTAATGGGGACTCGTGGTTGAACAGGATCCCCGTACAGGCAAACAGCCCGTACGCCTCCCGATAGTTCGCCACCGCATAGTGAGCCGCAGCCTTGGCCGCCGCGTAAGGACTGCGGGGATGGAACGGCGTAGCCTCTGTGGCCGGTTTTTTGGTGTTTCCGAACACCTCGCTCGAGCCCGCGTTGTAGAACCGACCCGGATGCCGCAACAATCGCAAGCACTCCAGCAGATTCATGGTGCCGATCAGGATGCTGTCAAACGTCTCGACCGGGTAGTCAAACGACATTCCTACCGAAGTCTGGCCAGCCAAATTATAAACCTCGTCCGCCTCCGCCCTCTGCAACGCGGTCAGCACACTGCGGAAGTCGGAAGTAACCATCGACAGGGTCTTTACCCGATCCCGGATTCCTAGCTTCACCAAATTGGCAAAGGAAGAGACCTCGTGATCCCGGGAAGTGCCAAAGACCGTGTAGCCCTTCTCCAGCAAAAGCTTTGCTAAATAGGCACCGTCTTGGCCGGAAACCCCAATGATAAGGGCTTTTTTTAATTTTTGGGGGACAGCCATGAGGTTCCAATCCTAATTACGAATGTGCTTCCCCTCCATCTCCTTTTGGAGCTGCTCGATATCCGCATCGGCCATGATTTCGGCCAGTTTCTTGAATTTCACTTTCGGCTCCCAGCCTAGCTTCTTCTTAGCCTTGCTGGCATCCCCAATCAGCAGATCCACCTCGGCTGGGCGTAAGTACCGTTCGTCAAACGACACGTGTTTCTTGGGATCTAATCCAGCACGGGCAAAGGCCACATCCAAAAACTCCTGCACCGTATGTGTTTCCCCCGTGGCTACCACGTAGTCATCTGGCTTGTCCTGCTGCAACATCCGCCACATCGCCTCCACATACTCCGGAGCGTATCCCCAGTCCCTCTTTGATTCCAGATTCCCCAAAAACAGTTTCTCCTGAAGGCCAGCCTTGATTCGGGCCACCGCCCGAGTGATCTTGCGAGTCACAAAGGTCTCCCCTCGCCTTGGGCTTTCGTGATTGAAAAGGATTCCGCTGCTGGCGTGCAAACCATAGCTCTCCCGATAGTTCACCGTGATCCAGTGACTGTACATTTTGGCCGCCGCATAGGGACTGCGGGGATAAAACGGGGTGGTCTCCTTCTGGGGCACCTCTTGCACCAAGCCATACATCTCAGAACTGGAGGCCTGATAAAACCGCGCCTTTGGGGTGACCTGCCGCATCGCATCCAGCAGGCGCACTGTGCCGATCCCCGTGACGTCACCCGTAAACTCTGGAATATCAACGCTCACCCGGACGTGACTCTGTGCAGCTAGGTTATAAATCTCATCCGGCTGGGCTTCCCCCAGAATTTTGATCAGTGAACTCGGATCACTCAGATCCCCGTGATGGAGAGTAATCTTGGCCCCCTTCTGATGGCGGTCCTTGTAGATGGGATCAATCCTTTCTGTATTAAAGCTGGAGGAGCGCCGAATGATCCCGTGGATCTCGTAGCCCTTGGAAAGAAGAAGTTCAGCTAGATAGGAACCATCTTGTCCAGTGATGCCAGTGATCAGAGCGCGCTTGTTGGGCATTAACATTATTCAATCCCAGCTCTGAAAGTTGTGCAATTTGATAAATTAGGAGATCCAGCTGCTGGTGAACAAGGCTACCCATCAGACCCCACTGCCTCGTTGGCCCGACGTGCAGCGTCTTTCAAATGCCTCCAAAGCGTACGGATACGACCGGTTACCGAGCGAGCCTGCCTGTCTTTTTTCTCAATTGCGCCAGATCTCCAGATTCCAGAATCTCCACTCCCAAAACTTTCCCAAAACCCTTTCTGATCTTCCCAAAAGTCGATCGTAAGGTTCAGGAGCCCAGCGGGCGGCGCTTTGGGCTCTAACCTGCGTTGAAGCATCGCCTCTACGCACTGCCCGATTTCAACTTTTTTTGTAATCCACTCTCCGTGGATCCGCCGGATCGTCTCCCGCGCCTCTCTCCCCATTCGGGCCAGTTCTGCCGGCTCCACCCTGCGGGGCGGATAAATTCTTTCCCGCCCACCCCTGTAAAGGATCCCATTCTTGCCTGAGAGGATATACTCGTTGGCCGTCGGCTGATTTTCCGCCACTACGCACATCCCCATCGCCATCGCCTCCAAAAACGCCATCCCGATTCCCTCATGCCGCCGTGACGCCACATATAGATTGAATCCCGCCAGGGATCGCAAGTATTCCTCCCGTGGCTGCCAGCCTTCCACGCGATACTTCGACTGAACCTGTTCCTTTGAGGAAAGCAGCGGATCTTTCGTTTGACGCACTTCCAAATTTTCCACATCCAGCGATCTGAGAATCTCACTCGCTGCCTGAACGCTCAAATCTTCAGGCAGGCGCTCCCAAAAGTAGGCGCGTGGCCCGTGCTCCCACGACACCTCCGGAAATCCTGCCGGATTCGGGGCGTACTGGAGATAACGGCTGGAAAGTCCCAGCCCAGCCAAGCGCTGATGCAGGGCTCGGGAGAAGCTGATCCACTCCACGTTCTTCAAAGAGGCAAGGTACGCATCCGGGGTCATTTGGGTTAGGTCGTTCATGGGAAATACCAGCACCGGGCAGAAACAGGAGGCCCACGCCGCCAGATGTTCCAATTGAAACAAAATCAGAAGTTTAGGCGGATTGGTCTGCAATGAGGGCAAGTAGGTACGGAGGCTATCCGGATCCCCGTAAAGCGTCCGCACAGGACGGCCTATCGCCTCTTTCAACCACTCAAAGGTCTGGGTGCGTTGGTGATGCGGGTGGGTGAGAAAATCAATCATGGGTCAATCGCGTAATGCCAGTACCTATATGCCCCAATCACCTTGGGATGAAAAGAGGCCTTATGCTTTTTGTTCCGTTAATCGCATTTCACCAATCATCCCCTAAATGGTCTTTTGCAAACGAGATCCGCTTCTCTGTCTGCTCCCTTCCCCCCTTTTTCACACACGAATAGAGGGGTCTTGCCTTGCGATTCTTTTCTACGTTTTTCGAGGATACTTCCGATAAACTTTTTCTGCCGTAGCAACTTGGGACCTAAACAGTCGGGCAAATTTTTCTTCCTCTCTAGCTTCATCGGCCAGAACAGGTTTTTGCGCCTTTTAGCTCATCGGACTTCCGGGAGGTGCTCCCCATTCAACCCTTCCCCGACCGAATCTGGAATGGCAACCCTGCCGATCATTGATTAATCTTTTGGCATGCAGGAGTTAAGAAAGATTTGGGCATTTGGCCTTCCTTATCTGCGTCCCTACATGCTCAGGTTCGTTGCGGGCGTGTCACTGGGCATTATCTCTCGCCTTCACAATGGCCTCATTGTTGTATCGGTCGATTCTCTTCTTACTCTGCTA
>Ga0187842_1000503_pt1 | contig 19577 bp, 15 predicted proteins | sample SpaLakP09_SKY_41_FD_134514 | JGI IMG/M metagenome (GOLD analysis project Ga0187842, IMG submission 134514) | Oligotrophic lake water microbial communities from Sparkling Lake, Wisconsin, USA - SP09_SKY_41 | ecosystem: Environmental > Aquatic > Freshwater > Lake | place: USA: Sparkling Lake... | reverse complement strand
TAACCAGTTCGACGACAGCAAGGGCGGCCCCGTGGCCGAGCAGCGCTACGGTCACCCAGAGCAAGGGCCACTTCATGACGAAGGCCCCGAGTCCGATGCTGATGGTCATGAACACGGCGGCCACGACGACATAGCAGGCCGCATGGATCAGGAATGACAGACGCAATGCCCGAACAGCTTCCGTTTGCCGATTCCGGACAATCTGCGCCGCCTCGACCTCCGGGTCGACGGAAAGGGCCACCACATCGACGCTAAAGGCGTTGGCCAGCGCCTTGAGTGTTTCGCTCGAGGCCTGCTGTCCGTTCTCGATCCGCTGGAGCGTGCGCAGGCCGATACCGGCCAGTTGGGCGAGGTGCTCCTGGGACCAATGGCGCTCCTCGCGCCAACGCTTTATCTTGGCCGTGTCGGTCTTGAAGAACATGCTGGGCTCCTGCGCCTTGGGTATCAGATGTCCCAGGAACCCCAAAGACGGCAGCCTCGCCACGCCAGCCCTACGCCACCACCCCGCCAGCAGGCCGCCATGCCATCGACGGCGGCGGCCCCGCCCCGCCCCGATCGTCGCCTGACCTGCGGCGGTTCGCGACACCTTGTCGGTGCGGCGCTGGGCTGGGACGAAGCCTTCAACTAGAACAGTGTCCTCGGCAAGTTTGGTGGGCAACCAATGACTTGGCCGATCGTCAGCCTGTCGGGACGCATCCGTGAACGAAACGCCCGATCTCGCCGAGCTGGGAAAGCTCAAGACCCGCATTCAAGCCCTGCGCGCCAAGACCACGGATAACGGCTGTACCGAGGCCGAAGCCCTGTCAGCTGCCGCCAAGGTGGCCGAACTGCTCGATCGCTACGACCTGTCGCTGACAGACGTCGAAATCCGTGAGGCACTTTGCGAGCGGCGTACCTACGTAACCCGCCACAACAAACGGATACCGCTGGGCGACTGCGTCGGTGCCATAGCGAACTTCTGCGATTGCCGGGTCTGGCGCGAGAAGAGCCCGACAGGCGAGGTGCGCTACGTATTCTTTGGCCTCAGCGCCGATATCGAAGTCGCCCACTACCTGGCCGACCTGATCGACGGTGCCGTTCGCTTTGAGCTTGGCCGCTTCAAGGCCACCGCCGACTATCAGCGCTTTCGGCACCAGGAGCGTCACCTGGTCAACGCCTCTTTCACCCTGGGCATGGTCACGTCCATCGCAGACAAACTGACCGCGATGAAGGCCGGACGCGACCAGGCCAATGGCCATGCCGGGCGTGATCTGGTCGTTATCAAGTCGGCAGTCGTTGAGGCCGAACTCGACAGGCTCGATCTGAAGTTAAGGATCGTGCAGCGTCCGGCCCGCAGGGTGGCGCCGGAGGCCTATGACGCCGGCGGCGCTGCGGGTTCGTCCCTGGCCATCAATCTCGGAGGTCCGGAAACCGCATGAAGCCCCGTGTGGGGGCCAACTGATCTCGCCCCCCATAATCCGCTCGATCCTGGCGATACTCCGCCGCTTATCCCCGCCCATCGCCGCTCGGCACCTTTTCGCCCAAAGCGAGCCATCTATCGGGACACTGACAGCCAACAGCACGAAAGCGCTCACCCTTTCCGAAGCGAAGGCACCCGATGAAACCCGCGACCCTTCTAAAGCTCAGCTGCCTTGCCCTACTCCTCCAGGTGTACGGCGGCACCACAGCGGCTCACGCCGCCCAGGTCCGGTCCGGGCTGGACCTGCCGGGATTCGACCAAACGGTTCGGCCCCAGGACGATCTCTATCGCCACAGCAGCGGCCAGTGGCTGCGGACCACGACCATCCCCGCCGACAAGGCCGAGCTGCTCGGCACCAACATGCCTGCGGTCGTCGACCAGCGGATCCGCGACATCCTGCAAGACCTGGCGCTCAAGCCCCAAGCCAAAGGCACCGCCGGACAAAAAGTCCGTGACTATTACACCGCCTATCAGGACACGGTCGCCATCGAGGCGGCCGGCCTTGAGCCGATCAGGCCCCTTCTGGCCGAGATCGCCGCGATCCAGACGCCGCAGCAACTCGCCACCTGGGTCGGCAGTGCCCAGGGACAGGTCGAAACACCGATCTGGCTCTGGGGCGGCTTTGCCGACTTCATGGACCCCGGCCTGAACCGCGTCATGGCGTGGCAGGGCGGCCTCGGCCTGCCCGACCGCGACTACTATCTGAAGCTGGACGATGCCCAGCTCGGCAAGGCCCGCGCCGCCTATCTGACCTATCTCACAGAGTTGGCCCAGCTCTCCGGCCAGACCCGACCCGCAGAAATGGCGCAACGCGTTCTGGAGCTGGAAACGCGCCTGGCCCAGGTGCAGGTGCCGGTGAACGAGGCGCGGGATCCTGCAAGGATGTACAATCCACTGACCGCCGAAGAGCTGATGGCCAAGGCCCCCGGCTTTGACTGGGCGGCCTATCTGACCGCCGCCAGGATCGCCCGCGGCGACAAGGTCACCGTGACGCAGTTGAACACCGCCATCGCGACTGCCCGGCTCTTCGCCGATCTGCCCCTGGCCGACTGGAAGGCCTATTTCACACTTCACAGCCTGGACGCATCCGCTCAGGTCTTGCCGGCCAGGTTCCGTGCCGCGCACTTTGCCTTTCACGGCAAGGCCATCACCGGGGCCCAGGTCGAGACGCCGCGGGCCCAGCGTGCGGTCGAGCAGGTGACGTGGGCCCTCAACGACGCCCTGGCGCAGCAGTATGTCGAGCGGCACTTCCCGGCCGCGCACAAGCAGAAGGTCGAGGCCATCTTCCAGACCGTGCTGGGTGCCTATCAGCAGTTGATGGCGGACAACAGCTGGATGGAGCCGTCCACCAAGGCGGCCGCCCTGGACAAGCTCTCGAAGTACAAGGCCAAGATCGGTCACCCGGACAGCTGGCGCGACTATGCGGCCCTGGACGTGCGGGCGGGCGACGCCTTCGGCAACCAGCAAAGGGCCAAGCGGTTCGACTGGGCGATCAAGGCGGCTGCGGCCGGCAAACCCATGGATCGCAAGGCCTGGGCCATGTCGCCGCTGGAGGTGAATGCCTTCTATGACCCGATGGGCAACGAGATCCTTCTGACGGCCGGCATTCTGCAGGCCCCGCTCTTCGACATGCGAGCCGATGACGCGGTCAATTACGGCGCGATCGGCGCAACGATCGGCCACGAGATCAGCCATGGCTTCGACAATATGGGATCCCAGTTCGACGGCGACGGCGTGATGCGGCAGTGGTGGAGTGAAGCCGACCGCCAGACCTTTGCGGCACTCGGTGCCAGGCTGGCGGAGCAGTTCAACGCCTTTGAGGCGCTGCCAGGCAAGACCGTGAACGGCCAGCTGACCCTGCCCGAGAACATCGCCGATCTGGTCGGCCTGCAGATTGCGTTCAAGGCCTATCAAACCAGCCTGAACGGCAAACCAGCCCCGCGAATTGATGGATACACGGGAGAGCAGCGCTTCTTCCTGAGCTTCGCGCAGAGCTGGCGCGTCAAGCGCCGCGATGAACACGCCCAGCAACTTCTGATCTCGGACCCCCATTCACCGCCGGAGTTCCGGGCCAATGGTGCGGCAAGAAACCTTGACGGCTTCCACGATGCCTTCGGCACCCAGGCCGGGGACAAGATGTTCAAGCCCGTCGCCGAGCGCGTGCGACTGTGGTGAGCCCGTCAATCCCCTTGCAACCCTGACCGCTGGCCACTCAGATCCGACGATGAAATTCTTGCCCCGAGAACGGCAGTTCTGGATCTACCAAGGTGCGGCCATGGCGTTCGTCGTCATGGTCACACTGCTCAGCGCCCTGCTGTTTGGCCGCCTTGACGCCAACACCCTGGCCTCCACCCTGGCCTGGATGCCGGCCTACACCCTGGCGGTGCTGGGCTTTCGCTGGCTGTACCTCAAGCGCCGCTGGACCGATCTGCCGATGGGGCGGCTGGTTCCCGTCGTCATCGGCTACAGCAGCCTCAGCGGGTTTGCCGTGATGGCCGCAGTGGCGACGATGGTCATGCCCTTCTTCTGGCAGCAGATCAGCGCCAGCCGTGCTGACTTCAACACCCTGGACTTTCTGGCCCGCAGTATCCTCGGCAACGGGCTGCAAGCGCAGCTTTTCATCGGGGCCTGGGCCTTCGTCTATGTCAGCGCCGCGGCGGCCCAGCGGGCCCGCGAGGGTGAACTGCAAAACCTGCGCCTGCAGATGAGCCTGAAGGCGGCGCAACTGAGCAGCCTGGCCAACCAGCTCAATCCGCATTTCCTGTTCAACACGCTGAACAACATCCGCTTCATGATCCACGAAGATGGCAGCCGCGCCGACGCGATGATCGTGGCCCTGTCCGACCTGCTGCGCTACTCGCTCGAAAGCAGCCAGCACGGCAAGGCACGACTGAGCCAGGAACTATCCGTTGTCGAGGCCTACATCTCCATCATGCGGACCCAGATGGAGGACCGGCTGGACTTCAGGCTTGGTGTGCCGGGCTCGATCCACAGCTGCCTTTTTCCGCCAATGGTCCTGCAACTGCTGCTGGAGAACGCCATCAAGCATGGTCTCGAACAGTTGCCCCGGGCGGGATGATCAGCGTTGTGGGGGAGGATCGCGATGATACCCTGCTCTTCCGTGTCATCAATGACACGCCGCTCTCACCGGCCAAGACAAAGCCGGGCCTCGGCCTGGGCCTTCCGAACATCGAGCACCGCCTGCGCCTGCTGTACGGCGATCGCGCGACACTCGAAACTCAGCAGACTGCGGGGCGCTTTCACGTCGAGCTGAGCCTGCCCAAGGAGTTTGCGTCGTGAAGCCGAGGATAAGAACGCTTGTGATCGAGGACTCACGCCTCGCTCGCGAGGGCCTGGTGCGCATGCTGGCCGAGTTTGGCGACCAGATTGACGTGGTGGGTCAGGCCGACAATGCGGAAAAAGCCCTGGCGCTGATCGAGCAGTTGCGCCCCGAGCTGCTCTTTCTCGACATTCACATGCCTGGAGACGACGGCTTCGCGCTGCTCGAGCGGCTCGACTATACGCCCCGCATCGTCTTCACCACGGCTTACTCGGAATACGCTATCCGTTCTTTCGAGTTCAATACCGTCGACTACCTGCTCAAGCCGATCAGCCCTCTACGGCTCGCACAGGCCTTGGCCAAGCTGTCCGGCGAGCCGGAGCCGGTGCCGGGTTCGGCCGATGTCAGGCCGACCCTGGACATCAATAGCAAGATCTTCATCAAGGATGGCGACCACTGCTACCTCGTCGCCCTGAGCTCAATTCTCTACATTGAGAGCTGCAAAAACTATGGCCGGGTGTTTTTTCCGGATGGTCCCGGCGGCACAATCAAGAACGCCTACGTCAAAAAGTCGATGAACCAGATCGAGGAGCGGCTGCCGAGAACAGTCTTCTTTCGAGCCACTCGTCAGTACCTGGTGAACCTGCAGGCCATCCGCAGCATCGAGGAATCGGTCAGCGAGGGGTTCGAAGTCACCATGCTTGACGGCAAGCGGCTGGAAATCTCGCGCCGCAATGCGGGCAAGCTCAAGGACCTGCTCAGCTTCTGAAGCCTCCGACAAAGTCTGCGCGCCATGCGAACGGCTTGGTACCGGCTTGAGCCAGGTCAATGCACTCCGGTCGCCAGCCCTGTACCGTCGCCCGGCAGACTGAAGCGCAGGTCCCAGACGCCTCTCGAAGCGCCATCCGTGCTGCCGAGGTTCACGATGAACTACAGCGTCACCGCACAGCGCATCGACGATCACGGGAGCCTGGCGCGAGCCAAGGATGCAAGCCTCGTCCTTGACACGGACGTGGCCGGCCGCCGGGATGCGTTCAATCCCGCAGAGCTGTTCCTGGCCTCGATTGCCGCCTGCATGATCAAGGGCATCGAGCGGGTCACCCCGATCCTGACCTTCGAGCTTCGGGGTGTCGAGGTTCGTCTCACAGCAGTGCGCCAGGACGCGCCCCCCCTCATCCAGCGTGTGGACTACGAGCTGATCGTCGACACTGACGAGGACGATGGCCGCCTGGAGCTCCTGCACCGCAATGTCCGCAAATACGGGACGATCTCAAACACCGTCGCCGCTGCGACCGTCCTGGAAGGCACCATCCGCCGCGGCGTGGTCCACACCTTCGCCTGAAGCCCACCTCAAGCCGCCCGGGAGGCGACCATGACCTACGTGTTTTCCAAGAGCCTCGACGTTCCATTCGACGACGCCGTCGCCCTGACGCGCGCGGCCCTGGCGAAGGAGGGCTTTGGCGTCATCACGGAGATCGACATCCAGAAGACCCTGAAGGCCAGGATCGATGTAGACTTCCGCCGCTACCTGATCCTGGGGGCCTGCAACCCGGGCCTGGCCTATGAAGCATTGAAGCTGGAAGCGAATGTGGGCGCAATGCTGCCCTGCAATGTCGTGGTGCAGGAGGGCAACGATGGGCGCACGGAAGTCTCGGCCATTGATCCCGTCGCCTCCATGCAGGCGATCGACAATGCGGGCCTGAAGGACGCCGCCCGGACCGTCGCCGACAGACTGCGGGCGGCTGTTTCAAGTCTGTAAGCGAAACCGCCAGAGCTGCCGCCGGGGCTCCTGCCAGATGGGTCAGGGCCATCTGGCGCGCAACGGCGTCAATTTGATCCCAATCCCTCCGCAGGCGCCAAGGCCTGGTCGTGGTGCTGCGCGGGCAGCAACTACGCCATCAGGCTGCCTTCAGGGCTTTGAAGAACGCGTCTGCCTCGCGGCGCAGGGTGTCGGTAGCTTCGTTGACCCGGCCCGAGGTGTCGAGCAGGCGGCGGCTGGATTCACCGGCCTCGGCCGTGGCCATGGTCATGCTTTCGACCCCGCGGGCCGCCGAGGAGGCCCCGCGTGCGGCACCGAGGGCGCGATCGGAGATATCGCTTGTGGTCGCCGCCTGTTCCTCAACCGCTGCCGCGACCGCGGCGCAGATCTCGCGCACCTGGGTCATGGCCGACAGGACCGAGCGCACGCCCGTCGCCGTGGTTCGGCTGACCTGCTGGATCTCGGCGATGCGCTTGGAGATCGCGCCGGTCGAGTTGGTGGTCTGGGTGGCTAGTTGCTTGACCTCGGCGGCGACGACGGCGAAGCCCTGGCCGGCCTGGCCGGCCCGGGCGGCTTCGATCGTGGCGTTCAGGGCCAGGAGATTGGTCTGGTCAGCGACGTCACTGATCAGGGAGGTCACTTCCTCGACCTGACGGGTGGCGTCGGCCAGTTGCTCGATGACCTTCTCGGTCTCCATGCCGATCGCTTCGGCTTCGCTGGAGATGCGGGCCGACTCGGCGATGCGGCTGGCGATTTCCTCCACGGCGATGCGCAGTTGACCAGTCGCAGCGGCGATTTCCTCGATGTGGTTGGAGGTGTTGCGCGCGGCTTCATCGGCCTGTTCGGCCTGGCGGCTGGCATTGCTGGAGCTGTTGTCGAGCGTGACGGCCGAGTTGTGCAGTTCCTTCGAGGACGAGGTCAGGCCGCCGATCACGTCGTCGAGCTTGCCGGTGAAGGCCTCGACCAGCTCGGCCATGCGCTTGGCGCGCTCGACCTCGATATCCTTCTGGCTGGACGTGGCCGCTTCCAGACGCTGACGCTCCTGGGCATTGGTGCGGAACTTCTCGAGCGCCTTGGCCAGGGCGCCGATCTCGTCGGACCGCTTGGCATGGTTCGAGCGGACATTCAGATCGCCGTTGGCGAGGGCATTCATCAGGCCGGTGGTGTCTTCCAGCGGTGCCAGCATGTGCTTGCGGACGATCACGGTCGCGGCGGCCAGCAGGGCGACGGCGGCCAGGGCCAGGGTCAGCAGGATGCCGAACGCGAAGGATTGCGCCTTATGGGCCTTCTGCTCTTGCCGGGCGGCCTCTGCCTGGATCAGCGGCACCATACGATTGACGGCCTCCCGATGCTGAGCGAAGGCGGCGGACATCTGATGCACCTGGATCTCAACCTCAGCGCGGTCGCCGCGCTCAATGGCCGGCAGAAGCCCCTGTTCAATAATCGTCCAGAACTGCTGGGCGTAGCGATCGGTGTCGCCGAAGATCGCGGCCTTGATCTCCGGCGTGAGCGTCTTGCCCCGCCAGTAGGTCATGCGCTGGTCATACTCGGATTTCAGTCGCGCCAGCGTCGCTTTGTTGGCGGCAAGGTTTCCCGGCACATCTTCGGCAACGTGCGCCGTCATATAGGCCTCGATGACATAGATCGGCGGCGGCAGAACGTCGGCAATGGCGTCCTTGTTGTCGATGATGCCGTCGTAATTGGCTCCGCCGATCCGCAGGGTCTCGATGCTGTTCCAGACCACGCCTCCCGCGATGGCGAGAAACAGAGCGAACACGCCGGCGAGGATGGCGAACGCGGACGACAGTCTCATGGCGTAACCCCGGAAGATCGATAGGTGAGCTTCCCGCGCCGTTGGTTAATGCGCCGTTAGAAAGCGCCGCCACTACCCATTTTGAGCTGCGTCATCAGGTCGCGCTCTCCCCCGGAACCGGCTTCAGCCCGGGGTGATCTTGCGGATCATGCGGTCGACCCGGCGCAGCAATTGCCGGCTCTCGAACGGCTTTCCGATGTAATCGTCAGCGCCCAGTTGAACGGCGCGACGGATGTCATCCGGGGAACTTTGGGCCGACAGCATCAGGACGGGCAGGTTGCTGGTTTCAGGGTCTTTTTTCAGCCGCTCCAGCAGGGTGAACCCGTCCATGCGTGGCATGTTGATGTCGAGAAGCACGGCATCCGGCCGCCGGTCTCGAATGGCGGCCAGCCCTTCGACGCCATCGCCGGCGGTCGACACCTCAAAGCCGGCGTCCTGAAGCTGGGACACGATCAGGTTCCGAATGGACTCGTCGTCTTCGACCACCAGGATTTCCATCACGCCTCTCCAGTGCCGGTTCTGGTATGCAGCCAGGCTCGAAGTCCGTCCTCGGGCATAACAACCAGGCGCAGTGTCGTCAAAATCCGTGTAGACTTTGCTGCACCTGACGCTGGACCGCGCCCCTCAAACATCAGTCGATTTGAGCAGATCGCCGCAGTAAGTCAAATTGTCGCAGGTGGTGAAGGACCAGCTGTGCCATTTTACGCGTGTTAAGGTTCGGCAACCATGATCCTCACGGTGATTGGGGACGAGCATGAACTTGTCGGTGGCGAAAACCAGGGGGCTGCGAAGCGATAGCAAGCGCATCGCCCGCGACATGTCGCTCGCTCTCGTCCTAATGGCCGGACTGGTCGTTCTGGTGGCGGGTCTTTGGGCAGCGACAGCCAGCCATGATCTCAGCCAGAGACGCCTGCAAAATCAGCGTGACGCCCAGATCACGGCGGCGACGTTCGAACTGAACGAGGCCATCGCGGCGATGAAGTTCGATGCCATCCAGGTGCAGCAGTTCTTGCAGGATATTGCGGCGACGCGCGGCGAGGACGGCCTGACCGATGGATTCAACCAGGCCGACGCCTTCCGTCAGCGCTACACCCAGGACGCCACGCGAGCCCGCATGCTGGCGATGAAGCTGGAGGCCCCGGAACTGGCCCAGCGCCTGCTCAACTCGCAAACGGCGTTTGATGCCTACTATGCCAGCGGCGTGACGATGGCTAAGGCCTATGTCGATAACGGCACCTCGGCCGGCAACGCCCTAATGGCCGATTTCGACGCGTCAGCCCTGGCCCTGACAGGCGACCTCGACAGCCTCAGCACTCACAGGCAGAGCCTGACCCAGCGGATCACAGTGCAACACACTGCAATTGAGGCCAGTGTCCTGAAGCAGATGGAACGGGCTCGTCTGGAGGCCATGGTGCTGGCAGGGATCGGTTTGATCGTTAGCGTCCTGATCATCCTGCACCTGCGCCGGACGGTGCTGGCCCCCCTGCACAGGACGACGGCCTATATGGCCGGGCTTGCCGAGGGCCACTATGAGGTCGAACCGCCCTATCTGGATCGCAGGGACGAGATCGGCAGCATGCTGCGCTCGGTCGACACCTTCCGGCGCGCCGCCCTGCAGCGCAAATCCGCGCGCCTCGCCCACGAGGCGGAGATCGAGTCCTATCAGCAGGAACTTGTCGCCCGTGCCGAGCAGGTCGAGCGCCTGTCGGTCGATCACGCGGCGATCATCGACCAGCTGGGTGATGCGCTTGAGCGGCTGGCGGTCGGCGACCTGTCGATCCGGATGACCGACCGTTTCGGACCAGGCTTCGATCAGCTGCGGATCGACTTCAACGCCTCCATGGAAGCGCTGGGCACGGTGATGGGCTCAATTCTGGAGGCAACGGAAGCCGTCAGCTTCGGGGCCTCGGAGTTGTCGCGCGCGGCCGAGAGACTGTCATCGCGCACCGAGCAGCAGGCGAATTCGGTGCAGGAATCGGCGGCCTCGCTCAAGCTGCTTCATCAGGAAGTGGCTGTCACAACCACTAGAGCCGAAGAGGCCCTGAGTGTCGTCGCCACCGCCAAGCAGTCGGCCGAGCGCTCGACGACGGTCATGGACGGGGCCATCGAGGCCATGGAGCGCATCCAGGTGTCTTCGGGACAGATCGGCAAGATCAGCTCGGTGATCGACGAGATCGCGTTCCAGACCAACCTCCTGGCCCTCAATGCCGGGGTCGAGGCGGCGAGGGCCGGCGACTCTGGACGTGGCTTTGCCGTGGTGGCCCAGGAAGTCCGCGCCCTGGCCCAGCGTTCAGCCTCGGCGGCCAAAGAGATCAGCGCCCTGGTCACCCGCGCCAATGCCGAGGTGGCAGCAGGCGGCAATCAGGTCTCTCAGACCAGTCATGTCCTGACCGAGATCGTCGGCCAGGTGATGCAGATCCACGGTCTGGTGCAGGGTATCTCGACCTCCAGCCGGAAGCAGAGCGACAGCATCAGCGGCATTCATGAAGCGGTGACCCTGATCGACGAGATCACACGCAACAATGCCGCTATGGTCGCCGAGGCCACGGGGGCCAGCCAGTCCCTGGCCGGCGAGGCCAGCGGGCTGATGGCGTCGATCAGCCGCTTCCGCGAAGGCGGACAGCCCAAGAACGGCGAGAGCCAGACCCCTGAGCAAACCGAAGCCCTGGACGAAATCGACCGGTTGTTCGGATGAGTGCGGATCGCCGGATCCAGACGCCGGGTGCCAAGGGTGATCCCCGCCTGACCATGGTCCTGAGGGGGGTCGCCCGGATCCTGGACCAGACGACAGTCGGACTGGCCTGGCCGGAAGAGTCTGCTTCGAAGCGGGACAAGGCTCTGATCGCCCGTCTGAGACGGACCGACGGACTGCTGGCCATGGGCCTGAACGCCAGCGGTGGTCTCGTCGAGCGCACGGCAGCCGTGAGCGGCTCGTTGACGGCTGCTGCAATCCTCGACGAGCAGGGCGTTTTTCTGGCGGCGCTCTATGCCGTCGACGCCGTGCCCCGTCGATCCATCAGCAGCCGGGCCAAGGCCGTCCTGACCGAGGTCGCCGCCACGCTCGGTGTGCTGCTGGCCATGCGTACCGCCGAGACGCGCCTCAATGTCGCGGAAGTCCAGCTGACGAGCGCCGAGCACCTGCTGGGCGTCGGCAAATGGTCCTACGACCTGGAAAGCGGTATCTGGGAAGGCTCCCCGGCCATTCATCAGCTGCACGGCTCGGACCCGGTCGCGCCGGCCAGGGACCTGAGCAGCCTCTATGCCCAAATTCACCCGGATGACATTCCGGCGATCGAGGCCGCGATCAACCAGATCGCGATCCTGCCGGGAAAGGTCATTTCCTGTGACTACCGGGTTCGCCGATCTGATGGCGAGATGCGCTACCTGACCTCGCCCCTGGCGGGGCAGACCTCGCCGGCGGGCGATCTGATCCGGATCAGTGGCGTCGCCCAGGACATGACCGAGAGCCGGGCCATGCGCGAGAAGCTGGCCCAGAGCGAAGCCCACTACCGGCGCATTGCCGAAAACACCAACGACATGATCGTCGTTTGCGGGGCCGACGGCATCATCTCCTACGTCTCGATGGCCTGCGAGCGGGTGTTGGGATTTGCCAGTGATAACCTCAAAGGTCGCAACCTGCTGCATCTGGTCCACCCCGAGGATCAGGCCCGGACCGTGAGCCAGTTTGGGCCCCTCCTGAGCGGTCAGATCAAGAACGATGCGCTGGTCGCCGAGTATCGCATGGTCCGCAGGGACGGCGAGGTGATCTGGATCGAGACGCAGCCCCGTGTTCTGCGGGATCCCGTCTCGAACAAGATCGTGGAGTTGGTCCACGCAATCCGGGACATCACGGCGCGCAAGCGGGCTGAACAGGCCCTGGCCGAGCGTGATGAGCAGTTTCGCCTGCTGATCCAGGGATCGCGCGACGTCATCATGCGACTGGCCCCCAATGGCCGGACCCTGTCTGTCTCTCCGGTCGTGCGGGATATCCTCGGCTTCGAGCCTGAGGATCTGGTCGGTCACTATACCAGTGAGTTCATGCATCCTGACGATGTGCCCCGCCTGGCGGAATACTATCGACGCCTGGCCGCCGAACCGGGCGTGCGTCTGGAGCCGATCGAGTCGCGGATCCGGAACCGTACCGACGAGTATCGCGTCATGGAGTCCCGGCCCTTTGCAGTCTGGGAACCCCAGACCGGCAAGCTGAAGGAGTTCATCGACGTTTCGCGTGACATCACCGAGCGCAAGGCCGTCGAGGCCGCCTTGATCCTGGCTCACCAGGAGGCGCGCCTTGCCCAGCTGGAGGCCGAGGCCAGCGAGCGCCGCTATCGTATCCTCGCAGACGGTGCGCGCGATCTGACCCTGCAGTTCGGGGCCGACGGCGTGATCCGCTATGCCTCGCCCTCAGCGATCAGTCTCGGCTATCAGCCGGATGAGCTGGTGGGACGGCGGATGATCGAGTTCGTCCATCCAGATGATGTCGCGGCCTCGATGAGCACGGCTCTGTCCCATTTTCAGAACACGGGTGCCAAGGCGACCGGCCACGCGGAGTCACGCGTGCGGACCAAGGCCGGCCACTATGTCTGGCTGGAGGGCAGCCCCTCCCTGGTCAAGGATGAGGCTGGGCAAACCCTTCTGGTCAACTCGACCTTCCGGGACGTCACCGAGCGGCGCGAGATGGAGGAGAACCTGATCAGGGCGCGCCAGCAAGCCGAGGCCGCGGCGGCGGCCAAGGCCGAGTTCCTGGCCAATATGAGCCATGAACTGCGTACGCCCCTGACTAGTGTGATCGGCTATTCACAGCAGATCCAGGGCGAAGGCGAGCTTTCCGACCGGGTGCGGCTGGCCGCCGACCGCATCGTCGCCGGCGGACGGACCCTGTTGTCGACGATCAATGACATCCTGGACTTCTCCAAGATCGAGGCCGGCGAGATCCAGATCCTGTCCGAGGCGGCCGCCGTCGGCCCGATCATCACCGAAACCCTGGATCTGTTGCAGGGCCAGGCCGCGCAGAAGGGCCTCGATCTTCGCAGTGAAGGCGTCGATGCCCTGCCGCCCTTCCTGCTTTGCGACGCCAAGCGGATCCGGCAGGTGCTGGTCAATCTGGTCGGCAACGCCATCAAATTCACCCAGTCAGGCCAGGTCTCGGTCGCGGCGACCCATAATCCGCAGACCGGCCGATTGCGACTGGCGGTGACCGACAGCGGGATCGGCATTGCTCCCGAGCAGATCTCGCGGCTGTTCCTGCGCTTCTCGCAGGTGGATGGCTCGATCTCGCGCCGCTTTGGCGGCACGGGCCTTGGACTGGCGATCTGCCGGGGTCTGGTCGAGGCCATGGGCGGCGAGATCGGGGTCGATAGTCATGAGGGTCAGGGCTCGACCTTCTGGTTCGAATTGCCGGCCCCCGTCTGTGAGGCGACGAGCCTGAACCTGGAAGCCGAGGCTCCGGTCCTGCCGCCCGGCTTGACGGTTCTTGTGGTCGACGACCAGACCCGGATCGCCGAAGTCATGAGCCTGATGTTGCAGCCGCTGGGCCTGGCGGTGCATACGGTCGCCAGCGGCCATGAGGCCATCGCCGCAGCAGACGCCCAGCCCTATGATCTGATCCTGATGGACTGGCACATGCCAGGCCTGTCGGGCGTGAACACGGCCCAGGCCATCCGCTCCGGCACTGGACCCAATCGATTTTCCCCGATGGTCCTGTGCTCGGCCGATGCTGCGGCCTTGCCGGACTCCCAGGCCGCCCTGTTCGAAGGCCGCCTGCTCAAGCCCATCTCTGGCAACAGCCTGCTGGCCGCAGTCAGCGCCGCTCTCGACCCTGAACCCTTCGCAGCCGCCCTGCGGTCCGCCTGAAACCCGTCTTGGCCAGCAGCCGAAGCGCTGAGCTTCAGGCCGTCAATCGGCTCGCCGGACGCGGATTCCCGGCCTTCACATAGAGCCCGGCGTCGGCCCCCGCCTGGAAGGCATTGGTCACGCCCATCACCGTTTCGGACGCACCAAGGACAAGATAGCCGTCATCGACCACCTGGCCTGCAATGCGTTCGAGGATCGCCTTGCGCGTGCTGGTATCAAAATAGATCAGCACATTGCGACAGAACACGATGTCAAAGCGACCCAGGTGTCCTGGGGATTCCAGCAGGTTGAAGCGCCGCCAGGTCACCGCGCTGCGCAGATCACTCTTGATCTGCCAGCTTTCGCCCACCCGCTCAAAGTGCTTCATCAGCTTCTGGACCGGCAGCCCCCGCTGCACCTCAAAGCCCGAATAGATCCCGGCCTGGGCCTTGGCCAGACATTCACGCGACAGGTCCGTCGCCATGATTTCAAGGCTCACGCCAGGCAGCAGATGGGCCACCTCCTGCCAGAGCATGGCGATGGAATAGGGTTCCTGGCCGGTCGAACAGGCAGCACTCCAGAGCCGGATCGGCCCGCGACGATTGCGGCCCAGGTCGACGAAAGTCCGCCGAAGCAGATCGAACGGCTTCTGATCGCGAAAGAACAGCGTCTCGTTGGTGGTCATGGCGTCGATCGCCGCCTCGACGATCCGCTCGACCGGGGCCCTGCGGATATCCGCCAGCAGGGCATCGACGGTTTCATAGCCACTGGTCCCGGCCACCGAGGCCAAGCGGGTGTTGATCAGATAGCCCTTGCTGGCGTCCAGAACGATCCCGGTCCGTGACTGCAGCAACTCCCTGAAATGCTTGAGATCTGGAGTGCTCATGCCGTTCCCACTCGTGTCCACTGCAGAAATTGCGGCGCCAGGGCCGACAGAGGATGGATTTCGGCGGGCACGCCCGCCTGGATAACGGAGCCCGGCATCCCCCAGACGACGCTGCTGGCCTCGTCCTGAACCATGACCGGCGCGCCGCAATCGGCCAGGGCCCGTGCCCCGTCGCGACCGTCATGGCCCATGCCGGTCAGAACCATGCCGGCCGCTGCCCCGCCCCAGACCTCGGCGGCGCTGATGAACAGGGGGTCGGCCGCCGGACGGCACCAGTGCACCTCGGGACCCTGATTGAGCTGGATGGTCGGCGTACCGTCCCGGCCGCGTTCGACGATCATGTGGAACCCACCCGGCGCAATATAGATCACCCCGTCGGTCACCTTTTCCCCGTGCTCGCCTTCCTTGACGCACATAGGCGTCACTCGCCCGATCATCTGGGCCAGGGCCCGGGTAAAGCCCTGCGGCATGTGCTGGGCGATCAGGATGGGTCCTCGCCAGTGGGACCCGAGGCCCGAAATCACCTCGCGCAGGGCCGGGGGACCGCCGGTGGAGGCCGCAATGACCAGCGCATCAAGGCGGACCTTGCGACCGGGGCGAGGGCCGCTGCGCGCGGCGGGCGAGACCGGCGCGACCGAGGGGAGCGCAGTTGGCGGTTTCAGATAGGACTTGATCGGACGATCGATCGCCGGAGCGCTTCGGCGACCGAGCTGAACGATCTTCTCGATGAGGTCGCGTTGATAGGCTTCCGCGCCACCGATGCGGCTGGTCGACGGCTTGGGGATAAAGTCGGTCGCCCCGAGGCTCAGAGCCCGCAGGGTGATTTCCGCGCCCCGCTCCGAGAGGGTCGAAGCCATTATGATCTTCAGGCGTGGCCGCAGGGCCAGCAACTTCGGCAGGGCCTCCAGCCCCGACATGTTGGGCATCTCGATGTCCAGTACACAGACATCGATCTCATGTTCCTCAAGCTTCTTGAGGGCCTGTACGCCATCGACCGCCATGGCCACGACGACGATGTCGGCCCGTGCGTCCAGCCATCGCGAGACCATGCCCCGTACGACCGCCGAATCGTCGACAATCATGACCCTGACACGGTCGGCCCGCGCGGTGGCAGGGGTTGGCTGGGCTGTCACGGGACGATCCCGGTCATCGACAGCTTGCTCTCCAGGGTCGACTGGTCGAAGGGCTTGAACAGATACTCGTCTGCGCCCTTCTCCATCGCGGCGGCGATGTGATCGAAGTCGCTTTCCGTTGTACAGAACAGCACCTTCGGGCGGGTTCCGTCCGGCGATGCCCTAAGGGCTCCCAGGAAGGTCAGCCCGTCCATATTGGGCATGTTCCAGTCCAGCAGTACGGCATCCGGCATGTTGCTGAGACAGGCTTGCAGGGCGTCTTCGCCGTCAACCGCTTCATCTACGGCATAGCCCAGGGCTTCAAGCATCCGCCGTGCCACCTTGCGGATCACCGCACTGTCATCCACCACCAGGAACCGGGTCATGCGGCCACACCCAGTTGCAGGCCCGCTGTCAGCAGTCGCGGCGCATCAAAGATCACCAGAAGGGAGTCTGGCAGTCTGAAGACGCCCGGAATGATTTCCGCCCAGCGCTGGGGCAGATTGTCCGGCGGCGGGATCAACTCGTCGGAGTCCAGCTTCATGACCGACTCGACCTGATCGACGATCAGGCCGTAGTTGTCTCCCCCGACCTCGATCCCCACGGCCTTGGGCTCGGGCGCGCCGGCCTCTCGGGGCTGCAGTCCCAATCGCCGGCGCGCACAGACCGCCGTTACGATCCGGCCGCGCAGATTGAGCACACCCAGAATCTCGTGCGCCGCCAGGGGCACAGGCGTGATGTTGCGCGGATAGAAGACGTCCTGGATCGAGAGCGCTTCGATCCCGAACAGATGGCCGCCGACGCGGACGGTCACATAGTCGCGAACGCTCATGCCGCCTCCTGGGTCTGGGCCGCCTGGACGGCCGGCCCTGTCCGTGAATGTTCTGCCAGGGCCATGATCATGAAATGGTCGAGGTCAATGATTTCGGTCGCCCGGCCATTGATCAGGGCCGTGCCGATGATGCCGGTCTTGGTAGGGCTCAACTCGATCGTCACCGGGGTCTCGACCACATCGACGATGCGATCGACGGCTAGGCCCATGGTGTAGAGCATGCCGGCGACAACCAGCATGGGCTGTACGCCCTCGGTCTTGAGGCGCTGGTCGTCGTCCACGCACAGCACCGGCATCAGCTTGCCCCGATACTGCAGGGCCGCGCGCGAGCCGAGGTGTTGCAACTCGGCGACCGGCACATGCTCCAGACGGGTGATCTGGCCCAGTTCAACCGCCTTGAGCGCCCCGGATCCGACACGGACAAGGAGCATGGTCTTGCGCTCGATCTTGGCGTCCTCGTCACTCGTGGCGGCGGCATCGATCGCCCGCCGTGCGGCCTGCGGCATCTCACCCGCGCGCTGCGACAGGCCATTGGGCTCGATGATCAGCACGACCGAGCCGTCGCCCAGAAGGGTCGCGCCCGAAAAGACCGAGATGTTGCGCAGCACACTGGCCAGCGGTTTGACGACGATCTCTTCGGTATCGATGACTTCCTCGACAATGACTCCGAAGCGGTGGCTGCCCACCTTCATGATCATCACGAAATTGGGCTGCAGGGCCTGGGTGAGGCCAAGCTCGGCGCCCAGGTCGATCAGCGGCACGAGCTGTTCGCGCAGCCGGACCATGCGGACCTGTTCGATGACCTCGGTCCGGTGCTCGGCACCTTCGCCGATCTTGATCAGTTCGAGCACGGCCCCTTGGGGAACCGCGAACCGCTCGCCGCTGGCCCCGACGATCAGGGCCGAGATGATGGCCAGGGTCAGGGGGATCTTGATGGTGACCGTGCAGCCTGAGCCAAAGGTCGACTGCAGGTCGATCTGCCCGCCGATCTGCTCGATATTGCTGCGAACCACGTCCATGCGACGCCACGGCCGGAGACATTGGTGATGGCCGCGGCCGTCGAGAAGCCCGGCGCAAAGATCAGGCGATGGACCTGGCTCTCGGTGAGGGCCTCGGCGTCGCTGCGGGTCAACAGACCCTTTTCAATTGCCTTTTCGCGGATCCGGGCCGTGTCCAGGCCGCGGCCGTCATCGCGCAGGCGGATCACGATCGAGCCGCCTTCGTGATAGGCGGACAGGTGGATGGTGCCGGTTTCAGCCTTGCCCGCTGCCCGCCGGTCTGCCGGACCCTCCAGGCCATGATCCGCCGAGTTGCGGACCCTGTGGGTCAGGGGATCGCGGATCTGCTCGAGGACCTGACGGTCCAGCTCGGTGGTCTCGCCTTCGAGAACAAGGTCAATCTTCTTGTCCAGCTCGTTGGCCAGGTCGCGAATGATCCGCGGCAACTTCTTCCAGGCCTGACCGATCGGCTGCATCCGCGTCTTCATGACGCTGTCCTGCAGCTCGCCGGTGATGGTCGACAGGCGCTGCAGGGGCGGAGAGAAACTATCGTCGGATCGGCTGCGATTGATCTGCAGAAGCTGGTTGCGGGTCAGCACCAGTTCGGAGACCAGGGTCATCATGTCTTCAAGGACATCGACACCGACCCGGATCGACTGGGCCGCGGCGATCGGTGCGGAATCTTCCTCCACGCTCTCCGCCGGGCGGGTTTCCGCCGCCGGGGCCGGGACCGGGGCCTCGGGCAGGGAGGCCGGTGCGAAATCGACCGGCCCCTCGGCCGCGGCGAAGGCCGCGTCGAGGTCCGCCGTAGAGACTTCACCCGGTCGCAGGGCGCGGCCCAGAACAGGATCATAGCCCTCGACCTGTTGCTCGGGTTCTGGCTCGGGCTCGGGCTCGGACTCGGACGTTTCAGGCGGGGGCGCACCCATCGCCATGGCTTCCAGGGCTGTGATCAGATCGCTGTCATCACCAGCCGGCTCCGCGCCTGTCGCGCCCAGGCCGTCGATCACCGTCTTGATACGGTCGATCGACTTCAGGACCAGGGTGACGGCCTCGCCGCTGACCTGCAGCTTGCCGTCCCTGAAACGCCCCAGCAGGGTCTCGCCGGCATGGGCCAGCGACTCCAGTCGACCCAGCCCAAGGAAGCCACAGGTGCCCTTGAGGGTGTGGACAAGCCGGAAGATCTTGTCGAGCGCCGGCCGGTCACCCGGATGGGCTTCAAACCGGACGAGCTCGATATCGATGACCTCAAGGCTCTCATTGGCCTCGGTCAGGAAGTCGGAGATCAGGTCATCCATGGGGGTGCCTATCGACTTGGCGAGATGGGACAGTCACGATCACGCGGCTCGAACCGAGCGCAGGAAAGCGTCGACCTCGGTCCGCAGGGTCGAGGCCTGTCGCCCCAGTTCCTGCGCGGCCATCACCACCTGCTGCGAGGCGGCCCCGGTCTGGTTGGCCCCAAGCAGCACTTCCGAAATGTTGTGCGACACATCCTGGGTGCCGTTGGCCGCCTCATTGGTATTGCGGGCAATTTCGCGGGTCGCTGCGGACTGCTGCTCGACCGCAGCATTGATCGCGACCGACACCGTGTTCATCTCATCGATCG
>Ga0187842_1000502_pt1 | contig 19605 bp, 22 predicted proteins | sample SpaLakP09_SKY_41_FD_134514 | JGI IMG/M metagenome (GOLD analysis project Ga0187842, IMG submission 134514) | Oligotrophic lake water microbial communities from Sparkling Lake, Wisconsin, USA - SP09_SKY_41 | ecosystem: Environmental > Aquatic > Freshwater > Lake | place: USA: Sparkling Lake... | reverse complement strand
GCGGAGGGGGTGGTGCAGGCGGCACCGGCGTTGTCACACCGGTCGATGGCCCGCCACCGCCACCTCCCCCACCGCCGCAACCGGTCAGCAACAGGCTCACGGCCATCAGCAGGACCGGTCCGGCCTGCGTCAGAGACTTGCGAAACCTGGCCATGAGCATCCGCCTACTGCACGAGGAAACCGTGCTCCCTGGTCTTCACACCGCCTTGGCCGCACGCCCTAGCGCTGTTGCGCAGGCCGAACAGGACATAGACCGCCACGCCGATCAGATGGGCGTAGAGGAAATAGACCTGGGTCTTGGTCGGCAGATTGTAGAAGAGATAGAGGCAGCCGAAGATCGCGCCCGAAGCCACAAGCGGCCACAGCGGCGTTGAGAAGACGCGCGGCCGGCCCGGATCCTTGATCCGCAGGATGATCACCGACAGGCCCACGGCGATAAAAGCCGCAAGGGTGCCGGCATTGGCCAGTTCGGCGATGTCCTTCAGCGACAGCCAGCCCGAGAGCACCGCCGACAGGGCCCCGGTCAGGATCGTCAGCAGCACCGGCGTGCCGGTCTTGGGGTTCACCCGGGCCAGCGTCTTGGGCAGCAGGCCATCGCGGGCCATCACGAAGAAGATCCGGCTCTGGCCGTACATGAAGGCCAGGATCACGGTCGGCAGGGCGATGACGGCGGCCAGGGCCACCAGTTGGGCGGTCCGGGGATGGTTCAGCGACTCCAGGATGAAGACCAGCGGCGCTTCGCTCTTGGAGAAGATCTCGGTGCGCGAAGCCCCGATCGAGACGGCGGCCACGACCATGTAAATCGCCGTGCATATCGCCATCGAGCCGACGATGCCGATGGTCAGGTCGCGCTTGGGGTTCTTGGTTTCCTCCGCCGCCGTCGACACTGCATCGAAGCCGTAGAAGGCAAAGAAGATCAGGCTGGCGGCCGCCATGACGCCAACCTTGACCCCGTCAGCGTTCACCGTTGCAAAGCCCTGCGGCATGAAGGGGGTGAAGTGGCTGGCGTCAAAGGCCGGGAGGCACAGCACCACGAAAACGGCCAGGGCGATGATCTTCACGAAGACCAGCACCATGTTGACCGTGGCGCTCTCGCGGGTGCCGAGGGCCAGAAGCCCGGCGACCGCAAACGAAATGAAGACGGCGGGAAGATTGACCAGGCCGCCCATGTGAGGACCGGCCAGCAGGGCTTCGGGGACCCCGGCCATGCGGAACAGGCCGGCGGCATGGGCCGACCAGCCGACGGCGACGGCCGCGCAGACCAGGGTGTATTCGAGGATCAGGCTCCAGCCCACGAACCAGGCGACGGGCTCGCCCATGGCCACGTAGCTGTAGGTATAGGCGCTGCCCGAGGCGGGGATCAGGGTCGAGAGCTCGGCATAGCAGAGGGCGGCGCAGATGCAGATCAGGCCGGCGATGACGAAGGACAGGATCACGCCCGGCCCGGCCAGGCCCGCCCCGATTCCGGTCAAGGTATAGATGCCGGTGCCGACGATGGCCCCTACGCCCAGGGCCACCAGATGCGGCCAGCTCAGGGTCTTCTTCAGTTGATGGCCGTCATGGCCTGCCGCAATGGCATCGATGGACTTGCGTCGCGTCCAGAAACTCAAGGTCATTCCCTCCGACTCTTGAAGGCGACCATGGGCCGGGACAGCGGTCTCGCCAAGGGGGCTCGCGTGACGGTTGGGCAGGAAAGACCGGCTCGCGGGTCGCTTCGGGGCGAGATTTGGCCTCCGACCGGGTCCGCGGCGAACGGATCAGCCGCCGCCTCGCCCTAGAAGAACAGCCGCGTCAGGCTATAGGCCAGGGCCGCCACCGCCAGGGTCGTCAGGGCCAGCGCTGCCGCCAGTCGCGGCTTGACCTGCATCAGGGCCGCCGGGCCCAGCTTGGCCGAGATCGCCCCGACGCCGGCCAGCAGCAGGAAGCTGGAGGCCGTGGCCAGGGTCGCGACGAGGGCCGGCGGCAGGAGGCCGAAACCGCGCAGGGCGGCCAGGGCGGCAAAGCCCATGACGAACAGCGGCGGGGCCTTCAGACCGGTGCGGGCTCCACCGTCCTGGGAGCGGGTCAGCAACACGCCGATCAGCACCACCGCCGGGCCCAGCCAGACGATCCGCGAGAGCTTGGCCAGCGCCGCCGCCCCGGCCGCCTCGGGCGAGACCGAAGCCCCGGCCCCGGCCACCTGGGCGACATCATGGATCGAGAGGCCGAAGAACACGCCGGCCTGGTGGGCGGTCAGGCCCACGGCATGGGCCAGGGGCGGATAGGCCAGCATGGCCACGGTCGAGAGCAGGTTGACGCCGATGATCACCAGGGCCGTGGTCCGCTGGTTGGCGGGGCTGGCCGGGGCGGCCTGGGAGGCGGCCAGGGCCGCCGAGGCGCCGCAGATCGAACAGGCGGCGGCCGCGATCAGGGCTTCGGCGAGGGGCAGGCCCACGGCCATGCCGACCGCCGCGCCCATGGCCAGGCCGCCGAGCACCACCGCGCCGCTGGCCAGGATGGCCGGACCGCCCAGCAGGGCAAACTCGCTCCAGGTAATCTGCGCGCCCATCATGGCCACGCCCAGCCTCAGGCCCGGCTTGGCCCAGACATCGAGGCCGGCGGCCAGCCGGGTCCCGAGCCCGAGGGCGCCGACCGCCATGCCCAGCACCACGGCCAGCAGCGGAGCCGGCGCGTGCAGGGCGTGGGCCAGGGGCCGGGCTATGGCCGCGATGGCCAGACCCGCCAGCAGGCCCGGCAACAGGCGGCCAAGGTCCGGGCGGGTGAGAACCAGCCGGGTCAGGTTCAGCCGGGCAAGGTTCAGGCGGGCGGGGGCGGCGTTCATCCCGCCACGGGCTCGACCGGCCGGGCCGTCTCGGCCACGGCCCGACGGCGGCTGAGCCGGTCATGCAGGCCGCGCACCGTATCGCTGCCGGTGCGTTCGAAAGCGAACGGCAACAGGCCGTGCACCAGGCAGGCCAGGCCCGCCCCGATCAGGGTCATACCGAAGCCGAAAGCCACGCCCATGTGCTGGCCATAGGTCTCGCCGACCGAGTCCGGATGGTGGGTGAAGGATTTCAGCATGGCGGCCCCCGACGTCTGTTGAGGCTTGCCAGCATGACGCCGCAGCGGGGAATGGCATTACTGGATGCCCTGCAGTTTTGCAGTTAAGGAGAACCTCATTCTCGAAACGGGCAAAAGCGAAGATGATTGATCTCGATCATATCGACCGCAGGCTTCTGGCGATCCTGCAGGAGGATTCGACCGTGGCCATCGCCGAACTGGCCGAGCGGGTCGGTCTGAGCCAGACGCCGTGCTGGAAACGGGTCAAGCGGCTGCAGGACAGCGGGGTCATCGTCGCCCGCGTCGCCCTGCTGGACCGCGACGCCCTCGACCTGTCCCTGACCGTCTTTGTCGCGGTCAAGACCGGTCGCCATGACGAGGCCTGGCTCAACACCTTTGCCGCCGGGGCCCGGGCCCTGCCCGAGGTGGTCGAGTTCTACCGGATGAGCGGCGAGGTCGATTACCTGCTGAAAGTCGTGGTCCGCGACATCGCCGCCTATGACCGCTTCTACAAGCGCCTGATCGCCACCGCCCCGCTCACCGACGTGTCGTCCAGCTTCGCCATGGAGCAGATCAAGTTCACGACGGCCCTGCCGATCCAGACGTCTTGATCCTGTCATCGACCCCGCCCAGGCTGCGCCCCCTGTAATGGAGCGCGACCCATGGACACGACGCGACGCGGCCTGCTGATCGGGGGCGCGGCCCTTACCCCTGCCCTGGCCCCGGCCATGGCCGCCGCTGATCCCGCCCCGCCCCCGGCCATCCGGGCCCATCTGGGGGTCACCGAAAATCCCTATGGCCCCAGCCCCGCCGCCCGGCGCGCGGCCCTCAAGGCACTGGACGAGACGCCCTATTATGCCTGGTCGCTGGAGCCGCCGCTGGTCGAGGCGATCGCCCGGCGCGAGGGCGTCAGCCCCGACAGCGTCGGCCTGTGCAACGGCTCGCTGGAGGCCCTGTCGCTGCTGTCAACCGCCTTCAGCAAGACGGGCCCCATCGTCGCCCCGCAGCCGACCTATGCCACGCCCCTGCTCTATGCCCAGCGCCAGGGGGCCGTGCTGGACTGGATCCCCGTCACCGCCGATCACCAGATGGACCTGCCGGCCCTGACCAGGAAGGCGGCCGGCGCGGGCTGCGTCTATGTCTGCAACCCCAACAATCCGACCGGCCCTGCTGGCCGACCCCGACGCCCTGCGCGCCTTCTGCATCGCGGCCAGCAAGAGCGCGCCGGTCATTGTCGACGAGGCCTATATCGAGATCAGCCCCGACCCCGTCCGCCATTCGATGCTGGACCTGGTGCGGGACGGGCACGACGTGATCGTGGCCCGCACCTTTTCCAAGGTCTATGGCATGGCCGGCCTGCGGGTGGGCTTCATCCTCGCCCGGCCCGAGCGGGTCAGGCAGCTGAAAAGCCTGATCCCGACCCACAAGGGCCGCCCGGGTCTGGCCGCCGCCCTGGCCTGCTACGGCGATGCCGCCTACCTCGCGGGTGCCAAGGCCTATCTGGAGGGCTGCCGGGAGAAGATCTACGCCCTCTGCAAGGCCAAAGGCCTGACCTGCCTGCCCTCGCACGGCACCTATGTTTTCGTCGATACGGGCAAGCCCAACCTCGCCTTCCAGAAGGCCCTGGCGTCGATGGGCGTCGAGGTCCGCGTCTTCGACAGCCCCGCCCACCCCACCTGGATCCGCGTCGGCACCGCCAGCCCGGCGGAGCTGGACGTCTTCGCCGAGGTGCTGCCGCGGGCTCTGAAGGCGTGAATCCGCTGGCTCCGGATCGGTCGCGCGTTGCGCTCGTTCCTGCACGCCACGAGCAGGGGTCGGCAACCTGCCCCGCCCCCGGGTCTCAGGGCATGGGCGACAGCATCCCGTGCATTCCGATCCAGCGGACGTAGGCATCGAACCAGCCCGTACTGGTAGTGGTCTTCGGATACATCCCGAAGCCATGCCCACCGCTTTCACACAGGTGAAACTCGACGGGCCGTCTGGCGGTCCGCCAGCTGTCGATCAGGCCCTGGCCGCTGTTTGCGAAGAACGGATCATCCGCCGCCAGGGCCACGAACATCGGTGGAGCGTCAGCGGGAACGGTCACCGCCGTCAGGGGCCCGTAAATCAGGCCGATAGACGCTGGTTTGGCGTCATCGGAGGACAATGTCGTCGCGAGGGTCAGCATGGCCCCCGCGGAAAAGCCGATCATGCCAATTCGGTCAGGGTCGACCCGCCATTCGGTCGCCCGCTCGCGAACGAGAGCAAAGGCTGAGCGCGCATCGGCAATCTGCGGTGCCAGGCTGGCCGCGGCGGCTTGGGGATCAGGTCGCGGCCTCTTCTCAGTGCCCGAGAACAGTTCGGTCATGGACCTCTGGAAGCCCGCCATGTCGGGGGGCGTCTGGTTCAGTCTGTATTTCAGGACAAAGGCTGCCACGCCCCGGTCGGCAAGCGCTCTCGCGACAGCCCAGCCTTCATGCTCCATCGACAGGGTTCGAAAACCACCGCCCGGTGCGACGATGACGGCCGCACCGGTGGCCCTCGCCGGATCCGGCAGAAAGGGGGTCAAGGTCGCGACCGTCACATTGCGCGTGAACACACTTCCGTACTGGCGATGCCAGGCTTCCGGCACGACCGCACCCGGCATGGAGCCGGTATTCAGAACGATCGCGCCAGGCTGGGCAGGCGCGTCCATCGGTATCATTTCATCCTGGGCGGCGGCGATTCCGGCGAGACCGATCGCAAGCAATAGAACCAGCCCTCCCAGACCTCTTCGGACGCGCTGCAGCGGTCCGTCGGAGACATTGCAGGTTTCGCCTCTCATGGTACCCCCCGGGCGCATCTATTCGATGCCTGTTTGAATTTATGTCCGACAATTGGTAGCGCTAACTTTTGTGCGCGCGCAATAGGATCCATGTCAGCTCTGCACAATGTCTCGCGAATCCACGGCCGATTTTCAAAGCTCTTTTCAGGCCCGGAGACTAGGCCGTGCGTATAGATCTCAGAAAATTCCGCGCTCGACCGGAAGCGCGATGGTCATTGACCACACTATTTGTCCGAGTGAATTTCAGGCTGTGAAAATCGAGGAAGGGCCAGACATGAATCGATGTGCGGCAGCACTCGTACTGACGGCGTTCCTCGGCCTTTCAGGGCTCGGCGGGGCGATCGCTCAAACCTCGACCCCGCCGGGCTCCAATCCCCTCTTTCACGACCGGTTCACGGCAGACCCGGCACCACTCGTCGTGGGCGACCGCCTGTTTCTCTATGTCGGCCATGACGAAGCCAGAAACGCCGAGATGTTTAACATGCGGGAATGGCTCGTTTACTCCACAGCCGACCTCAAGACCTGGACAGCTCATCCGCCCATCATGAACGTCGCCGACTTCAAGTGGGCCCAGAAGGATGCCTGGGCCTCGCAAGCGATCCAGAAGAACGGAAAGTTCTACTTCTACGCCGCCGTCGAGCACGACGGCTCACATCCTGGCAAGGCCATCGGCGTTGCGATCGCGAGTCAGCCGACGGGTCCCTTCGTAGACGCACGGGGAACCGCGCTGATCACCAACGAGATGACGCCCCGGGGAACCCACAGCTGGGAAGATATTGATCCCACCGTGTTCACCGACGACGACGGCACGACCTGGATTGCCTGGGGAAACCGCCAGTGCTACCTGGCCAAACTCAAGCCCAACATGATCGAACTCGATGGTCCGATCACCGAGATCACCCCCCCACACTTCGAGGAGGGTCCGTGGCTGCACAAGCGCGGCGATCTCTACTACCTGACCTATGCCTCGCTGGACCGCTCGAGCCAGCAGGATGAACACGTGTCTTACGCCACCGCATCATCCATGGCCGGTCCGTGGACCTACCGGGGCCTGCTCACAGGACCCGGCACCGGCAGCTTTACAATTCATCCCGGGATCACCGAGTTTCGGGGTGCTTGGTACATCTTCCTGCACAATGCGAACCTGACGATCGGTACGCAGACCGGCGCACTCGGGCGACGCGCCGTCACGGTCGAGCACCTGGACTATAATGCGGACGGTACGCTCAAGCCCGTCGTGCAGACGACGACCGGGGTCGCGACCCCCTAGGCGGTCTGGCCAGACGAACCCCTAATCCGGCCACAGATCCTGCACATCCCCCTTGCGGTTCAGCATGTGCGTGGCGCGCTTGATCACGGCCAGCAGGCGTTCACGGCGGCCGTCCCGGTCATAGGTCAGGGTCGAGCGGGCCAGGCCTTCCAGCATGAAGCGGGCGAGGTCGCGGCTGGCCTGGAAGCGGGGGCCGGCGCCGGCGTGGAGGATCTTCAGGAAGTGGTCGCCGGCCTGGGCGCGGTCGAACTCGGCCTGGGCCGGGGCCAGCAGGGCCTGGATGGCCGGGTCGGTGCGGCCGGCGGCCTCCAGCTCGGCAAAGGCCAGGAAGGGGACGCTCTGCAACAGCTCGAAATAGCTGTCGATGGCGTGCTCGGTGACGTCGGCCCCGGGCGGCAGGGTGTCGGCGGCGGCGCGGAACAGGGCCGAGCGCTCGGCCTGGATATGGGCCACGGCGGCCTCGACCAGGGCCTCGCGGGTCGGGAAGTGATAGAGCATGGCCCCGCGGGTCAGGCCGGCGGCGTCGGCGATCACCGGATTGGCGGCGGCGTGATAGCCGATCTGGGCGATCAGGCGCATGGCGCAGTCGAGAATCCGCGCCCGCGTCTTCAGGGATTTCGGCGTGTCTTTGGCGAGGCGGGCGGCGTCCATGCTCCTGATCTAGTGCGGGCCATGTTGCACCGCAACGGCAGAGGCCGGCGCGGACCCTGCGGAAAGCGACGCAGCGGCCCCCTTGGCAAGCGCCCCTGCCCGATCGCCGGGCACCCTGCGCGCTTTTGCGGCTGACCCAAGGGGAAGCCTGGGCGGGCCCGGAAGGCGGGGGTCCGAGAGCGGGGTTTCATCAAAGCGACACGCAATCAGCCTATTGGCCGGACCATTCGCTTCAGGTCGCGACCAATCCGGGGGCGGATCGATCGGGCGAACAACCGGGGACCCCGCATGAGCGCCGAAACCGCCGTTCGCCAGTATCGCAGCGTCTTTATCAGCGATCTGCACCTGGGCACGCGAGGCTGCCAGGCCGAGCTGCTGCTGGACTTCATCCGCCATATCGAGTGCGAAAAGCTCTATCTGGTCGGCGACATCATCGACGGCTGGAAGCTGCGCAGCGGCTGGTTCTGGCCCCAGGCCCACAATGACGTGGTGCAGAAGATCCTGCGTCTGGCCCGCAAGGGCACCGAGGTGATCTATGTGCCCGGCAACCACGACGACCGCATCCGTGACTTCTGCGGCACCCATTTCGGCGGCGTGGTCGTGGCCCGCGACGTGATCCACGAAGCCGCCGACGGCAAGCGCTATCTGGTAGCGCACGGCGACGAGTTCGACGGGGTCGTGCAGCACGCCAAGTGGCTCGCCTTCCTCGGGGATTGGTCCTATAGAACCATCCTCATGCTGAACACCTTGCTTAACCGGGCCCGCCGGCGCATGGGGTTCGGATACTGGAGTCTCTCGGCCTATCTGAAGGTCAAGGTGAAGAACGCGTTGCAATTCATCGAGAACTTCGAGGCCGCCGTGGCCGAGGAAGCCCGACGTCGCGGCGTCGACGGCGTGATCTGTGGCCACATCCACAAGGCCGAGATGCGCGAGATCGACGGAATCACCTATGTCAACGACGGCGACTGGGTCGAGAGCTGCACCGCGCTCGTCGAACATGCCGACGGTCACCTTGAAATCCTCGAATGGGCCAAGCTGCGCTCGTGGTCGGTGATCGACCGCAAGCACGCCGCGCGCCTTGACGAGGCCCTGCCGGAGCCTGCCGCCGCCTGATGCGGATTCTTCTCGCCACCGACGCCTGGAACCTCAAGTCAATGGCGTGGTTCGCACCCTGACCCGGGTGATCGACGAACTGCGCGCCATGGGCCACGAGGTCGATGTCGTCAGCCCCGACCAGTTCCCGACCTTCCCGCTGCCGACCTATCCCGAGATCAAGCTCGCGATCGGGGCCTATGAGCCGGTGCAGGACCGTTTCAAGTCGTTCGAGCCCGAGGCGATCCACATCGCCACCGAGGGTCCGATCGGCCTGGCCGCGCGCCGCATCTGCCTGGAGTGGAAGCTGCCGTTCACGACCAGCTATCACACCAAGTTCCCGGAATATGTCTCGGCCCGACTGCCTTTGCCGCTGGCGGCCGGCTACACCTATATGCGCTGGTTCCACAAGCCGTCGGGCCGGCTGATGGTGGCCACGCCGACCATGCGCGACGAGCTGACCAAGCACGGCTTCCGCAATCTCTCGCCCTGGTCGCGCGGCGTCGACACCGACATCTTCAAGCCCCGCGCCGAGGGCGAGCCCGACCTGTTTGAGGGTCTGGCCCGGCCGATCTTCCTCAATGTCGGCCGCGTGGCGGTCGAGAAGAACATCGAGGCCTTCGCCTGCCTCGACCTGCCGGGCACCAAGGTGGTGATCGGCGATGGTCCGCAGCGCGAGGAACTGGCCGAGAAGTATCCCGAGGTGCAGTTCCTCGGAGCCAAGTTCGGTGACGAGCTGGGCCGCTATTTCGGCTGTGCCGACGTGTTCTGCTTCCCGTCCCTGACCGACACCTTCGGCCTGGTGATCCTCGAAGCCATGGCCGCCGGCGTGCCGGTGGCGGCCTTCTCGGCCCCCGGTCCGATCGACATCATCCCGGGCTCCAATGCCGGGGCCCTGGCCCCCGGCCAGACCGACGGGCTCAAGGAAGCCTGCCTGGCCTGTCTGGATCTGGACAGGGCCGTGGTCCGCAAGTTCGCCGAGGGCTTCTCGTGGCGGGCCTGCGCCGAAGAGTTCTACCGCAACCTGCAGCCCTATCCCGAGCCGGAAAAGACCCGGTTCTGGCGGCGGCTGCGGCGTCTGGCCCGGCTGCGCAAGAAGACGGCGGCCTAGGCCTACTTTCCAATCTGGAAACTCGACACTTGACGATGTGGAAAGTCGCCTGCTAACTTTCCATCATGGAAAGTGAGAAACCCGACATGACCCACCCCGAGACTGACCCCGCCCGTATGCTGGCCGAGGTCGAGGCCGCCAGGGCCGAACTGGCCCGTCGCGCCATCGCGCCCGTCTGGTACCACCCGGCCCTCGGCCTGCTGACCGGCGGCCTTGTCGCCGTCCAGGGCACGCAGCTCAGCTTTGTCGGGGCATACTATGCCGCCTTCAGCATCGGCCTGGTCATGCTGGTCGCGGCCTACAGGAAGCGCACCGGCCTGTGGGTCAACGGCTACCGGGCGGGCCGTACACGGGTCGTGGCCATCGGGATGGCCGTGACGGTCGCGCTGATCATGGTGGGCGTGCTCTGGCTGCAGAGAACGGCCGGGATCGCGTGGGCCCCGCTGCTGGGCGGCGCGATCGCCGCCGTCATCGTCACCCTCGGCGGCTTTGTCTGGGAAGCCGCCTTCCGCCGCGACCTGGCCGAGGGCGGCGGCCTGTGACGGCGGGGCTCGATCCGGTGATCCATGCGCCCAACCGGCTGCAGATGTGCTGCATGCTGGCCGGGGTCGACGACATCGACTTCGCCACCCTGCGCGAGGCGCTCGACGTCAGCGAGTCGGTGCTCAGCAAGCACATCAAGACCCTGGAAGACGCCGGCTATCTGAAGATCCGCAAGACGCCCAGCGAGGGCCGGGTGCGCACCTGGCTGGCCCTGACGCCGGCGGGCCGCAAGGCGCTGAAGGGGCATCTGGCGGCGCTGAAGGCGCTGATGGCCGGTGCCGAAGGCGGCGTGGCATGAGCGACCGGACCCTGGCCCTGCTGGCGCAGTTCCCCTGGCTGCCGGCCATGATCCTGGCCGCCGCCGTGGTCGCCAGTACCCGCACCCTGCGCTATCGCCTGGCCTGGGCCGCAGCCTGTTTCGTCGGGGTCGGCGCGTTCTGGATGCAACTGGAGACCCGGCGCTGGGGCTTCATACCGATCGCCGTCAACCTGCTGGGCCCCGGCCATGCGCCGGGCCTGCTGAAGGCGACGATCCCGATCGGGGCCATCGTCGCCCTGACCCTGGCCTGGCGCTCTAGAACAGCACCCGGGGGTTCATGATCCGCTGCGGGTCGAGGGCGTGGCGGATGGCCCGCAGGGCGGCGACCTCGACCGGGTCCTTGTAGACCAGGGCCTCGGCGGTCTTCATCGCCCCCAGGCCGTGCTCGGCGCTGATCGAGCCGCCCAGATGGGCGGTGATGTCGTGGACGATCTTCGCCCCCTCGCTGCGCAGGGCATCATGGGCATCGTCATCACCGCCGAGCGGCCGGATGACGTCGTAGTGGACATTGCCGTCGCCGACATGGCCGAAGGCGACGATGCGGGTGCCGGGATAGGCCGCCTGGATCGCGCTATTGGCCGGGTCGATAAAGACCGGGATCTTCGAGACCGGCACGCTGACATCATGCTTCCAGGCCGCGCCTTCCGGCTTCTGGCCGGCCGAGTGGCCCTCGCGGATGTGCCAGAAGGCCTTGATCTGGGTATCGGTCTGGGCAACCGCCGCATCGCTGATCAGGCCGCGCTCCAGCGCCCCGGCCAGCAGCCGCTCCAGCGCTGCCTCGGCGACACCGGGCTCGCCGCTGGCGATCTCGATCAGCACGTACCAGGGATGGACCGACGACAGCGGGTCGCGCAGGCCCGGCACATTGCGGATCGTCAGCTCAAAACCCAGCCGGCCCATCAGTTCGAAGGCCTCGACGGCCCCGCCGGTCTCGTCCTTGGCCCGGGCCAGCAGCTGGATGGCGTCTTCCGGTGAACCCAGGCCGACGATCGCCACCGCGCGGGAGGCCAGCAGCGGGTGCAGCTTCAGCGCCGCCGCCGTGACCACACCCAGGGTGCCCTCGGCCCCGATCAGCATCTGCTTTAGGTCGTAGCCGGTATTGTCCTTGCGCAGCCGCTTCAGGCCGCTCCAGATCTCGCCATTGGGCAGGACGGCCTCGAGACCCAGCACCTGCTCGCGCATCATGCCGTAGCGCAGCACCGCCGTGCCGCCGGCATTGGTCGAGATCAGCCCGCCGATCGTGCAGGAGCCCTCCGAGGCCACGCCCACCGTGAACCGCCGGCCCACCTTGGCCGCCTCCTCATGGGCCTGGGCCAGGGTGACACCGGCCTCCAGCACCATGGCATCGTCCAGCCCGTCGACATCGCGCACGGCCCGCAGCTTCTCGGTCGACAGCAGGATCTCGCCCTGCGGGATCTGGCCAGCGACGAGGCCGGTATTGCCGCCCTGCGGGGTAATGGCCACGCCGTCGGCGGTGCAGATGCCGACCACCGCGGCGACCTCGTGGGTCGTGCGTGGCAGGACCAGCAGCGGGGTCTGGCCCCGCCAGCGTCCGCGCCACTCCACCAGCTTGGGCTCGAGGCGTGCAGGATCCTCACTCCATCCGCCCTCGCCGAGCACGGCCTTGAGGCGGGAAACGACGTCTGCGGGAACGGGCTTGGTCATGGGCTGGGAGGATAGGCTTCGTGAAGGATCGGAAATAGGATATACCTGTTTATATACCGCAGGAATCCCGCCATGGGCATCTTCATCAAGAATCCCGAGACCGAGCGCAAGGTGCGCGAACTCGCCCAACGCCGCGGCTCCACCCTGACCGCAGCGATCGACCAGGCTCTGGACCAGGCCTTAAGGGCCGAAAACAATACTCAACGCCCCAAAAAGTCCCTTGAGGAAATCAGAGCGGCCACTGACCGGTTTCGCCGCGCCACGGGGCTGGACAAGTTACCATCGACTCCTGTGTCCAAAGCAGAATGGGATGCGCTGTGGCCGACGGGCATATCAGAGATCGATAATCTGTGACTGTCGTAGTGGACGCTTCCGCTCTCGTGGCCATGGCGCTGGCGGAACCCGAACGTTCATCGTTCGAGCTGGTCATAGCGCAAACAGACGCCCTGCTGGCAACACCCATCAATTTGATGGAGGCCGGGATTATCCTCGTGCTGCGGGAAAAACGCTTCACAGCAGACGAGTATCACCGCTGGCTCGGCGACCTCGACATAGTATCGTCCAGCCTCGTTGGCGAACGGGAAGCTCTCCAAGCCTATCTGCGCTGGGGCAAGGGCGTGCATCGGGCCGGCCTCAACATGGGCGACTGCTTCGCCTACGCCCTGGCCAAGTCCCTCGACGCCCCCTTGCTGTACAAGGGCGATGACTTTCCGCTGACCGACGTCCGCTCAGCCCTGGGCTAGGTCGGGATCGGCAACGCCGCGGATCACGCGCCAGTATTCCTCGCGCACGTCGTCATCGATCACGGCCGGATCGCCCGCGCCCTTGTAGAGCCGGTCACCGCCATCCTTGCGGGCCTTGGCGATCCAGAAGGGCTGGCCGGTTTCCAGGTCGCGGAAATTGGCCTTCAGGCCCGAATTGCGCAGGGCCTCGAACGCGCGGCCCGCATAGTAGAGGGTCTCTCCGGTCTTGGACGACCCCACCCGCCCGATGCGCGCGGGACCGTTCAGGCCCTTGGACTTGTCCTCGAGGTACATGATCTTGAATTTCATCGGCCTCTATCCCACGAACCCGGCCGCGCGTCTCAGCCGGTCATTGATCGCCTCGCCCAGACCCTCTTGAGGAATGGCCGCCACGGCGATGCCGACAGGTCTGGTCCTATTGGCGGCGCGCAGGAACGAAAACAGGTTGGCGGCGGCCTCGCTGAGCGACCCGCCCGGGCTGAGGTTGAAGACGCCATCCCCGTCCGGCCAGGGCCCGAAGGCCAGAAACGCCTCGCCGACCTGTGGCCCGGCAGCGTCGATCCGGACCGGCGCGTCAGGGGCGTAGTGCAGGGCCAGCCGGCCGGGCGAGCGCTTGGCGTCGTCATCGGCTTCGGCCAGCGGACCGACCACGGCCTCCAGCTGGGCGCGGGTCACGGCTCCGGGACGCAGCAGGCGCGGCGGGCCGTCGAGCACGGCGACGACGGTGGATTCCAGCCCGACCGCGCAGGGGCCGCCGTCCAGGGTCGCGGCGCAGCGGGTGCCGGTCTCGCCCATCGCGTCGGCATGGGTGGTCGGGCTGGGCCGGCCCGAGCGATTGGCCGAGGGGGCCACCACCGCCCCGCCGAAGGCCGCCAGCACGGCGCGGGCCAGCGGGTGTCCAGGAATACGGATCGCCACCGTGTCGAGACCGGCCCGGGCCAGGTCGCAGACGGCCGCAGGATCGCGGATCGGCGCAACAAGCGTCAGGGGGCCGGGCCAGAAGGCGCGGGCGAGAGCTATCGCCCGCTCATCCAGCACGGCGATGCGGGCGGCCGTCTCCAGATCCGCGACATGGGCGATCAGCGGATTGAAGCGCGGCCGGCCCTTGGCCTCGAAGATCGCCGCTACGACCGCCGGGTCGGCCGCATCGGCCCCGAGGCCATAGACGGTCTCGGTCGGCAGCAGCACCAGCCCGCCGGACCGGAGCGCCCGCGCGGCCTCGTCTATTTCGTCCTGGCGGTCAGGGCGAAGCTGACCTTCACCTTGGCCGCGATCTGATCCGTACTCGCCCATTCGCCCTGTCCAACCCCGAACACGGTCCGGTCCAGGGTGGTTACACCGCGCGCCGTGGCCGTGTCGCCGTCGATCTTGAGGCTGAACGGCAGGCTGAGCGGCTTCCTGACCCCGCGCAGGTCCAGGGTGCCGTCGGCGATATACTTGCCCTCGCCGGTCTTGCGAAACTTGCTGGCCGAGAACACGGCCTTGGGGTGGGCGGCGGTGGCGAAGAAATCATCGCCCGGCAGGCTGGCGTCACGCTGGTCATCGCCGGTCCTGGCCGAGGCCATGTCGATGCTGACGGTCAGTTTCGAGCGGTCCAGAGCCTCAGGCGAGAACAGGATGTCGGCGGTCCAGCGGGTGAAGCTGCCTTCCAGGGCCTCGCCCGACCAGGTGGCGGTAAAGCCCAGGGTCGAGCCCTTGGTCACCGTCCAGGCGACCGGGTCCTTCAGGACCGGAGCCTCGACAGACGCGGCCGCTGTGGGGTCAGACGGCTTGGCCTCCGGAGCGGCCGGGGCCGCAGGGGCGGCAGCGGGGACCGGCGCGGGCTCTTCCGCCACGGCCGAGGCGGCCTTGGGCTTGGCGGCAGGGGTATAGAGGTAGCCGGCGGCAATGACCGCCACCAGACCGGCGGCCGCCAGCCAGGCGCGCGGCTCCTTCAGGCCCGGCTTGGCCCCAGGGGCCATATTGCCGAACACCCCGTCCTTATCGAGCACCTGGTGCTTGGCCACGGCCCCCAGATGCAGCAGCAGCAGCAGATAGGTGACCTTGACCATCACCTCATGGCCGATCAGGCCGATCTCGTGCCAGACATGCTTGGCCGCCGGGGCCAGTTCCGGGATCAGCGGCAGATGCGGCCACGGAATCGTCCCGAACAGCAGGGTCGGGATGTTGGTCTTGCTGGCCGAGACCAGGATCCAGCCCGTCAGGGGCAGGCCGATCATGATCACGTAGAAGCCGATGTGCACGAGGTGCGAAGCGGTCTTTTCCCACTTCGGCTGGCCCTCGGGGGCGGCCGGTGGCGGGTTGAACAGCCGCCAGCCCAGCCGGGCCAGGCTGAGCAGCAGGATGGTAATGCCGATCGACTTGTGCAGCTGGAAGAGGGCGAAGGTCGTCGGCCCCTTGGGTCCGTCTCCGGCCCGCCAGCCCAGGATGATCTGGAAGATGATGGCGGCGGCAATCAGCCAGTGAAAGACGATCGCTACGGTGGTGTAGCGGGTCCGCGACGCAGCCATGCGGGCTCTCCAGACGTCGAGTGATCGAAACAAGGCGGCCGCCACGCGGGCGACCGCCTCATCTTCAGCTTAGGACGGAACGGCGCGACGTACAGCCGCCCGCCGTCTTACTTGCGGTCGAATTCGACTTCGACGTTCAGGGTCACGTCGTCGCCGACCAGCGGCACGTACTTGCCGACGCCGAACTCCGAACGCTTGATCGTGGTCGAGGCCGAGAAGCCGGTCTTGACGCTGCCCGGCGCGAAGCCCGAACCGACGCCGTTGAAGGTGACATCCAGCACGACCGGCTTGGTCACGCCGTGGAAGGTCAGGTCACCGGTCACCTTGCCCTTGTGGCCGTCACCGACATCGACCTTGGTCGAAACGAAGGTGATGGTCGGGTACTTGGCGGCTTCCAGCCAGCCGTCACCGGCCAGTTCCTTGTTGAACTTCAGACCGAAGGCGTCGCCGCCGGTGGCCGTGTCGATCGAGGCCGGGTCAACCGTGACGCTGATCTTGGCCGCTTCCGGGGTCTTGGGATCATAGCTGAAGCTGGCGTCCAGCTTGGTGAAGCGCAGGGTGTAGCCCGAGAAGCACATGTGGCTGAGCTTGGCGGTCAGCGAAGCGTGGGTCTTGTCGAGGACATAGTTGCCAGCGGGCAGGTCGGCGGGCTTGGTCGAAGAGACGCCCGGCGCGGCCATGGCGGCGGGTGCCGAAAGCAGCGCGGCGGCAAGGGCGGCATAGGCGAAGGGACGGGCCATCGGAAGAAGTCTCCAAACTGTCATAGGATCGGTTACGGTTCTAACGACTTAGGGTGTCTTCAGTTCAGATAAAGGGCGGCAGGATCACGAAAGCGTGAGACGAGGCCTCGTCCGGCCTGCCGCGCCCCGCCCCGGGGCTCGGCTTGGCGGACGGAGCGACCGGGCCTACAGAGGGACCGGTACCCTGGAGTTTCGCCGGTCATGACCTTCCGCGCCCCCGTCCGCGACATCGCCTTCTCGCTCCGCCACGCCGCCGGCTTCGACCGCCTGGCCACGGCCTTACCGGAGGCAGACGCCGATACCGTGGACGCCGTGCTCGAGGCGGCCGGCCTGTTCGCCGCTGATGTCCTGGCCCCGCTGAACCGTCAGGGCGATCTGGTTGGGGCGAAGCTGGAAAACGGCGTGGTCCGCGCGGCACCGGGCTTTGCCGACGCCTATCGCCAGTTTGCCGCCGGTGGCTGGACTGGCCTGGCGGCCGCCACCGCCCATGGCGGTCAGGGCCTGCCCAAGACGCTGGAAGTGGCAACCTACGAGATGGTGCATGCCGCCAACATGGCCTTCGGCCTGTGCCCGATGCTCAGCCTGGGGGCCATAGCGGCCCTGGCCCAGCATGGCACGGACCGCCAGAAAACCCTCTACCTGCCCCGCATGGTCTCGGGCGAGTGGACGGGGACCATGAACCTGACCGAGCCGCAGTCCGGCTCGGACCTGGCCTCGATCACCACCGTGGCCACACCGGACGGCGACGGCGGATGGAAGATCACCGGGCAGAAGATCTACATCACCTGGGGCGATCACGATGTGGCCGACAACATCGTCCACCTGGTTCTGGCCCGGACGCCCGACGCCCCTCCGGGGGTCAAGGGCATCTCGCTGTTCCTCGCCCCCAAGATTCTGGTCGATGAGGCTGGCACCCTGGGCGAGGCCAACGCCCTGCGGGTCGGCGGGCTGGAGCACAAGCTGGGCATTCACGGCTCGCCCACCTGCGTGATGCTGTTCGAAGGCGCAAAGGCCGAACTGGTCGGCCGGCTGGGCTCGGGCCTCGCCCACATGTTCACGATGATGAATGCCGCGCGTCTGCAGGTCGGCACCGAGGGCGTGGCCATTGCCGAGCGCGCCTACCAGCAGGCGCTGGCCTTCTCGCTGGAGCGCCGCCAGGGCCGCTCGGCCTGGACCGGCGAGGCCTCTGCGCCGTTGTTCGACCATCCCGACATCCGCCGCACCCTGGTCCTGATGAAGGCCCGGGTCGAGGCCGCCCGGGGCATCTGTCTGTCCACCGCCGTCGCCGCCGATCTGGCCAGCCACGGCGCAACGGAGTCGGAGCGCGTCGCCGCGCGGCTGCGCGAGGAACTGCTGACCCCGATCGCCAAGGCCTGGTCCACCGACATCGGCGTGGCCGTCGCCTCGGACGGTGTCCAGATCCATGGCGGCATGGGCTTCATCGAGGAAACCGGCGCGGCCCAGCACTATCGCGACGCCCGCATCGCCCCGATCTATGAGGGGACCAACGGCATCCAGGCCATCGACCTGGTCGGCCGCAAGCTCGCCCTCGGCGAGGGCCAGGCGATCGGCGACCTGATGGACGACATCCGCGATACGATCGACCAGCTGAAGGCTGCAGAGCTTGGCCTGATCGGCACCCGCCTCGAGACCGCCCTCAATGCGACGGCCGATGCCACCGCCTGGCTGATCGAACGTCGCGCCCGGGCCATGCCCGACGCCCTGTCAGGGGCCACGGCCTATCTGAAGCTGCTGGGAGATGTCGTGGGTGGCTGGATGCTGGCCAAGGGCGCGCTCGGCGCAGCCATCGAAGCCGACGCAGCCTGGGCCGACAGCAAGCGAGCCCTGGCCCGGATCTATGCCGAGGCGGTGCTATCCCAGGTGCCGGGACAGGTCGCGGGCGTCAAGCTGGGCGCGGCAGACCTTGCGGCGCTGACGCCGGAGGTTCTGGGGGTTTGATATGAGGATCCTCCCCCTGAAGGGGGAGGTGGCGCGAAGCGCCGGAGGGGGAAGCGCAGCCCACATCAGGCCGCACTTCCCTCTCCGTCGGCTACGCCGACACCTCTCCCTTCAGGGAGAGGATTTGAGCCCTACAGCTGACCCAGCATGTAGTCGGCCGACGAGACCTTGAATTCCCCGCCTTCTTCAACGTTCAGGGTCTCGACCACGCCGTCCTTGGCGATCAGCGAGTAGCGCTGCGAGCGCAGGCCCATGCCGAACTTGCTGCCGTCGAATTCCAGGCCGAGGGCCTTGGTGAAGTCGCCATTGCCGTCGGCCAGCAGCAGCACTTCGCCGTCGATGCCCTGATCCTTGCCCCAGGCCTTCATCACGAAGAGGTCGTTGACCGAGACGCAGGCGATGGTGTCGACGCCCTTGGCCTTGAACTCGGCCGCATGTTCCTTGAAGCCCGGCAGATGCTTGGCCGAGCAGGTCGGGGTGAAGGCCCCCGGGACCGCGAAGAGCGCGACGGTCTTGCCCTTGAACAGATCGTCGGTCGAGACCGGCGCAGGCCCTTCGGCGGTACTGGTCATGAACGTCGCTGCGGGAAGAGTATCGCCAACCTTGATCGCCATGGGTCTTTGTCCTGTCCAATGAGAGTGCGGAACTCGAATATAGGGCGAAAGTCCCATCGCCAAGCGTCAGGTTTGACTTGAAACCGTCGTCTTCTGTCCCGATCCTCTGACCATGAACCGCACCTCACCTGACGAAGCGGATTTTCTGGCCGGACGCCTGCTGGTGGCCATGCCGGGGATCGAGGACGAGCGCTTCGAGCGCGCCGTGCTCTATCTGTGCGCCCATGACGCCGACCAGGCGATGGGCCTGACCGTCAACCGTCCTGTCGAGGGCCTGACCGTCTTCGAACTGCTGGACCGGCTGGGGGTTTCGTCCGAGCACAAGACCCTCGACGATCTGGTCCTGCTGGGCGGCCCGGTCGAGCTGGAGCGCGGCTTCGTGCTGCACACCGACGACTTCAACTCACCCGAATCGACTCTGCACCTGGCCGACGGCCTGGGTCTGACGGCGACGCGCGATGCCCTCGACGCCATCGGCAGCCGGATCCGTCGCCCGCGCCGCTCGATCCTGGCCCTCGGCTATGCCGGCTGGGGCCCCGGCCAGCT
>Ga0187842_1000500_pt1 | contig 19616 bp, 16 predicted proteins | sample SpaLakP09_SKY_41_FD_134514 | JGI IMG/M metagenome (GOLD analysis project Ga0187842, IMG submission 134514) | Oligotrophic lake water microbial communities from Sparkling Lake, Wisconsin, USA - SP09_SKY_41 | ecosystem: Environmental > Aquatic > Freshwater > Lake | place: USA: Sparkling Lake... | reverse complement strand
CGCCTGCAGGCGGCCGGTGACCTGAATCTGGTCCTGCGCGTAGGCCGCGGCGATCTTGGCGACGCCGTGGTTGTCGGCGTCGGTGGCGCTCTGCCGATAGCTGACTGGAACCGAGACCGTCGGACTGGCCAGCGGCACCGTGATCGTGGTCACCGCGGGACCGACGCCCGTGAAGTAGCCGGTCTGGCGGAAGTTGTCGGTCGTCTGCCGGCCGAACTCTGCGCCGAGCAGCAGCTTGTGGCCGATGGGGCCCGTGGCCGCGGACCAGGTGAGGTCGGTCTGGTTGAACAGGTTCTCGCGCTGCGTGGCGTTGTTGTAGGCCGAGAGGGAGACCGCGGCGCCAGCGGGGTTGACCGGCCCGGGATAGACGTTCTGGTAGGCCTTGTCGTAGTCGCCGAAGCTGGTGACGTTGCGCAGGCTGACGCCGCCGAAATCGTGTTCGATGACGCCGCTGGCGACCTTGATCGTGGCGCCTGTGGGGCTGCCGTCGGGATCGCCGAAGAAGGTCGAGCGGGCGGTGCGGACCGGCCGTCCCTGGAACGACGGGATTCCGCGGTCAGCCACCATGTTGTAGGTGAAATATTCGTAGCTGAGCCGGACGGTCGTCCGCTCGCTCAAGTCCAGCCTGGCCGTCGGGTTGACGCCGTAGCGCTCCAATCGAACACCGTCGCGATAGCTGTCCGAATTCTCATAGACGCCCGTCGCCCGCAGCGACAACCGCTCATTCAGCGGTTGGCGCAGGTCGCCGGTGACGCGGCGGTTGTTCCAGGAGCCGCCCTGCAGCACGAGCTCGCCACCTTGGGTCCCGTCCGCCTGCCGGGTGACCCGGTTGAGGATCCCGCCGCCGCCGCCGCGGCCGAAAATCATCGCGTTGGGCCCCTTCATCGCCTCGACGCGGTCGACATTGTAGAGGTCGCGGAAGTATTCGACGTCGTCGCGCACGCCGTCGACGAAGAAGTTCGCCGTCGAGTTCACGCCACGCATGATCGGGGCGTTACGGTTGCCCTCCCCCTGGGCCATCCCCACGCCGGGCATGTAACGGACCACGTCGGCCATGCCCTGCATCGCCTGATCCTCGATCAGTTCGCGCGTCACCACGCTCACCGCCTGCGGGGTGTCGATCAGGGCCGTGGCGGTCTTCGCCGCCGTCCGGGTTTGCTCGACGCCGTAGCCGCCCCGCGCCCCCCGCACCGTCACACTCGAGACTTCCGTCGCCGCGTCGTCCGCCCAGGCTAAGCCCGGCGCGAGTAGCGGCAGCAACGAGACGGTCGAGGCGAAAAGGGTCGCGCGGCGGACCGTCCGCCGAAGGGAGAAGGACACGTGGAAGGCTCCTGCACAGCTTTGCTGCGTTCTACGAAGCCAACCTTGCCCCGTCAATGAGAATGCGAGGCATTCGTAGAGTTGCTAGTACGCAGGAGCCGGGGGCGCTTGCGCCGGCGTGGCGTAGGGATGCGGCATCAGCCGGGGACGGCCGTGATGGCCATAGTCGTAATCCCCGACATCGAGCTGCAGGAGACAGTTGGCGTAGGCTTCCGTGCCCGGCGAAAAGCCGTAGGTCACGCACGCCTGCCGGTGTCGAGCCGCCATCTCCGCGGCGCTGATGCACCCGCCGAGGACGACGGACAGCAGTGCGGCCGAGGCGGTGACGGCGAAGCGTTTTGGCGCGCGCCAAGTGCGATCCCGCTCACAAACAGGACCAGGGCCGATCTCGATCGGCGAGGAAACGGGTTTGGGCATGGGTAAAGCCTCCAGACGCTGCGGCCTGCTCTAAGGAGCATACGTCCCAGCGGGGTCGGGTCCCTCAAAAGCCATCGGTCGCCATGCTAGGCTGGCGGGTTCCGCGGAACCCGCCAGCCCGGCGCGGGTTCTGTCTTCAGGACAGGGCCACCATGGATCACCACACCCACACATCGGGAACCGGCAGCACAGCGGCGCTACGCGGTCATCCGCTCCACCCCATGCTCGTCGGATTTCCGATCACGCTCTTCATCGGCGCCTTCGTCACGGACGTGGTCTACCTCGCAACGAGCGGAGCGTTTTGGGCGCAAAGCTCCGTCTGGCTGCTCGCCGCAGGCGTCGCAATGGGGCTGCTAGCCGCCATTCCCGGGGCGATTGACCTGCTCACGATCGAACATGCGCGGCGCTGGCGCCTGGCCTGGATCCATGGCCTGATGAACCTCGGCCTCGTGACGCTGGCCGCGCTGAACCTCTTCCTGCGCTGGCGCGATCCGGAGGCCGCCGTGGCGCCTTTCGGAATCCTCCTGTCGGCCATCTGCGTCGGATTGCTCGCGATCACCGGCTGGCTCGGCGGCGAGATGGTCTATCGGCATGGCGTCGGCGTCTCCAAAGCGGTGGGCCCTACCAAGGGTTCGGCCGCCTCTCACGATGCAGCCGCGACGACGGGGAGCGCCGCCCACGGCGGCGAACACGCCGCAGCCACGCGCCGACCCTGACATGCTGCGCGACATCCTGGATGATCGGATTGGCGATCTATCTCGTCGCGGCGTTCCTTGCGCGCTTGCGGCGCAACGCCCGCGGACGCGGTTCGCAACTGATCAAACATCAGCTTGTACGATCGCCGATCTAAGGGCTGGAGCTCGCTTGCCGCGTATCCCCAAGGATGGCGTGAAAGGTGAGCAGATGAGCGAATGCCTGGACCGGCTGATGGCAGACCTGGCGGCGATGCCAACCGATGCGCGATTCGATAGCATGGAAACCGAGGTCATCCGCAGAATCGTGGTCCTGCGAGAGGAGGCCCGCGTTCTGGCGGAGCTCCTACCGGTACGGGTCGCCACAATCGTGCTGGCGCTGGCGATGGGCGTGATCACGGGCGCCGCGCTCGTCGCGTCCGCCATGGTCACGCCGAGGCTCTATGCGGTGCTTTCCAGCGCCGGCCACTTCGCGCCGTCCACCCTTCTTGAGGGGCGAGACTGAGCGTGAGCCTCAGATGCCCTTGAGACGTCGATCACAGAGGAGGTTCGCAGGATGTCAGTCATGGTGGTGATCGGGAGGATCTTCCTTGGCCTAGCGTTTCTGGCCCTCGTCACAGCGTGGGCCAGCGAGCTCCGCGGCGGGCCAGTCTTTGGTCTTTCCCAGCAGCATCTGTTTGGTGACGCCACGGTGATGGCCTTGCTGGGCATCGGAGCTATGGTCGACGCCTTCTGGCATGCCCGCAACCGCTAGCGCCGTCGCGCGGCGCTTAGTGCTGGGCGCGGCGGCGGAGAAACGACTTGGTTCTGCTGGGTAGCCGCGGCCCCATAGAGCGAGTCCATACGACTGAGGCGAAGGGAACGCACGATGGCGGAACGCGAACTCGTGCTGGTGACTGGCGGCAGCGGCTTCATCGGCAGCGCCGTGATCAAACGCTTGGCGCTGGACTATCAGGTGGTGGCGCTGGACCGCGCGGGTCCGCCGCCGCCCCCCCCCCCCGCCGAGGCCGACGCGGTCGATTTCGACCTCGGAACCGATGAGGGGGTCGCCAAGGCCCTGGAGACGGTCCGCGCCCGCTTCGGCGGCAGGATCGCCTCTGTCGTCCACCTGGCCGCCTACTTCGATGTCTCCGGCAAGCCCAATCCGCTCTACGACAAGATCACCATCCAGGGCGCGCGACGTCTGATCGAGGGCCTCCAAGGGTTCGAGGTCGGCCAGTTCATCCTGGCGAGCACCATGTTGGTGCATCGGCCGACCGACCGGCCGGACAAGACCATCAACGAGGACTCGCCCATCGCGCCGGGCTGGGCCTATCCGGAATCGAAGGTCAAGAGCGAAGTCCTGCTACGCGAGGAGCACGGCGACATTCCCCTCGTGCTGCTGCGCATCGCCGGCGTCTACGACGACCTGGCCCACTCCCCCTTCGTCGCTGAGCACGTTGCGCGCATCTACGAGCATCGGCTGACTGCCCACGTCTACCCGGGCATGCTCTGCGCCGGGCAATCCTTCATCCATCTCGAGGATCTGGTCGACGCGATCGCCAAAATCGTCGCGCGTCGCGCCCAACTGCCGCCCGAGCTCCCTCTGTTGCTCGGCGAGCCGGAGGCGCTGGGCTATGGCGAGGTGCAGGACATCATCGGCCGGACCCTGCACGGTGAAGACTGGGACACGGTGCGCATCCCCAAGCCCGTCGCCAAACTGGGCGCCTGGTTGCAGACTGCGGCGCTGGGCGACGAGGAGTTCGTGAAACCGTGGATGGTCGACCTGTCGAACGACCATTATGTGCTCGATATTTCCCGCGCCCGCACCCTGCTCGACTGGACGCCGCGGCACAGTCTCAGGGCCACCCTACCGAAGATCGTGGACGCGCTGAAGCGCGATCCCAAGGGCTGGTACGAGACCAACGGCATGGATTCCGCGGTCGTGGCTTGGAATCGGCCACATGGCGCGTCGCACGCGCCCGGCCAGGACGCCGCCGCGCCCGCCGAACTGACCAGAACGGGCGACCAGATGGCGCATCATCCGGACCCGTCGGCCGCGGCTGACGCCGGGCCGGGTGGACAGCACGCCACACACGGCGGCGGACACGATCACATGGCGATAATGGAAGCCGACGCCCGCCGCGTCCGCTGGGCGCACTTCGCCAATATCGGCTTGGGCCTCTGGCTCGCCGCCAGCCCGTTCATCTACGACGGGCTGGGCGCGGCCGCGGCGAGCCCGCTGGTGCGGGCGGTGACCGAAGACCGCGGGCTGGCCAGCCTCGATGCGCGGGCCACCGCGCTCGTCCTGAGCGATCTCCTCAGCGGCCTGGCGATCGCCGGCTTCGGGGCGCTTTCGCTCTCCAAGCGCACCGCGTGGTTCGCCCAATGGGCCAACACCTTCGTGGGCCTTTGGCTGCTCTTCGCGCCGATGCTGTTCTGGACGCCCAGCGCCGCGCAATACCTCAACGACACCCTCGTGGGCGTGCTGGTGATCGCCTTCTCGGTGCTGATCCCGATGATGCCGGGCATGAGCATGGCCGGGATGATGGACCCGAAGAGCATCCCGCCCGGCTGGACCTACTGTCCCTCGACCTGGACGCAGCGCCTGCCGATCGCCCTGCTGGGCCTGATCGGCCTGCTGATCTCGCGTGTGCTCACCGCCTATCAGCTCGGGCACAGCGACGCGGTGTTCGAGCCTTTCTTCGGCGGCGACCCCGCCAACCTGAAGAACGGCGCCGAGGAGATCATCACCTCCTCTGTCTCGAAGGCGTGGCCGGTCCCGGACGCGGGCCTGGGCGCGATCAGCTACACACTCGAGATCCTGATGGCGGTCATGGGCGGGCGCGACCGCTGGCGGACGATGCCGTGGATGGTGACCTTCTTCGGCATCCTGGTCATCCCGCTGGGTGTGGTCAGCATCTACTTCATCATCATCCAGCCGATCGTCATCGGCACCTGGTGCACGCTCTGCCTGCTGGCGGCCCTGGCGATGCTGATCATGATCCCGTTCGCGCTGGATGAGGTGATCGCCATGGGACAGTACCTCTGGTGGGTGCATTGCACCGGCAAGCCGGTGATCCGCACCTTCTTCCAGGGCGCCCCCGTGGACGCCGGCGAGGTGGACGACGCCGACGCGCTGAGGAGCCCCAGCGCCCTCTGGAAGGATTCGGTCCGGGGGATGACCCTGCCCTGGACGCTAGCGGTCAGCGTCGCTGTCGGCGGTCTCTTGATGCTGACGCGGGTCGTGTTCGGCGCCTCTGGCGAGATGGCCAACAGCGACCACGTCGTGGGCGCCCTCGTAATCACCGTCGCAATCATCGCCACCTCGGAGGTCGCCCGCGCACTCCGGCTGGTGAACGCGGCGCTAGGCCTTTGGCTCGTCGCCGCGCCCTTCCTGCTGAGCGGCGACACGCCGGTGGGCCGCGTCTTCAGCATCGCCCTGGGGCTCGCGCTCGTCGCGCTCAGCCTGCCGCGCGGCCGTCGCAGTCGCGAGCAGTATGCGAGCTGGGACAGGCTGGTGCTATGAGCTCCGGTGAGCCGCGGGTCACCCGGCCCGGAGGCTTTCCGAGAAGCGAACCCCGACAGTTAGATCGGCGCGCGTGGCTCGGCCTCGGCGCCGCCGGCCTGCTGGGATGGGGCGTGTCGGCGTGGCTGCGGCGGCAGGGCGCGCCGCCGCAGCGGCTCGGCGACACGCTCGTCTTCCGCCAAGTGGTCGACGACGCCGGCTCACCTCGGATTGGGCCGGCGACTGCGAGCGTGACCGTCGTCATCTTCACCGACTACCGACTGATGGCGCAAGATCCGCAGGTCGCCGTCATCTACAAGGATTGGCCGATCCTCGGAGAGACCTCGCGGGCCGCCGCACAGGTCGCCTTGGCCGCCGCGCGGCAGGGACGCTATGCCGAGGTCCATGTGGCCCTAATGGCGAGCCGGGGCGCGTTGTCCGCGGATAGGATCCGTGGCGCCGCAGTGTCGGCCGGCGTCGACTGGTCGCGCCTCGAGGCCGATCGGCGCCGCGAGGCCGCGCAGATCGAGGGGCAGCTCGGCCGCCATGCGCTGCAGGCCTTCGCGCTGGGCCTTGAGGGAACCCCGGCCTACCTCGTGGGGCGGCAGCTCGTTCGCGGCGGACTGGACGATGGCGCCTTGCGCCGACTGGTGAAGGTCGCCCGCGTCGACCGGAGCCGACGCGGATGAGGCGTTGGCGACCTTGCCTTCAATACGGACAGCGACGCCATCCGCGCAAAGCTGAACCCTGCTGGCGTCGATTGTCCGAAGCGCCTCGCACCTTCCGGGACAAGCACGCGAGCGGAGTCCTCACGCTCGTGGACCGGCCCGGGAACATTCACCCTCCTCAGCCTCGCGTCCGCCGACCCACTGGTCGCTAAGGCGAAAGAGCCCTTGATCCTCCAGTGGCTAGAGGCGCTAGTATTTGAGAACAATTCCCATTTGCATATCGGACCTCTTATGACGCTCGCCACTCGCTTCCTCGCCTTGCTGATCGCCATCGCGGCATTGATCGTTCCAGCAATCAGCGCTGCGGAAGAAAGCGCACCCTCCTCGCAGGTGGCCTGGCGTCTGCTCGACTACTTGGCCGTCGATTATGCAGGCGCCGTTCGAGACGGCCGAGTGATAAGCCCATCCGAGTACGCCGAGATGCGCGACTTCTCCGCTTCTGTGCGTGATCGGATCGCGGGCCTGCCCGCGACGCCGGCGAAGTCGAGGCTAGTGTCGGAGGCCGGGGACCTCGTCGGGGCCGTCGAAGCCAAGGCCAGCGCGGCGGACGTGGCCGCGCGAGCTCACAAGCTGGGCGCAGAGCTGCTGTCGGCCTATCCGACGCCGCTTGCCCCGACCAAGGTCCCCGATCTTGCGCGCGGCGCGGCGCTTTATATCGATCAGTGCGCTGCCTGCCATGGGGCGAGCGGACACGGCGACGGCCCCAACGCCAGAACACTCGATCCGCGCCCAGTCGCCTTTGCGGACGTGGGGCGCGCGCGGCAGCGCAGCCTGTTCGGACTTTACCAGGTGATCGGCCAGGGCCTGGATGGCACAGCCATGCCGAGTTTCGCTCATCTCCCGTCCGCCGATCGCTGGGCCCTCGCCTTCTATGTCGGCAGGTTCGCGTTCGATGAAGACGCGGCCCGGGCCGGTCAGCGACTCTGGGCCTCGGACGCGCAGATTCGCGCCCGGTTCCCAAACCTTCAGGCTTTGACAAAGACGTCGCCCGTGGCGCTCGCCGCGGAATTCGGGGAACCGAAGACGACGCAACTGGTCGCCTATCTCCGCCGCCACCCCGAGGCGACTACGCCGCAGGCGGTTGGAAGTTTGGGTATAGCTCGCACCAAATTGGCGCAGAGCCTGGCCCGCTACGAGACGGGCGATCATAAGGCCGCCGAGGAGCTGGCGCTGGCCGCCTACCTGGACGGATTTGAGCCCGTCGAACCCTCCCTGACGGCCCGTGATGCCGCCCTCATGGCGCGCGTAGAAGGCGCCATGGGCGACCTGCGGGCGGCGATCTCCAGGGAGGCGCCGGCGGCGGACGTTCGCGCGCAAGTCAATCGCCTGAACGCCTTGCTCGACGTCGCGGAGCGTGCCCTTGCGCCTACCGAAACCAGCGCCGCCTCGAGCTTCGCTGGCGCGTTCGCGATCCTGCTGCGCGAGGGGCTGGAAGCCCTTCTGATCGTCGTCGCCATGATCGCCTTCCTGCGCAAGGCGGAGCGTCGCGACGTCCTGCCCTATGTCCACGGGGGCTGGGTCTCCGCGCTGCTGGCCGGCGGCCTCACCTGGGCGGCGGCGACCTACCTGATCTCGATCAGCGGCGCCAGCCGTGAGCTCACTGAAGGATTTGGCTCGCTGCTCTCGGCGGCCGTGCTGATCTCCGTGGGCGTCTGGATGCACGGCAAGGGCCGGGCCGACGCCTGGCAGACCTATATCAAGGAAAAGCTTGCCGCGGCGCTGTCGAAGCAGTCGGCCTGGTTCCTGTTCCTGCTGGCGTTCGTCGTCGTCTACCGCGAGGTCTTCGAGACGATCCTGTTCTACGCGGCGATGTGGAGCCAGGGCGCTCGGGCAGCGATCCTGGCGGGGGCGGGCGTCGCCGTCGCTGCCCTCGGGCTGATCGCCTGGGCCTTGTTGAGCTACAGCAAGCGGCTGCCGATCTCGCAGTTCTTCAGCTACAGCTCGATGCTCATCTCAGCCCTGGCGGTGGTGCTGGCCGGCAAAGGCGTCGCCGCCCTCCAGGAGGCTGGCTTGATCGACATCCAGCCCCTGGCGGCTGTCCCGCGCGTCGAGGTGCTGGGCGTCTTCCCCACCCTCGAGGGGATCGTGGCTCAGGTCGCCACCCTGCTCATGATCCTGCTGGGCTTCTGGATCAGCGGGCGGCGCGCTGACGTCAGAGCCTAGCCCGCGACCAGGTAGATGATGAGGGCCAGGAACCGGACAAGCGCTCTCATGGGGCGATGAACGGGAGCTGACGCGACGCATTCCGCAGCGGTTCAGGTTGGGGAGCCGATGATGCGCCATGGCTTGAGGCGCTCGCTCCCCGGCGAGGCGCGCCCCAGCACAAAGGAGCTGGACATGAAATGTCTTGTGGCCGCCGCGGCGGCTCTCTCCCTGATCGGCGGGTCGGTCGCGATGGCCCAGCCGGCCTACGACAACCACAGCCGCGGCCAGACCTACTATGGGCAGTCGGGCCATGTCGGTCAGGGCGGCCAGCGCGGATACGCTCAGCAATATTCGGGCGGCGGGCATCGCAATCCGGCCCCGACCTACAGCTACGGTTACGCCCAGCCCTATGCCGGTTACGGCTATCAAAGCGGCTCTTCGTACTATGGCGGAGGGGCCTACGGTTATACCGACCGTCATGAACGCCGGGACCATCGCCGGGCTCAGCGCGGCCACCACGACGCGCCGCGCTACACGGGCCACGACGACCATCACTAAGGCCCCTTGCGCCGCGTTCAGTCACGGCCGGCGCCTTCGGGTTCGAGGACGCGCCGGCCGTGACGACGTCAGGCCGCCAACAGGTCCGCCCCACCTTCGCCCTGAGCAGTCGGTCAGGCCTAGGAAGACGGCGAGGAGGGCGGCGCGATCGTCGTCCGTAGATCGACCAGGCCTGCCTTTTGAACGAGGGCCGCCCGGCTCGGTCAGTCGGCGGGTGCGGGCGCGGCGTTCCATGGCCCAGGCGCGACTGTCGGAGCGGGCGCGGACGGACTCAACGCGGGCCGCAGCCGCCGCTGTCCGGCGCAGCGCCTGTGTCGTCTCCCGCGAGTTAGACCAGCGCGTTTGCGGGACCGCGCGCGCCGTTGAAAGAAGGCGGTTCCGCGTTGGCGCCGCGTCTCCCTTGCGTCCGGTTGTTTCGCACCGTCCAAGGCTTCCAACAGGAGCCCGGCTAAGGGCTCCGCATAGAGGGCGCGGCCCCCGTCGCGGTGACCAACTCGCCCAGCTGCACGACCTTACGCGTCTTGAGGCTCTTGGCCTGGAGCGCCCGAAGCTCGGCGTCGATATCGCAGGGTTCGCGCAACCGTCTTCCGCCCCACCCACGCCGATGAGGGACGGCACGTTGTTGGCGCGTATTAAATACAACGGTGAAATTCGGCTTCGCCGGCGGGAGGAAGAAGATGTCTCAATCGGCACGTCGGCGGCCGATGGATTGGCCGCTGCTCATCATCCTGGGTTGGCTGGGTTTCGCAACACTTGCGGAGGCGCATCCGGGTGGTGGCGATAGTGCGCCAGCGCCGCGGCCGGCCAGCCGCAGTCCCAGGCCACCCGTCGTCGCGCCGCCGCCAACGGCTGCGCCAAAGAAACTGAGCGAGATCGAGGGTATCGGCGTCGTGCGCGCCATCGACCCTGCAGCCGGCAGGATCACCATCTCCTACGAGCCGATTAACCCCCTGAACTGGCCTGCCGGCACGATGCCGTTCCGTGTGGGTAAGACCGCCTTGCTTGATGGGATGGCGGTCGGGACGAAGGTGCGTTTCAAGCTAGAGAGCCAACAGATCACTGACCTGAGGCCTTTTTGACCGGCATAAACGGGCGGCTTAGCCCGACAATCAAAGGACAAGATATGAAAATTCGGACAAACCTCGCCCTTGTGACCGTGGGCTTAGCAAGTTTGCTGGTCGCCGGGTGCGGGCAGAAGGATGCTGCGGCGCCCGCGACGGAAGCGGCGCCGATCACGGCAGCGCCCCACGATGACAAGGCGGCGTCTGAAGTGAGCACACACGTCGATGCGGCGCCTCATGCCGAAGGGGCCGACGCCCATGCGACCCCAGGCGCAGCACCGGCGCCCGCGGCGGCAGATCCTGCGTCGGACATGTCGGGCATGAACATGAAAAAATAGCCTTCACGGGTTTTGGAGCGCGGAACATGGCGCGCCTCCGGATCCCGAAAGGATTTGTCGCCAAGGCGCCAGCCGGAATCGGGGTGCGCACCGCCCAAGCCGCAGCACGCGAGGCCTGACGCCTCGCGTGCTGCGCCGCTGCCGATTAAACCTTGATGTCGAGCCGGCCGGCGGCCTTCGTCTGATGCGAAGTTTCGCCCGAAGTATGGTTGGTCTCAGGCTTTTCGGGGGGCTGTTGTGGCTGCGGCGGGCGCGCGGCTTGGGTCACGAGCGCCGCATTGACGGCGTTAGTGCTGGAAACGTGCATTGGGATTTTCCTTCTGTCCCTAGGTTTGCTCATACTGAGCAGGGACCTTCACTATTCTAGAAACCTTAAGGGCTGCCGAAGCCGGACCGGCGATGCGGCCTTGATGCCAGTCAGGTGAAGAGCGCTCGCGATCCGCTCTTTCCGTCGCATGCGCCACAAACGACCTTGTGGCTCGTGACTTGCGAGCGTCCGAGCCCAAGCCCCTTCACGAGCGGCCCTGGCTGCAGCGCTTGCCCCTCGGGATCAGACGGCAAGCGCGCTGGTGTCGCGGCGGCGGTGGAGCGCCGCGCCCGCGGCCGAGGCTGCATTGATCCGGACCACCACGCTGTCGAGAATCGGACCAGCGTAAAAGGGCTCACCTCATATGTGGACGACCCCCTCCTCGCAAGTTGATTGGCAGCTGTTTTGATCAGATCGCTTGCGTTCATATGTCCGGCCTTTTGATGTGTCCGCATATGAACACTGGCCAAGATGGTTTCCGCGATGAGAGTTCCAAACAAGGTAGCGGCCTCTTGAGGCCATTGAGGTGATCGGAGTATTTCTCATCATGGATCGATCAATCACACCATCTGCTGTTTATCTTGCAAGTTCTGGCATCGGCTCAGCGCGGTTGCATTAATTGCTCCCCGAGACTGGCTGATTTCTAGGCTGCACTCACCAAGACGGCTGGCGCAGGTTTGTCGATATAGCCTTGGCCGGTGCCCATCAACTTCCAGGCCACGCGGGCCATCTTGTTGGCCAACGCCACGGCGACCAGCTTTGGCGGCTTGCGCAGAAGAAGGCTCGCCACCCAGGGGGCGAAGGCGTTCTTGCTATTGCCTCTCCTCACCTGGTTGACGACCGCAGTGGCGCCAGCCACCAAGACGCTCCTCAAGGCCTCATCGCCGGCTCGGGTGATGACGCCGAGTCTGACCTTCCCGCCTGTCGAATGATCTTTCGGCGTTAAGCCGATCCAAGCTGCGAACTGTCGGCCCGACTTGAACATCTCCGGTGCCGGCGTCTTCATCGTCAGCAAGGCCGAGCCGATCGGGCCAACGCCAGGGACCTTCACCAGGCGGCCACAGCGAGGTTCAGCCTTCTGCCAAGCCACCAGCTTGCCATCGATCTCTTCGATTTTCGCCCTCAACTGGGCGTACTCCTTGGCCTGGGAAGCAAACAATTCCCTCGCCAAGGTCGGCAGGTTCTCATCGGCCACCAAGCGGTCGAGCAGCGGCGCGAGTTGATCCATGCCGGCAGTGGCGGTCAGTCCGAACTCCGCCGCGAAGCCGCGGATCGAATTGGCCAGTTGGGTCTGATTACGGACTAATCGATCGCGCACGCCCACCAACATCAGCGCTGCCTGCTGCTCAGCTGTTTTAGCCGGAACGAAACGCATGGTCGGCCTGCTCGCCGCCTCGCAAGGCGCCTCGGCATCGGCCGCATCGTTCTTGCCGCGCTTGACGTAGGGCTTTGCCAATTGCGGCGCGATCAACTTCACCTCATGGCCAAACGCGCTCAAAACACGCGCCCAATGGTGGGAGGCCCCGCAGGCCTCGATCGCGATCAGTGCCGGCGGCAGTTTCTCGAAGAACGCAATCATCTCATTGCGGCGAAGCTTCTTGCGCAGCACCACCTCCTCGGCGGCGTTCACGCCGTGAAGCTGGAAAACATGCTTCGACGTATCCATTCCCACTCTGATAATCTGGCTCACGGACGGCTCCCTGTTTGAGCGTTGACAACTCATCCTGGCACACGCGATGCCGTTCGGGGGTCGTGGGACCATGAGGATCTGTGGGGCGGTCACGCCGCAGCGGCCCGATCAGGCGGTGCATGTTGTCGTTGGCGAGGCCAGGATACCATCGTTCGAACAGGGGCCGGAGCGTGCCGTCGAGCGCGCGGGTGCGCGTCTGAGGCAGAAGGTGGGCGCCGCGGCACGCGATGCCATCAGCACCAGCGACATCGGATCCAGACCGGCCGAAAGCCTCGCGCCCCAGTGCAGGACGATCGGCGTATCACCTCGGCAATCGACGATCAGGTTTGTCGTCTTGCCATCGAGTCGAACGAAGGGCGGGGGACTGGACATCGGCAAACCCTGGAAAACGTGAAACGAAGGCGCGTCTTGGGAAAGGTATGAGTTGACGCTTTCATTTTGTAGGATAAATGAGATGCAAGAGAAAGACGTCTGTGAAACCGGTCGTTACAAAGTGCGGATAGGTTTTGGCGTTCCTCGTGACGCCTAGGCCTTGGTGGCGATCGATGTCGCGAAAAGCGACGCGTCGGGAGTGAGACATGCTGGGCGTTTGCTACTATCCGGAACAATGGCCGACCAGCCTTTGGCGCGAAGATGCGCGCAAGATGAAGGCGCTGGGCCTGACCTTTGTCCGGATCGGCGAGTTCGCCTGGTCGCGCTTTGAGCCGGAGCCCGGCGTCTACGACTTTTCCTGGTTCGACGAGATCGTCGCGATGCTGACGGAGGCCGGGCTCAAGGTCGTGATCGGCACCCCGACCGCCACGCCGCCCAAGTGGCTGATCGACCGTCACCCCGACATCCTGCCCGTCGATCCCTTGACCGGCCGCGTGCGCGGCTTTGGATCACGCCGGCACTACGACTTTTCGAGCGAGACCTATCTGCGCGAGTGCGAACGGATCGTCCTGGCCCTGGCCGAGCGCTATGGCCAGCACCCCGGCGTCGCAGGCTGGCAGACCGACAACGAGCTGAGCTGCCACGACACGACCTTGAGCGCCTCTCCGGCAGCCCGGTCTGCGTTCCAGGCCTGGTGCGCCGACCACTATGCCGACGTCGATGCGCTGAATACGGCATGGGGCAATGTCTTCTGGTCGATGGAGTATCGCAGCTTCGACGAAATCGAACTGCCGGTCGGGGCCGTCACCGAGACCAGCCCGGCTCACCGCCTGGCCTATCGCCGCTTCTCGTCCGACCAGGTGGTGCGGTTCCACGATGCCCAGGTGAAGATCCTTCGCGCCCATTCGCCTGGCCGCTTCGTCAACCACAACTTCATCCCGATGAACGAGACCGGCGTCGACAACCACGCCGTGGCCGCCGATCTCGACTTTGCCAGCTACGACAATTACCCGCTGGGCCGCACCGACCTGCTGATGGCGCAGGAGTCGGCCGAGGTCTTCGCGCCCTACATGCGAACCGGTCATCCGGATTTCGGGACGTTCTTCTTCGACCAGACCCGGGGGCTGGCCCTCGGCGCCTTCTGGATCATGGAGCAGCAACCGGGGCCGGTGAACTGGGCCAACCATAACCCCCGCCCCGCGCCGGGCATGGTGCGGCTGTGGACCTTGGAAGCCTTCGCCCACGGCGCCGGGGTGGTCAGCTATTTCCGCTGGCGGCAGGCCCCCTTCGCCCAGGAGCAGATGCACGCGGGCCTGCTGCGCCCCGACAGCAGCCAGGCTGCGGCCTGGCCGGAAGTCGAGGCGGTTGGGCGCGACCTTGCGATCCTGGACCTGGGCCAGCATGCCACCGCGACCGCCAAGGTGGCGCTGATGGTCGACGTCCAGGCCCAGTGGCTGGGCGAGATCGAGCGGCAGGCCCTCAGCTACGACTACACCCAGATCCTGATGGACCATTACCGCGCCCTTCGGGCCCTGGGCGTGGACGTCGACTTCGTGGCGCCGGACGGCGACGTCTCGGCCTATACCCTGGTGGTCATCCCGTCCCTGGCCATGCCGACCGCCGAGACGATCGCGCGCCTGAAAGCCAGTTCGGCGATCGTGATGTTCGGGCCTCGCTCGGGCGCCAAGACCGACGACCTGACCATCCCTGACGGCCTGCCGCCCGGCCCGCTGCGCGATCTGTTGCCGATCCGGGTGCTGTCGGTCGAGACCCTGCGGCCCGACTGCCCCGCCGAGCTGGTCTGGAACAACGGGCGCTATCCCAGCACCATCTGGCGCGAGGAACTCGAATTGACCGGCGCGGCAGAGGTGCTGGCGCGCCATGACGACGGCGGCCCTGCCATCGTCCGCGCGGGCAAGGCGATCTATGTCGGCAGCGTCAGTGATCGGCGCTTCCTGACCGACTTTCTCGAGAGCCTGTGCGTCGAGGCCGGGGTCGCGGTCCAGCGCCTGCCCCGCGATGTCCGCCTGCGTCGTCGCGGAGACCTGACCTTCGCCTTCAACTATGGGGACCAGCCGATCGCCGCCCCCGCCCCGCCGAACGCCCGGTTCATTCTCGGCGCCCAAACCATCGCCCCGCGCGACGTTGCGGTCTGGAAGGATCCGGCATGAACCGCCTTTGCATGCTCGCCGTTGGCCTGTTCCTGATCGCGCCTGGCGCGGTTCAGGCGCGCCAGGCGCTCGCCGATGGCCCGCAGCTGTCTCGCCCCGGGGCCTATCCCGTCGGTGTACAGACCCTGACCCTGACCCACGCTGACCAGCCCGACCTGCTGGGCAGCGACCTGGCCAAGGGCGTCATCGCACGGTCCGATCGGGTTCTGCCCGTGACGGTCTGGTATCCGGCGACCAAGCCCGCTGCCGGCGCTCCCGTGGTGCGCTACACTCATCCGGGCGCCACGCCCGCCGCGCCGGCTGTCTTCTACAAGACCGGCACGGCCCAGGCCGACGCCAAGCCGGTGCGCGGCCAGCACTTCCCACTCGTGATCCTGTCCCACGGCTATCGCAACTGGGCGACCAGCTTCAGCGACCTGGCCGAAAACCTCGCGTCCAAGGGCTATGTTGTCGCCTCCATCGAGCACCGTGATCTCGAGCCCTCGACGCTGCCGATGCCACAGCTGTCGTTCGCGTCCGTCCTGATCACCCGGGTCGCCGACCAGCGCTTCGTCATCGCAGAGCTGGCGGGGCAAGCTGACAAGGGTCCGCTCAAGGACGTGTACGACCCTGAACAGGTCGCCCTGATCGGCTATTCGATGGGCGGCTTTGGTGCGCTGACGACGATGGGCGCGGGGCTGGACGCCGAGGGGGCGCTTTACAAGCTGGTTCCCTTCGACCTGCTCAAGCCCTTCACGACCCTGGACCCGGGCTTCGCATCAGGCGTGCCCAAGGGCGTCAAGGCCATGGTGGCCTTCGCGCCGTGGGGCGGGTCGCCACCGCTGCGCGCCTGGAGCGCCGGGGGGCTGACCGGTGTGTCCACGCCGTCCCTGTTTATCGTCGGCGACCAGGACGATGTCAGCGGGTATGATCAGGGCGTCGCCTGGCTGTATGCCGGCCTGACCGGAGCGGATCGCCATCTGCTGGTCTACGAAAACGCTCGCCACAATGTCGCGCTGGACGGCGCCACCGAGGCCGAGGCGGGCAAGTTCCAGGCCCTCGAACGTCATGAAGAGCCGGTCTGGCGGCGCGACCGCATTCTGGCGATCAACCGCCACTTCATCACGGCCTTCCTCGACGCCCAACTCAAGAACGACAAGGCCAATGGCGCCCTCCTGAACGTGCCGACCCCGCAGGCCTCCGACGGAGCCTGGCCTCTGGCGCCGGGCGCTTCAGCAGCCGATCGCTTCGCCGGTCCCGACGACGGGGCCACGGCGAACTACTGGCCCGGATTCCAGCGTCGTTGGGCGCTGGGCCTGCGCCTGCGCCACGACCCGCCGGGCGCGCCCAACCCTCAATAGGCCATCGGCGATATCGATGACTGGCCGACAACGAAAACAACGGAAACGCCCAAGCCATGCACCTGCAAACGACGCAAGCCTGGATCGCGATGGGGCTCACCGCCCTGATCGGCCTGATCACCTATCTGAAATGCCGGGGGCAGGGGCGCGGCGCTGAGGGCGGCAACAGGGAGTTCTTCCTGGCGGGGGGCGGTCTATCCTGGATCTTCGTCGCCGGTTCAATCACGATCACCAATCTCAGCACCGACCAACTGGTGGGAATGAACGGCAACCAGATGGCCCTGCTGGTCTGGTGGGAGCTGTCGGCCGTCGTCGGTCTCAGCATCCTGGCCTGGGTGTTCCTGCCCATCTACTACCGGAACAACTGCACGACGGTGACCGAGCTTCTGGAGAAGAAGTACAATCACGTCGGCATCCGTTCGACGATCGCCACCATCTTTCTGGTCGGCAATGTCGTCATCTACCAGCCGATCATGCTCTACACCGGCGCGCTGATGATGAAGTCCATGTTCGGGCTGGAGATCCCGATCATCGTGCTGGCCGCAGCCTTCGCCGTCGCCGGCTCGCTCTACGCCATCTTTGGCGGGCTGCGCGCCGTGGCTGTGACCGACACCTACAGCGGCATACTCTTGCTCGCGATGTGCATGCTGGTGGTCTTCCTGTCGTTGAAGGCTATCGGCTTTGACTTCAGCGGCATCCCGCCCGAGCGCCTGAGCCTGATCGGCGGCAATGACTCCCCGATCCCGTGGCATACCCTTCTGACCGGGATGATCTTCATCCAGATGTTCTACTGGTCGACCAACCAGACGATCACCCAGCGCGCCATGGCCGCGCCGAACCTCAAGGAAGCCCAAAAAGGCGTCTTCGCCGCAACCGTCGTTCGCCTGCTGATCGTTCCGCCGATGGTCGTGATCCCCGGCATCGTCTCCTACAAGCTGTTCGGGCATCTGGGCGACGCGGCCTATGGCAAGATCGTCTGGCACGTTCTGCCCAACTGGATGTCGGGCATCTTCGCTGCGGCCATCGCCTCGGCGGTCCTGGCCCACTTTGCCAGCGTGCTGAACTCTTCAGCGGCGCTCTATGTCTGCGACATCCACGAAAAGTACATCGACCCCAAGCCCAATGTGCCGCGCCTGAGCATGTGGGTCAGCATCGGGTTCGTGGTGCTCTCGCTGGTGCTGGTGCCGGTCTATGACGGCGCCGACAGCATCATCAACCTGGTGCAGAAGTTGAACGGCCTGACCAGCATGCCTGTGCTGTCGGTGTTCATCGTTGGCCTGCTGTTTCGCAATGTCGACGCCCGCGCGGCGATCGCCGGCCTGGTGTTCGGCGTGTGCCTGTACGCGATCTTCAGCTTCGGCTGGGCACCCCTGCACTACATCCACATGATGTTCATCACCCTTTGGACCACGGTCGCTTTCTCGCTGACCCTCAACCGCTGGGTCTTCGGCAAAAAGGCCGAGTTCATCTTCGCTCACAAGGCAGCCGCCGCCTGAGGCCCGCCGACGGACGCGCGTTCAGTAAGCCTCTCGGAAGATAGTGAGACTATGACCACGGATATCCTTCATGACCTCGTGGTCATCGGCGGCGGCGTCAACGGCTGTGGCGTGGCCCGAGACGCGGCTGGGCGCGGCGCCGCGGTGGTGCTGTTCGAGCAGGGCGACCTGGCCGGCGCGACCTCGTCGGCCTCGACCAAGCTGATCCACGGCGGCCTGCGCTATCTCGAACAATACGAGTTCCGGCTGGTCAGGGAGTCGCTGATGGAGCGCGAGGTGCTGTGGGCAATAGCCCCCCACCTCATCCAGCCGCTGCGGTTTATCCTGCCGCATCACAAGGGCCTGCGGCCCCGCTGGATGCTGCGGGTGGGCCTCTTCCTGTACGACCATCTGGGCGGCCGCAAGCGGCTGCCCGCGACCCGCAGTCTTGACCTGCGATGCGACCCTGCCGGCGCGCCGCTGGATCCGCGCTTCACCCATGCCTTCGAATACTCAGACTGCTGGGTCGATGACGCCCGCCTCGTCGCCCTCAATGCACTGGACGCCGCCGAGCGCGGGGCGACGATCCATACGGGCGCGCGGGTCACTGCGGTCAATCGGCTGGGGGATCACTGGCGCGTCACGGCGACGACGAGGGCCGGCGAGACAATCACCGTCAGCGCTCGCGCCCTCGTCAACGCCGCCGGCCCCTGGGTCGAGCGGCTGGTCGGACTTTCGGGCCTGACGGCGCCGGCTGACGTGCGGCTGGTGCGCGGTAGCCACATCGTCACGCGCAAGCTGTTCGACCACGACAGGGCCTACATCTTCCAGAACGGCGATGGCCGGATCATCTTTGCCATCCCCTACGAGCACGACTTCACCCTGATCGGCACCACCGACGTGGACCATCACGGCGATCCCAAGGACGTCACCGCCACCGACGAGGAGGTCGCCTATCTGTGCGCGGCGGCCAGCGAGTATTTCAAGGCTCCGATCCAGCCCGCCGACGTCGTCTGGCGCTATGCCGGCGTCCGCCCCTTGCTGGACGACGGCGCCTCCGACGCCCAGGAAGCCACGCGCGACTATGTGCTGAGCCTCGACGCCCCCAAGGGCGCCGCGCCTGGCCTCAGCGTCTTCGGCGGCAAGATCACAACCTATCGCCGGCTGAGCGAGGCGGTTCTGAATGAGATCGGACCCCACATGGGCGTCGACCTGGGTCCGGCTTGGACCCGCGCGTTACCCCTGCCGGGCGGCGACCTGTCGGGCCAGGACCTGGACGCCTTCATCGCCGGCCTCGCCACGCCCTATCCTTTCCTGAAGCCGCTTACGCTGCGTCGCATGGCCAAGGCCTACGGCTCGCGGATCGCCGACATGCTCGGCGACGCCACCAGTCTGGCGGACCTCGGCCAGCATTTCGGGGCCGATCTCTACGAGCGCGAAGTGCGCTACCTGATCGCCGTCGAGTGGGCTCGCAAGGCCGAGGACGTGCTGTGGCGCAGGAGCAAGCTGGGACTT
>Ga0187842_1000498_pt1 | contig 19632 bp, 20 predicted proteins | sample SpaLakP09_SKY_41_FD_134514 | JGI IMG/M metagenome (GOLD analysis project Ga0187842, IMG submission 134514) | Oligotrophic lake water microbial communities from Sparkling Lake, Wisconsin, USA - SP09_SKY_41 | ecosystem: Environmental > Aquatic > Freshwater > Lake | place: USA: Sparkling Lake... | reverse complement strand
TGCGAAAAAGATCACCAAGTACGCAGAACCGCGTTTCCAGCCCTCAAAGCTACAGGATGTAACCCTTGAAGAAGTTCGCCGCCCTCGCCGCCCTGATCACCGTCTCGGCCGCCATCGCCGCCCCCGCCAGCGCCGCGACCCTGGTCCGCGTTTCCCTGGTCGGCAAGTCGCAGGCCAAGATCGACAGCGACATCCGCGCCGCAGCCGAACAGGTTTGCCTGGCCGAAAAGAACACCTCGCGCGACTGCATCGACACTGCGGTACGCGACGCCAACCGCCAGATGGCCAGCATCATCAAGGCCCGCAGCAACCCGAAGGTCGCCTCGCGCCAGGAAGCCATCACCGTCGTCCGCGTCTCGCTGAAGGGCAAGACGACCGACCAGATCCACGCCGAAATCCGCGTCGCCGCCGAAACGGTCTGCAAGGCCTCGAAGGACTTCAGCAGCCGCGGCGACTTCCAGGCCTGCGTCGGCAGCGCCGTCCGCTCGGCCAAGGCGCAGCTCCAGGCTGCTAACGGCTCGAACAAGCAACTGGCTTCGCTGTAAGCCACTTTCGGAACGCTCCCCGAGCGCGCCGGGGCAGGCCATCCCCCCCGTGGTCAAGCCCCGGCCCCTTCCGGTGCCCGTTCACCGCCGCGCGTCCTGATCAGGGTCGTCTGATCAGGGAGCCCCCTCCGGGAACGTCCGAAAACAGAAACCCTCCGCTCCTTCCGGGGCGGAGGTTTTTTGTTGCCTGGGCCAGGTCAGTTCGGCTCCCTTTGCGGGAGGCAGAGGATCAGACCGCCACGATGGCGTTGGCTTTCTTCTCGTCCAGGGCCTTGCTGCGCTCGATCAGCCAGACGCACCAGATGCCGATCTCGTAGAGCAGGCACATGGGGATCGCCAGGGTCAGCTGGCTGATCGGATCGGGCGGGGTCAGGATGGCTGCGGCGATGAACACGCCGACGATCGCATAGCGCCGGCCTTCGCGCAGCATCTTGCTGGACAGGATCCCGGCCAGGCCGAGCAGCGACACGACAACCGGCAGCTGGAAGCACAGGCCGAAGGCCAGCAGAAGCGAGGTCACCAGGGTCAGATAGTCGCTGACCTTGGGCAGGAGCTGGATCGAGATGCCGGCCGTCGTCACCTGCTGGCTCAGCGAGAACCACAGGACGAACGGCAGCATGATGTAATAGACGAGCGCCGCGCCGAGCGTGAACATGACCGGCGAGGCCAACAGGAACGGCAGGAAGGCTCCGCGCTCGTTCTTGTAGAGGCCCGGGGCCACGAAACGGTAGAGCTGCCAGGCCAGGACCGGGAAGGTCAGGACCACGGCCCCGAAGCCGGCCAGCTTGATCTTGGTGAAGAAGAACTCCAGCGCTGCCGTGTAGACGAGGTCCAGCGCCTTGACCGAGCCGGTCGGGATGTCCTTCAGGCCGACCAGGGCCAGCAGCAGGTCAAACGGACCGTGATGACCGCCGGCCTGCTGCACGCTCAGCAGCTGCTGGGCCACCGTGAAGGGGTGGACCAGGAACAGAAAGATTTTGTCGGCGAAGGCAAAGCAGACGCCGAAGCCGACAAACAGAGCTATGACGCAGACGATCAGCCGGCCACGCAGCTCGATCAGATGATCCATCAGCGGGGCGCGCGAGGCCTCGATCTCGTCTTCGGGTTCGTGTCCGATGGCCTGTGTCACGAGGTGATATCCGAAGCGGTGGAGTCGCCGGCCCGTGCCGTCCGCTTGCGCGGAGCCCGGGTCGGTTTGGGCGCATCAGGGTCGGCAACCGCAACAGCCTTCGCCTTGGCGCGGCTCGCGGAGGCCTTGGTCACCCGGGGCTTGGCGACCGGAACCTCGGCGACGGCAGCCTTCGGCGCGCGCGGCTTGCGCACCTTGGCGGGCGCGGTTTCGACGGGGGTTTCCGGCGGCAGGATCGACGGCTCGCTCGAGGCTCTTGCCGCGAAAGGATAGGGCTGGACCGCGCCGCTGTTCAGGCTGGCATCAATATCGGCAAACACCTGGTCGACACCGACGTCCGACGCCGACTTGACGGCGTCCTGCACGGGGCTGGTGAACTGGCCCGAACGCATGGCAGCAACTTCGCGACGCAGTTCGTCGAGCTCGGACTGCCGGGCCATTTCGTCAAAGCTCGAGCGGAACTCGGCCGCCATGCCGCGCATCCGCGCAACGAACTGGCCGAGCTTGCGCAGCAGTACGGGCAGATCCTTCGGGCCCACCACGATCAGGGCGACCGCAGCGATGACCAGAAGCTCTGAGCCGCCGATATCAGGAAGCATGGACATGCCTTAGGCGATGCGGAACCAGAGGCCGCCGTCGCGATGTGGAAAGGGCACGCGCGGCCATGGCCGACGGCGTGCCCGGAGGAGTCTTACGACTTTTCTTTTTCGGCTTCGGTCTTGGGCAGAACGCCGGCCGACTTGGCGTCAGCGACTTCCTCGTCCTTCAGGCCGTCCTTGAACGCCTTGATGCCCTTGGCCGCATCGCCCATGATTCCCGACAGCTTGCCGCGACCGCCAAAGAGCAGGGCCACGACCCCGATCACGATCACCCAGTGAATCCAGCTCATGCTACCCATAGCGACGGTGCTCCTTGCGACAGCGGCCCATTAGCGGCTGTAGCGTGTCGATACAATCTCTCAGACAATATAGGCGTTCGCATGGCCGCGAGCCAAGCCTATCCCGCCTCACAGGCGAGCAATCAGCGCCCTTCCAGCTCCCCGAGGAAGTCCTGGGCAAACTCGGGCGCGTCGTCGCCGTCCTCCAGCGGATCCTCGTCCTCGCCCGGACGCAGGCCCAGCGGGTCTGGCACCGTGAAGCCCGGCGGCAGGTTCATCTCGAGCAAGCCGGCGGCCTTCATCTCGGTCAGGCCCGGCAGATCCGACAGGGCGGCAAGGCCGTAGTGCTCGAGAAAGGCGTCGGTGGTGCCGAGGGTCACCGGTCGGCCGGGCGTTCGACGGCGGCCGCGCATGCGCACCAGGCCCAGCTCCAGCAATACGTCCAACGTACCCCGGCTGGCCTGAACGCCGCGTACGGCCTCGATCTCGGCCCGGGTCACCGGCTGATGATAGGCGATGATCGCCAGGGTTTCCTGGGCGGCCTTCGACAGCCGGCGGGGCTCCTCGCGCTCCTCGGTCATCAGGAACGACAGGTCAGCCGCCGTCTGGAAGCGCCAGCGTCCGGCCACACAGGCCAGCTCGATGCCCCGGCCCTCATAGCGGGCCCGCAGGCCTTCGATCGCTGAAGCGACGTCGGCCCCCTCCGGCAAACGCTTGGCCAGGTCGACATCGCTGAGCGGCTCGGCGGCGGCGAACAGCAGCGCCTCGATGCAGCGCTCGGTGATCAGGGGGTCGATGGTCATCTAAACAAGCCCCTCATGCTTCCGCCTCCCGCGGCTCGCTCAGCGTCCGCAGATAGATGTCGCTGAACGCCTCCATCTGGCGGGCCTCCAGCACGCCCTCCTTCACCAGTTCCAGCGAAGCCGCCAGGGTCGAGGCCAGATAGGAGGCCGGGGATGGCCCCTCCTCCTCGTCCAGATAGCGCTCGATGGGGGCGACGGTGTTCAGGGCTGTCCAGCTGTCCATGCGGGGCAGCAGCGTCCGCAGGCGGTCCCGGGCATCTTCCAGCGGATAGGCCGTCGGCGGACGCGGCGCATAGTGGCGGCTGTGCTCTTTCTTGCGCTGGGTGATGTAGGCGCTCATCAGGCCATAGAGATCGCCCTCCAGCCGGGTCGAGGAGACGATCCTCACTGCGTCCGGATCGCCGCGCATGAAGACGTCACGCCTGAGCAGGGGGCGATCCTTGAGCGCCTCGACCGCCTGGCGCATCACATCCAGCTTGGCCAGCCGGAAGGCCAGCTGGGCGGCCATCTCCTCGGCCGGCGGCTCCTCGGCCCGGGCCCGCTCGGGCTTGGGCAGCAGCAGGCGGGATTTCAGATAGGCCAGCCAGGCGGCCATCACCAGATAGTCCGCCGCCAGCGAGAACCGCACCCGCCGCGCCTGCTGCACGAAGGCCAGATACTGCTCGGCCAGGCGGGTGATCGAGAGTTGGAGCAGGTCGACCTTCTGGCTGCGAGCCAGGGCCAGCAGCACGTGCAGCGGCCCTTCATAGCCGTCGATATCGATGACCAGCGCCGCACCGTCCTCGGCCGCGGCATTGGCGGCTTCGAAATCAAGTGTGGGCTGGAACCCCGTTGTCACGCAAAGCCGCCTTCGAAGGCGGCGTCGAAGCGGGCCCGGGCCTGGTCGACATCGAAGGGCTCGACCACCCTGACCAGCCGGCTCATCACCGCCTGGGCGCGGCGGCGGGCCTCCTTAGACATCCGCCCGACCCCCGACATCACGGCCTCCATCTCGGCCATGTCGCCGTTGCAGTGCAGGACGACGTCGCAACCGGCCGACAGACTGTCCCTGGCCCGCTGGCGGAAGTCGCCCGACAGCGCCTTCATCGACAGGTCATCGCTCATCAGCAGACCGTCAAAGCCCAGGGACTCGCGGATGATCTTCTTGATGGCCTTTTTCGAGGTCGTGGCCGGCCGTTTGCGGTCAATGGCCGTGTAGACGACGTGGGCTGTCATCGCCATCGGCATGTCCGACAGTACGCGGAACGGGGCGAAGTCGCGGGCGTCCAGCTCGGCCAGCCTGGCCTTGACCACTGGCAGCTCCAGATGGCTGTCGCTCATGGCGCGGCCGTGGCCGGGGATGTGCTTGATAATCGGCAGGACTCCGCCGGCCAGCAGCCCCTCGGCAGCAGCGCGCCCAAGGGTCGCCACCTGCTCGGGCGTATCACCATAGGCGCGGTCGCCGATGATCTCGTGCCCCTTGGGGTCGGGAACATCCAGCACCGGCACGCAGTCAACATTGACGCCGATGGCGCGCAGGTCGTGGGCGATGAGCCGGGCCCCGAGACGGGTGATCTCGCGGGCGACCAGGGGGTCATTGGCGACCAGTTGGCCATAGGCCCGGCCGGGCGGGTACTTTTTCCAGTGCGGCGGCTGCAGGCGGGCGACACGGCCGCCCTCCTGGTCGATCAGGATCGGCGCATCGGGCCGCCCCAGCGTCTCGCGCAGGGCCTCCGTCAGGGCCAGGGTCTGTTGCGGCGTATCGATATTGCGCTTGAACAGGATGAAGCCCCACGGCTTCACTGCGCGGAAGAAGGCCTCTTCCTCGCGGCTCAGGGTGGTCCCGGCGCAGCCGAGGATCGCGGCGGAGCTGTTCAAGCGCCCTCTCCTACTTCACGAAGCAGGACTTGCCCGCAGCCGAAATGGCATCACAGAAGGCCTTGGCCTCAGCCCGGCTGGCAAAGCCCGTGACCGACGTCCGGTAAAGGGTCGCGCCGTTCTTTTCGATCGCCTCGACCTTCTTGCCCTTGCCGGCAGCCATGCCGGGGGCGAGACGGGCGGCGTCGTTCCAGGCCTTGTCAGCAAGGGCGGTCGAGGACAGGGCCCCGATCTGCACCATGGCCGCGCCACCGGTAGAGGCCGCAGCGGCCGGCTTGGAAGCCGTGGCCACGACCACAGGCTTGGCGGCGACGGGTTTGGGGGCGGCAGGCTTGGGCGCCACAGCGGCCGTCGCCAGGGCTTCAATGGTCGGCGCCGGCTTGGCGGCGACCGGCCTGGCCGGCGGCGGAGCAACGGCCACGGCGACAGGCTTGGGCTGGGGCGGCGGCAGGGCTGCCGACTGGACAGGCTGGGCCTCAATCGGCGCGGCCGGACGCGGCATCGGCGCCTCGGGCTGGGCCGCGAAGGTCGGCGACGCAGCCGGCTCTTCGTTACGATAGATCTGCAGGCCGGCAGCCGGGTCAGCCGTCTGGCTGCCGGCCGGCGGGGCCGTCTTCATCTCCGCAACTTGCGAACCGACGGTCGCCGGCGGCTCGTTGGGCCCGCGGACACCACCGCGGTAAATCAGGACCACCGCCACCACGAGAGTCAGCAGCACCACGGCGCTGATGATCAGTGTCATGGGCAGGGGGCGCGTGCCACGGACCGGCTGGCGCGCGTCGAAGGACAGGGGCGCATCGGTCGGCGGCGTATAGGCGCCGCGGTGAGGATCGGACATCGCGATTAGACTCCAGAACTCGGCGCGCACGGCTCGACCCGCCGAATCACATGCGCGCGCCAACAGTTTATCGAAGGGACCGGCGCGCCATAACCGTCCGAACCAATACGGCTGTGGGCCGTTCTGGCCCGGGCTGCCTGTGTCGAGGCTAGTTCCAGATATCGAGGTGGAACAGCTTCCTGTGCTCCTCGATGGCGAACCGGTCGGTCATGCCTGCAATATAGTCGCAGACCACGCGCGCCCGTCCCGCCTCGTCGCGGTTCTGGGACTTCTCGAACCAGACGGTCGGCAGGACATCCGGCTCGCGCAGAAACAAGTCGAACATCTCGGCCAGAATACGGCGGGCCTGGCTGCGGGTGCGGTTGACCTTCCAGTGGCGGTACATCCGGGTGTGCAGGAACTGCCGCAGACGGGCCAGGTCCTCGGCCATGTCGGACGAGAACGCCACCAGCGCATGGTCCAGGGCCCGCACCTCATCGGCCGACTGCACGCCGGTGGTCGCGGCCCGGTGCAGGGTCTCGCCCATCACGTCGTCGACCATAGCCCCGATCATCCGCCGCACGGCTTCCAGCCGGGTCAGGCGCACATCGAGATCCGGGCGCTCGCTCTTCACGGCAAACAGGATGGGACCGATCAGCGGCACGTCCAGCAGGTCGTCGAGGGTGAACAGCCCCGCCTGCACGCCGTCATCGACGTCGTGGTTGTTGTAGGCGATGTCGTCGGCCAGGGCCGCGACCTGGGCTTCCGCTGACGCCCAGGTGTCGAGACCCAGATTATACTCGGCATCGTATTTGGAGATCGCCTTCCAGGACGGCTTGCCAAGCTTTTCGGTCACGGGACCGTTGTGCTTGATGATCCCCTCGAGCGTTTCCCAGGTCAGGTTCAGGCCAACGAAATCGGGATAGCGGTGTTCCAGTTCGGTCACGACCCGGAAGGTCTGGACGTTGTGGTCGAAACCGCCATAGGGGGCCATCTTGGCCTGCAGCTCGTCCTCGCCGGCATGGCCGAACGGCGGGTGGCCGATGTCGTGGCCCAGGGCGATGGTCTCGGCGAGATCGGAATCCAGCCCCAGGGCCGTGGCCAGGGAGCGCGCCACTTGGGCCACTTCCAGCGAATGGGTCAGGCGGGTGCGGAAGTTGTCGCCCTCATGCGCCACGAAGACCTGGGTCTTCTCCTTCAGGCGGCGAAAGGCCGAATTGTGGATGATCCGGTCGCGGTCGCGCGCAAAGGGCGTGCGGGTGCGGCTCTCGTCCTCCTTGTGGTGACGACCATGCGACCGGGAAGGATCCTCGGCATAGGGGGCACGGACGACGAGGAAAGACGAAGTGGTCATGTAGCGCTCTGCCAACTTTCACCCCTTTCGCCGGGGCCCGGTTATCCTCATATAGGAGAAGGATGAGTTTTCCACAGCCATGACCGACACAGCCGTAACCCTTTCCCCCAATGCCGCCCGCCGGATCAACGCCATCGGCCAGACCGAAGGCCGTCCCCTGATGCTGCGCGTCGCCGTGGACGGGGGTGGCTGCTCGGGCTTCCAGTACCGCTTCGACCTGGTCGAGACGGTCGAGGCCGACGACCTGAAGATCGAACGCGACGGCGCCGCCGCCCTGGTTGACGTCATCTCCATGGCCCTGCTGAAGGGCTCGGAGATCGACTTCGTCGACGAACTGGCCGGCGCCGAGTTCCGGGTGCGCAACCCCAACGCCAAGTCCAGCTGCGGCTGTGGGGTCAGTTTCTCGATCTAGGCGGGCGGCTGGCGCTGCCAGCTCCCCCTACCCCGGCACGAACTGCAAGACCGTGACAGCCGCTGCCGCCCAGGCGATGGGAGCGGCCATGGCGGCCCAGGCCCGGGTGCGACGGCCCTTGCGCCAGTGCATCCAGGCCAGCGCCGGAGACAGCAGGCACACCGCCCAGAACAGCCCTCCCAAACCAAAGCCCAGCCAGGCCACAGGGTTGTGGAGGTTGCCCGGCCGGTCGAAAACCAGGGGCGCAAACACCGCCAGGATTGCGCCCGGCACGGCCATGAGCAGCCAGCCGAGCGTCAGCAGAACCAGGAGGGTTGACTGTGTCCGGCTGGAAAGCCTGTAACCCGACTTGAGTGCGCGCCTCATGAGCCCTAGCCTCCCCGCGCCCTCTGGAGCCGTCAATGCGTATCGCCACCTGGAACGTCAATTCCGTGAATGCTCGCCTCGAAGGTGTGCTGGCCTGGTTCGAGGCCCAGGCTCCGGACGTGGCCGTGCTGCAGGAAATCAAGTGCATCGACGAAAAGTTTCCGACCGAAGCCTTTGAACGGCTGGGCTATAATGTCGCGGTCCACGGCCAGAAGACCTATAACGGCGTCGCCCTGCTGTCGAAGTTCCCGCTGGAAGACGTGCGACGCGGCCTGCCCTTCCTTGAGGACGGCGAAACCGACGAACAGGCCCGCTATATCGAGGCGGTGATCGGTTCACCCACGCCTGTGCGGGTCTGCGGCATCTATCTGCCCAACGGCAACCCGATCGGCACCGAGAAGTTTGCCTACAAACTGGCCTGGATGCGCCGCCTGCACGCCCATGCTCAGGGCTTGCTGGCCTTCGAGGAGCCGCTGGTCATCGCCGGCGACTACAATGTCATTCCCGAAACCGCCGACGTGGCCAATCCCACAGCCTGGACCGGCGACGCCCTGTTCCAGCCCGAGAGTCGCGCCGCCTTCCGGGCCTTGAAAAACCTCGGCTTCACCGATGCCTACATGCAGGCCGACGGCGCGCCGGCGGGCTACACCTTCTGGGACTATCAGGCCGGAGCCTGGCCGCGAAACCTTGGGATCCGCATCGATCACCTGCTGCTGTCGCCGCAGGCCGCCGACCGGCTGGCCGGGGTCGTGATCCACCGCGACGAACGCGACAAGGAAAAGCCGTCAGACCACGTCCCGGTGGTCGCCGAGCTGAACCTCTGACCCCTGTCGCGAATCCCGGACTCCGGCTAGCCTCGCGCCCATGAGCGAACTCGCCCGCCTTCTTCTGCTGGTGGCCATCGCCGGCTCGGCGGTGACCTTTCTGGGCAGTGCGGCCATCTGGTTCAACGACGAGGAGCGCAGTCTTCGCCGGGGATTGCGCCATGTCCTGAAAAGCGATCCCGAAGCGATGATCGTGGCCCGGGGCCGGGGCCGGGGCGCGGGCTTCTCCTTCGCCACGGGCCTGGTGGCCGTCGCCTGGGACAAGGGGGCCTGGTGCCTGCTTTACCGGATCGACGAGGTGATGGGGGCCGAGCTGCTGATCGACGGCCATGTCACAGGCCGGGCCTTCCGCAGCGAGCCACGCCGACCCGTCGACCACGTGGCCCCGCCAGGCGTGCAGCGGGTCAGTCTGAGGCTGATCTTCGATGACCCTCGGCACCCGGATTTCGAGCTCGATCTCTGGCAGAGCGGCGACGAGCAGCGGCGCGACGGCCCCGCCCCCGCCGATGCCGTGCAGGAGGCCAACCGCTGGCTGGCCCGTTGTGAAGCCATCGTCCGCCGGCCCCAGGCGCCCCGTGCCACGCCCCAGGTCCAGCCGCAGCCCCCGATCGTGGCCGCGCTTGTCGAGCCTGAGCCTGTGCCGACCCCCGCCCCGGTCCGTCGCGCCGCGCCGCCGCCTCCACCGCTGTTTCCGGACGAGGACGATGCGGATCTCGTCGATGACGACCTCGGCGACGACCTCCCGTTCGGCGACGATCCGCCCTGGGCTCCGGATCCGCCTCCGCGTCAGGCCCAGCCGGCCCCGACCTACAAGCCGGTATCCAAGGCCACGCCGAGGTCCCAGACCCAGCAGGACGAGCTGCCCTTCGACCTTGACGACTAGGCTTGGTGGTCTTGCTGGGGCGGGGTGCCAGGCCTAGGCTTCTGCCGCGAACCCGGAGTGTTCCATGCGCATCCTGTTGATTGCCGGCCTGACCCTCGCAGCCGTGACCTCCGCTCAGGCGGACGAGGCCCGAAAGCCCCTCATCCTGTCCCGGGCGGACTCCAACCGTGACGGCGTCGTCAGCCAGGACGAAACCGCCGCTGTTCTGGTCCGGACCTCAGGCGTAGGCGAGCTCGCCGTGCCGCGCCCTCGCGCCGCCGTGGCCGAACCGGAGTTTGACGCCACCGAACCCGGCCCCTTGGACATGGCCCGCCGGATCGTCCCGGCCAGCGAGTTCGAACTGGCCAATGAGGACCGCTTCATCCGGGAAGTCCGGCGCCGTCGCTGACTCCCGTCAGCCCGCCGTTGACACGGCAAGCCAGGCCGCCATGGCCAGCAGGGACAGGGCAAAGCCGCCGCGCACGATCTTGCTGGCACTGGCCCGCCGCAGCACGGCCCCGGCCCGGTCGGCCAGCAGGACAATGGTCGTGTGGATCACGACGCTGACCAGCACATGGCTGCTGCCCAGAACCAGGGCCTGGGTTGCCGGAGCAGCGTGGTCGGGTTTGATGAACCCCGGCAGCAGGGTCACATAGAACAGCGCCGCCTTGGGATTGAGCAGATTGGCCAGCAGGCCGTGCTGGAAGTAGCGCCAGTCGCTGCCCGGAGCGGCTCCATCAGCCGTCTCGGCCTCGCCTTCGCGCCAGGCGTCATAGGCCATCCAGACCATGTAGAGCACGCCGGACCAGCGCAGCAGCTGATAGAGGCCCCGGTTCTGGCGCAGCACCTCGGTAAGGCCGAACACCGCGGCCAGCATGTAGACCGAGAGGCCGCAGGTGATGCCGAGGACCGTCACGAACCCCGCCCGCCGGCCCTGCAGCGCCGACAGCCCGGCGAGGTAGCCCATATTGGGCCCCGGGGTCAGTTCGATGAGGATGATCGCCGCAAGGAACGGGGCGATCATCCCCGGATCGACAGGCCAGGCCGCGTGAGGCAAGGCCCCGCGCCCCTAGAGGTCAGCGTAGACGTGGGTTTCCTCGGCCGCGCCGGGGTGCGTGGTCGCCCCCAGATAGGCCGGACCCACCAGCTGGGTGAACTTCCAGATCGCGCCGCTGTTGTAGTTGTGCTTGCGCGGCACCCACAGCGCCTTGCGGCGGGCGAGTTCCTCGGGCTCGACCTCGAGGTCGATCGTGCCCTTGGTCGCGTCGATGCTGATGATGTCACCGTCCTGCACCAGGGCGATGGGCCCCCCGACGGCGGCCTCCGGACCCACGTGGCCGATGCACAGGCCGCGCGTGGCACCCGAGAAGCGGCCGTCGGTGATCAGGGCGATGTTCTCGACGCCCTGACCGTAGATCGCAGCGGTGGTTGACAGCATCTCGCGCATACCCGGCCCGCCCTTGGGCCCCTCATAGCGGATGACCAGGACGTCGCCTTCCTTGTAGTCGCGGTTCGAGACGGCCTCGAAACAGGCGGCTTCGCCGTCGAACGCCCGGGCCGGGCCACGGTGCACCTGGTGCTTGAGGCCCGCCACCTTGACGATGCCGCCCTCGGGCGCCAGCGAGCCCCACAGGCCGACCACGCCACCGGTCGGCGACAGCGGATTGGACACCGGACGGATCACGTCCTGGTCTTCGCGCCAGACCACGTCGGCCAGGTTCTCGGCCAGGGTCTTGCCGGTCACGGTCATGACATCGCCGTGCAGCAGGCCCGCGTCCAGCAGGGTGCGCAGCAGCATCGGCACGCCGCCGGCCTCGCCCATATCCTTGGCCACATAGCGGCCGCCAGGCTTGAGGTCGGCGATATAGGGGGTGCGGGCGGCGATCTCGGCCACGTCCTTGAGGGTGAATTCAATGCCGCACTCGTGGGCCATGGCCGGCAGGTGCAGGGCTCCGTTGGTCGAGCCGCCGGTGGCGGCCACAACGACGGCGGCGTTCTCGAACGCCTTGCGGGTGCAGATGTCGCGCGGGCGGATGTTCTGCTCGATCAGTCGCATCACCGCCTCACCCGAGGCGACAGCGTACTGGTCGCGGTCCAGATAGGGAGCCGGCAGGGCCGAGGACAGCGGCAGGGCCAGGCCGATGGCCTCGGAGACGCAGGCCATGGTGTTGGCGGTGAACTGGCCGCCGCAAGCCCCGTCCGACGGACAGGCATGCTTTTCCAGCTCGCACAGGGTCTTCTCGTCCATGGTCCCGGCCGCGAAGGCGCCGACGCCCTCGAAGACGTCCATGACGGTGATGTCCTTGCCGTTGAAGCGGCCCGGCAGGATTGAACCGCCGTACAGGAACACCGAGGGCACGTTGAGGCGCAGCATGGCCATCATCATGCCCGGCAGGCTCTTGTCGCAGCCGGCGACGCCGACGAGGGCGTCATAGCCGTGGCCGCGCATGGTCAGTTCGACCGAGTCGGCGATGCAGTCGCGGCTGACCAGTGAGCTGCGCATGCCCTCGTGGCCCATGGCGATGCCGTCAGTGACGGTGATGGTGCAGAACTCGCGGGGGGTGCCGCCGGCGGCCTTGACGCCCTTGGCCACGGCATTGGCCTGACGCATCAGGGCCGTGTTGCAGGGGGCCGCCTCGTTCCAGCACGAGGCCACGCCGACGAACGGCTGGGCGATCTCGCGGGTGCCCAGGCCCATGGCATAGTAATATGAGCGGTGCGGCGCGCGGGCCGGACCTTCGGTCACGTGCCGGCTCGGCAGTTTGGACTTGTCCCAGCTTCCGTCAGGTTTCCTGGTCATGGCGCACGCCCTTGCGAATTGGAGGGGTGTCCTTACCGCTGCCAGACCGGGCGCGAAAGGCCCCAATGAGGATTATTCCTCCATTGAAACGGGCCAACCCGTTCATTCCGTGCCTCAACCCCGCCGATACGCCCCTGTCCGAGGCATGTTTCAGGCTGGCACCGGCGCGGCCTCGATCCGGTCCAGGAAGGTGGACAGGGCCGACACCCATCCGCGCGAGGCTTCGACATCGCTCAGCCCACCCGCCGCTTCCAGGGCCGCCCCGATGTCCGTGATGGCCTGAAACCCGAGCGCTCCGCCCGATCCCCGCAGATTGTGCCCAAGCAGGATGACGGTCTCGAAGTCCGGCCCGGCCAGGGCGACTCCCAGATCGATAACAGTCTGCCGGCAGTTGTGCAGATAGGCTGGCGTTCGCTCGGCCAGTTTCCGCGCCGCCGGCGAAATCCTGAGTTTGGGTACCCCTGCTGCAACGGCCTGGCCCTTAGCGGTAGAGTGTTCCCGGATCGCCTGCAGCAGTACCTCCTGCTTGATGGGCTTGGTCAAATAGGCCGTGCAACCCGCCGCGAGACAGGTTTCCCGGTCACCTTTAAGGGCAGACGCCGTCAGGGCGATGATCGGCGCGGGCGGGCGGCCATTGGCGACCTCCCAGGCGCGAATGGTGCGCGTGGCCGTGAGGCCGTCCATGACGGGCATCTGACGATCCATCAGCACAAGATCGTAGTGACAGACCTCAAACATGGCGCAGGCAGTCGCGCCGGTCTCGGCGACGTCAACGCAATAGGGCGTGTCTGCCAGATAGGCCAAAGCGATTGTGCGATTGTCCGGCGAGTCCTCGGCCAGCAGGATCCGCAGCGCGGGCTGGGGGCTATCTGGACCCGCGTCCTGCGGGGCCAGCCTGGGGCGATCAGCGTCGGCCCAGATGGCGAACGGCACTGTAAAGCCAAAGGAGCTCCCGACCTCAATCTCACTTTCGACCCAGATCCTTCCCCCCATCAGCTCGACCAGCTGTTTGGAGATGGTCAGGCCCAGCCCTGACCCGCCAAACCGGCGGGTCGTCGAAGAGTCTGCCTGGGTGAAGCGTTCGAACACCTGGCGCAGCTTGTCGCTCGGGATGCCGATGCCGGTGTCCACAACCGTAAAACGCAGGTCGGTGGGGTTGGAGCCGTCGCGCTCGCTTTCCACCGTCAGTGACACGCGCCCGGACAGGGTGAACTTGATGGCGTTGCCCAGCAGGTTCAGCAGCACCTGCCGCAACCGGGCCGGGTCGCCGATCAGGTCGTTCCCGACGTCCGGCGCGATCGTCCAAACCAGCGACAGGCCCTTCTGGTGGGCCCGCGGCGCGACCATTTCGATCACCTTCTCCAGATGATCATTGAGGGAGAAGCCCGTCCGCTCCAGGTCCAACTGCGAGGCTTCCACCTTGGACAGGTCGAGGATGTCGTTGATCAGGTTGAGCAGATTGTCGCCCGAGCGTCGGAAGATCTGGACATACTTGTCCTGCTCGGTGGTCAGCTCGGTCTTGGCCAGCAGATCGGCGATCCCCATGATCGAGTTCATCGGGGTGCGGATTTCGTGGCTCATGCTGGCGAGAAAGTCGGACTTGGTGCGGCTGGCGCTCTCGGCGTCGGCCTTGGCCTGTTGCAACTCGGCCTCGACCCGCTTGCGCTCGGTGACATCGCGGGCCGCGGCAAACACGCCCTGCAGCGTTCGCTTGCGGTCATAGAAGGTGGTGGCGTTATAGGAGACGACAGTCTGCTTGCCGTCGCGGGCGCGGGCGGTCAGTTCGTAGTCGGTGACCGATTTCTCGCTCAGCACCCGCTTGATGCCGGCCTCGGCGCGGTCGGGATCGGTGAAGCAGTCCTTGAACGGCGCGCCGATCAGCTCGTCGCGGGTGCAGCCGGTCAGGGCCTCCATCTGCTTGTTGACGTCTGTGATGATCCCGGCGGGGTCGGTGGTCATCAGGGCGTCGATGTTGGATTCGATCAGTGAGCGCGTGTAGAATTGCTGGTCGCGAAGCCGCTGGTCGGACTTCTTCTGCTCCTCCTCCACCAGCTTGCGGGCGGTGTTGTCGGTGCCGATCAGCAGGTAGCCGATGATGGTGTCCTGCGCGTCGCGCAGGGCGGTGACGTTCACGACCGCCGGAAACCGGGTCCCGTCCTTGCGGATATAGGTCAGCTCATAGATGTCCTCGATGCCGCGCGAGGCCTTGAACACCAGGGCTTCGAAGCCGGGCGTGATCGGAGTGGCCAGCTCGGCGCTGAGGGCCTGGGCCCGGGCGATCAGTTCCTGGGGATCGGAAATGTCGGCGGGGGTGATGGTATTCATCACCTCGGCGGCGGTGTAGCCCAGCATCCGCTCGGCCCCGACATTGAAGATCTGGATCACCCCCCGCGCGTCGGTGGCGATGCTCGAGAAGTTGGCACTGTTGAAGATGGCACTCTGCAGGGCACCGGCCGCGACGATTGATTCTTCAGTCTGGCGATGCACCGCGACGGCCTCGCCCGGGATGGCGAACGCGCTGGCGGTACTCTCCGCTTTGGAAATGGGGATGGGGATTCCTAGCTCAGATGGACGACAACGAGGGCCGACGGGCCGTCGCATGGACTTAGGGGGTTAGAGTCTCGAGCAGTGCCCCCAGCGACAGGCCAAGGCCTTCGGGGGAGTAGGGCTTCCGAAGGAAGTGACCGCCATTCACGAACAGAGCCGACATCTCGGCGCTGAGCGGCGTTCCCGAGGTGTAGAGGACCCGCAGGTCGGGCCGGATCTTGATGGCCTGGTTGGCGACATCGTAGCCGCCCAGGGCCAGGGTCCGCAGGCGGATGTCGACAAATAGCGCGTCGATTGAACCTGATGCCGACAGATGCGCCAGGGCCTCCGTCAGATCACTGGCCATAAGGGGGCTGTGGCCCATGTCCTCCACGGCCCACTCTGCGGCCTGAAGGACGAAAACCTCGTCCTCAACAATGAGGATCGTCGCCATCAGAATGCCTGACAGCGGTGGCGCAGCGAGAGACGTGACATGTCGAGAGACCTCTGGCGCCGTCCTGTTGGACTGCCGACGCAAGTCCAAAACGCGCTCGCGCCGACAAGGTTCCACGCCCGACGGATAAATTTTCGCCGCCCTGCGAGGCGGGTCAGCCCTCCGCTGCCTGCTCCACTGCCAGGGCCAGATCGAGGGCCCGGGCCGCTTCGACCCCGGTGACAACCGGACGCGGGGTCTCGCCGCGTACCGCCGCCAGGAAGCCCGCGACGCTGAGGCCCAGCGGATCCTTGCCGGCCGGGGTTTCTGTGAAGTCCTCGATCAGCGGGAACGGGGTGGTGTTGCGGAAAGTGCGGGCCAGAAAGTCGATCTCGACCTCGCCGGAGGGATAGACCACCTTCATGGTCCGCTCGCGGGCCTCGGCGACGCGCGAGGCGTCGAACACGGCCGCGAAGCCGTTCTCGAACGTGGCCTCGACCTTGACCCAGTCCAGCGAGGTCGAGCGGGTGATGGCCCCCTCGCCTTCCACGGTCACGGGCTCGGCGGCGCAGAGGGCGAGCGCCAGGTCGATGTCGTGAATCATCAGATCCAGCACCACCGAGACGTCCAGATTGCGGTCCGAGGGCGTGCCGCGACGCACGGCTTCAAGGCGTAGGGGCTGCTCGGGAATGTCGAGCAGGCCCATGGCCTGGAACACCACCCGCTCCTGATGGCCGCAAGCCAGGGGCACGCCGGCCTTGCGGGCCGCGGCGACCATGGCGTCGGCATCTTGCGGCGTCACCGCCAGGGGCTTTTCCGAATAGACCGGCTTGCCCGCCTTCAGGGCCGCCAGGGCCGCACCGGCATGATGGACGGCGGGGGTGGCGACGGTCACCACGTCGACGGCGGCCAGGAAAGTGGCCATGTCGTCATAGGGCGTCGCGCCCAGGGGCTCGGCCAGGGCTGCCGCACGGGCGAGATCAATGTCGAACACGGCGACGAGATCAACGTCCGGCAGTTCGGCATACTTCTTGGCGTGATAGCCGCCGAACACGCCGGCACCGACAACGCCAGCCTTCAGGGGGGCCGTCTTGAGGATCGCTTGGGTCATGCCGGATGTCTAAACCGGTTCGCCGCCGGTTAGAAGCACTGGAGCATGACGTCAGGACAGGCTAAACAAGCGTTTAAATTAGAAACTCTCAGGGAAACGCCCCATGACCGCCTCACGCGAAATCCGACTGAAGAGCCGCCCTGTCGGGGTTCCGACCCATGCCGACTTCGAACTGGCCACCGTCGAGGTCGCTGCGCCTGGCGAGGGCGAGGTTCAGGTCAAGAACCTCTGGATGTCGGTCGACCCCTATATGCGCGGCCGCATGTACGACCGGGCCAGCTACGTGCCGCCGTTCGAGCTGGGCAAGGCCCTGCAGGGCGGCGCGATCGGCCAGATCGTCGCCTCGAACGATCCCGACTTCGCGGTCGGCGACATCGTCAACTCGATGTTCGGCTGGCGTGAGCTGTTCAACGTCTCGCCGGCCGCGATCCGGGCTGCCGGTGGCGCGCTGGGCGCCCTGACCAAGATCGACACCCACGGCCTGCCGCCCCAGGCCTTCCTCGGTATCCTCGGCATGCCGGGCATGACCGCCTATGCGGGCCTGCTGCGCGTGGCCGCCCTGAAGGACGGCGACGTGGTGTTCGTCTCGGCCGCCGCCGGAGCCGTCGGCTCGGTGGTCTGCCAGATCGCCAAGCTGAAGGGTCACACCGTGATCGGCTCGGCCGGTGGTCCGGACAAGGTGGCGTTCCTGAAGTCGATCGGCGTCGATCACGTCATCGACTACAAGGCCACACCGGACGTGGTGGCCGAACTGGCCAAGGTCGCCCCCAAGGGCATCGACGTCTATTTCGAGAACGTCGGCGGCGTGCACCTGGAAGCGGCCATCAATTCGGCCCGTCCGTTCGCCCGCTTCGCCCTGTGCGGCATGATCTCGCAGTATAACGAGACCGGTAAGCCGGTCGGCCCGTCCAACATCATCCAGGCCGTCGGCAAGAGCCTGCGGATGGAGGGCTTCATCGTCTCCAACCACTACGACCTCTATCCGGCCTTCGTGCAGGACATGGCCGCCTGGATGGGCGCCGGAAAGCTGCAGTGGAAGGAAACCATCGAAGACGGCGTCGAGAATGCCCCCGAGGCCTTCATCAAGCTGTTCAACGGCGAGAACCTCGGCAAGATGCTGGTCAAGCTGGCCTAACCGCCCGCTACCGGCACGGCCTGTCATCCCGGAACCGCTTCGCGCCATCCGGGATGACAGGTGCCACCCGCCCCTCGCGCCGGCGTGATCGGGCGTGATCAAGAGGGGCCGAGTGATCACGATCTCACGCCCTGAGTCGCCGTCGGGTTGCTCCTTTCGGGCTTTTTCAGCCCCACCTTGCGCCCGTCCGGATGCCGGAGTGCACGCGCAACGTCCGCCCGCTGAACGATCGGGCACGCGATTGAAGTCTTGAAATCCGATACATTTCAGATATTTATCAGAACAATCCCAACGCAAGCCCGTCCCGACGCCCAGTCAGTTCACGGCTTTTTTGCCGCGAACGCGACTGCCGCGTGATTTCCGGTAGCGATTTCGTGATCGAAGTTTTATTATAGGTCATGCCGGTGGCTCTCCACGCCGGACGTCGACCCCAAGCCTCAAGCCCTCATTCCCGGACGCACCGTCAGGTCGCGGCCGGTCGGAGCGCCTGAACCCGGCAAGGTCGACCTGACCGGAGAAGCCCGGCCCGCCCGGACAGACCGAGACGATGACCCGATGAGCGATCGCTCCAGCCTCTTCGACCTGCGGACCTCCACAAGCGTCGCGCTCGACCAGGTGCTTCAGCGCCGCGACACCGTGGAGATCCCGGCCGAGGCCCCTCTGGCCATGCCGGTGCAGCATCTGGCGTTCTGGCAGGGCGGTGCGCGCCGCGCCACCAGCGTCGTCTCCGACATGAACCTGCGCCGCTGGATCGTCGGTCTGGCCACCCTCTTCATGGGCGCGGCCGGCTGGAAGGCCACCTTCGACACCGTCGCCCTCGGCGGCATCACCCGGCTGGAAGCTATCGTCCTGACCCTGCTGGTGCCGCTGTTCCTGGCCCTGTCGCTGTGGTTCTGCACCGCCTTCGCCGGCTTCGTCATCCTGCTGGGCAAGCCCAAGGATCCGCTGGGCATCGACAGCACCAAGCCGATGCCCAAGCTGCGGGCCCGCACCGCCATCATGATGCCGGTGCACAATGAAGACGCCACGGCGGTCTTCGCCCGCCTGCGGGCCATGGACGCCTCGCTGGCCGAGACCGGCGCCAGCCGCGCCTTCGACATCTTCATCCTCAGCGACACGCGCGACCCGGCCGTGGCGCTGGCCGAGCAGGCCTGCTTCGCCCGCTTCCGCCGTGAGGCCAACAGCGCCGTCTATTATCGCGTCCGCCAGGAAAACAAGGGCCGCAAGGCCGGCAACATCGCCGACTGGGTGAGCCGCTGGGGCAGCAGCTACGAGCACATGCTGGTGCTCGATGCCGACAGCCTGATGACCGGCGAGGCCATGGTTCGCCTGGCCGACGCCATGGAGCGTCACCCCGGCGCAGGCCTGATCCAGACCATGCCGATGATCATCAACGGCCAGACGATCTTCGCCCGCACCCTGCAGTTCGCCACGCGCCTGTACGGCCGCGTCGCCTGGACCGGCCTGGCCTGGTGGTCGGGCAGCGAGAGCTCGTTCTGGGGCCACAACGCCATCGTCCGCACCCGCGCCTTCGCCGAAACCTGCGGCCTGCCCTCGCTGGACGGCCCCAAGCCGTTCGGCGGCGAGGTGATGAGCCACGACGCCCTGGAAAGCGCCCTGCTGCGCCGCGGCGGCTGGAGCGTCCACCTGGCGCCCTATCTGGAAGGCTCCTACGAAGAGAGCCCCTCCAACCTGCTCGACTTCGCCACCCGCGACCGCCGCTGGTGCCGGGGCAATGTCCAGCACATCCCGCTGGTCGCCCTGCCCGGCCTGCACTGGCT
>Ga0187842_1000492_pt1 | contig 19742 bp, 17 predicted proteins | sample SpaLakP09_SKY_41_FD_134514 | JGI IMG/M metagenome (GOLD analysis project Ga0187842, IMG submission 134514) | Oligotrophic lake water microbial communities from Sparkling Lake, Wisconsin, USA - SP09_SKY_41 | ecosystem: Environmental > Aquatic > Freshwater > Lake | place: USA: Sparkling Lake... | reverse complement strand
CGTGCGGCCGCACGCGTGGCCCGCAACACCGACAGCGATTGCAGCTGCGACACCGCCACCTTGGCCGCCAGATGCCGCTGGCCCGCCCAGGGCAGCACATCAAAGGGCAGCAGCCCCAGCGCCTGATCGGGTGATACCACCCAGTGGCCGTGGCGCGCCAGCCGGGCCTGCAGCGGGCGCAGCAGACGCTCGCTCAGGGCCTGACGCAACTCGTCCTGCTCGGCGCGCTGCCACACCACCCGCGCCCCTGTCGGCCGGCACGGGCCCGGTGCGGCCTCGGCCGTACACTCCGCCGCGCCGCGTGGCAGCACCCGCCAGCGCGGCCGGTCGCCGGCCTGCCAACGCACGATCTCCAGGGGCTGCCCGGCATCGCCCTGGAAGCTGGGCTTGCCTCCCTGCTGGGTGCTCCACAAACGCAGGCTTTCAATGCTGTCGGACAGACCCTGGCCCTGGCCCATGGCATGCCATTCCAGGCGGCCCTGCCCGTCCAGGGTCATCGCGCTGAGCCGCCCATCGCCCTCCAGCAGGTAGGAAATGAACAGCGCATCGCGCGGCAGCAGCCGGCCATCCCCGGCCCCAGCCAGGTCCAGACTGGACACGCGGGTGTAGCGCGGGTACTGCTCGCGCAGCGCCGCCTGCACGCGGGCGATGCCCGCACTTGCACGCTGCAGTTCATCCAGACCGAGCGCGCGCTCGACCGGTGTCTTGGCCTCGCTCAACCTGGAACCCAGCGCATGGGCCCGCTCGCGGGCGATGCGCAGCTCGTCCCATTGCGCGACCGACACCCCTGCCGCCAGGGCCGTGCCGCGCTCGGACATCTGCTCCAGCAGGCTGCGCGCCTTGCTGCGCTCCAGCATCACGAAAGCCTCATCGAGTCGGCCCAGGCCGGCCAGCACGCGCACCCGCAGCCGATAGGCCTCGCCGAACTGCTGGTTCAGCTGCTGGAGGGCGGCGTCCTCGCCGACCGGCAGCGCCGCACGCAGCGCCTCGGCATCGTCCACCAGTCGTGCCAGCAGGGCTTCAGCCTGCGCCAGCTCGCCCTGCGCCTCCAGGCAGGCCGCCAACTCGGCCGCCGCGCGAATGGTGAACGGGAAGGCCGTGCCATAAAGCCGGCTGAAGCGCGGGTGGATGTCCCGCAGCGCCGTCACCGCTTCGTCGGTGCGGCCCAGCAGCCGCAGCAGATGGGCTCGTTGCAGACCGGCGCTGAGCGTATTGAAGTGATCGACACCCGCCACTTCAAGATGGATCGCCAGCGCCGTGTCCACCTCGACCAGCGCCTCCGCCGGCCGCTTCAGCCGCTCCAGTGCCAGCGCCAGCTCAAGCCGGGTGTACTGGGCATGCCGGTGCTTGACGCCATGTGCGAGCACGCTGTCGTCGAGCAACTCACGCAGGGCGGCGTGGGCCTCGTCCAGCCGACCCAGGCCCAGCAGATCGCCGGCTAGGCCGCGGCGGCTGGTCAGGGTGCTGGTGTGGCGGCGGCCCAGGGTCTCGGTCTGCAGTTCGACGGCGCGCTGGTGCAAGGTGCGTGCCTCCTCGAAGCGCCCCAGGTACTTGAGCATGAGCGCCGTATTGCTCATCGAGACCAGCGTCGAAGGGTGGCGCTCGCCCGACTCGGCCAGACGCAGCCGCAGCACGCGTTCGTGCACTGCCAGCGCATCCGCATAGCGACCCAGCTGGCTCAGCAGATGGCCGAGACTGTTCAAGGTGGAAAGCGTCCAGCTGTGGCGCTCGCCCTGGAGCTTGATGCGCAGCGCCACGGCCTGCTCCAGCAGCGCCAGAGCCTCGTGCGGGCGGCCCGTCTCGCCGAGCACCCAGGCATAGTCGGCCAGCACGGTGACCGATTCGAGATGATCCTCGCCGACCAGCGCCGAGCGCAGCCCCAGCGCCCGCTCGAAGATCGGCAGGGCCGCCTGTGGTGACTCGATCGAAGCGATCACGTTGGCATAGTTGTTGAGGCTGCTCAGCGCGCCAAGACTGGACTCGGTGCCGGCATCGCGGTAGCGCGCCAGGATCAGCTCGAACTCGCGCCGGGCGTCGGCCAGGCGGCCCATGCGCAGCAGGGTGCCGGCGTAGTAGTCATGAACCTTCAGCGTAAAGGCCGCGCCGGCGCCGAGCTCGGATTGGCTGCGCAGCAGCACAGCTTCGATCAGCGGCAGCCCGGCCCTGAAGTCGCCCCGCATCAGCACGCCGAAAGCGGCGTCGAACCCGGCCTCCAACGCCGCGGCCCCCGGCGCAGCGGTCTGGGCCGGCAGGGTGGCCGCTTCCGCCCGGCAGGGGGATGGAGCCAACACCAGAGCCACCGTCAAGGCCGCGCCCAGGCGCAATAGCGAGTTTGCGAAATGCGGGTGAGCCATGAGACCTTTGCTGAAGCTTGCCACTCGGGCCTCCAGCATAGCCGCAGTGCCGCCAAGACCTGGCCCCGCAGGCGTCTTGTCTGCTTGGCAGCACTAACGACCCGAGTCCGCCCGAGATTGGACAGCATCCGTTTGCGGCGATGGTGCTGATGCGATTGGATTGCGCACCATCCTCACGACAGGATAGTGAAGCTCAGGCTCCCCGCGAACAAACGACAGCTTTTCCACATCGTTGAATCCAAACCGGCGGTAGAAGGACACCGAGTTCCCGGTGGCGATGACGGACAGTGGACCTTGGAAGTTCTCCGCCGCGCGCGCAAGCCCGAACTCGAACAGCATGCTGCCGATGGATAGGCCGGCTGCTTCTGGCGCAACAAAGAGCAGGGTGACTTCACCGGGCTCGGCACCAACAAAGCCGATGATGTGGCCGTTGGCTTGCGCGACCCACAGCTGCCCTGCTTGCAAGGCTGGCAGGTACATGTCTGCCGAACGACCCGAGAACCAGGTGGCCATGTGCTTTGCCGAGTAGCTCGACGCGCACAGTGCATGGACGGATCGCTGATGGACTGCGAATAGCTCGGTGGCGTCATCGAGTCTGGCTTGGCGAATGATCGCAGGCAGACCTGTCATCTCGGATGCGCAACGTCCGATTTGGGTGCTGGCCATCGGCAAGAAGCCCTCGCCCCGTAGGCCCCCTCGATGAAATCGTCAGTCTCCACTCTTTGCTCGCCGCGGCCGTTCCATGGCAACTTCCGAGACCTTGAACCCCAGCTTCTGGTAGAAGGCCTGCAGCCCAGGTCTTCCGGCCCGCAGCACCCAGGTCATGTCTTCGTCAACTACGCAAGCCCTGACAAGCGCGGCGCCAACGCCGCGGTGCCGATGCCTATCCGAGACCACCAGCATCGATATATAGCCATTCGAGATGCCGTCGGTCAATGCCCTGACGAACCCGATGACGTCGTCGCCCTCGCTGGCCACCAGCGCGACTTGAGATCTGGATACCAGTTCCGCGAACTTCGTCAAATCGGAGGCTCGCTGCTCCCATCCATTCGACGCGAGCAAGGCACGGACGGTTTCATATTCGGTGGGGCGGATAGGGCGTATGTCCATGTGCAGCGGCCGATTTGAGCCGCTGACGCCGGATTCGTCAACATCACACCGGGCCGGCCTCGCCGCGGTCTCAAGCAAGCTGCGCGAGCCGACCTACTTCGCCGCCTTGGTCGACGGCCCCGAGTGGTTGTTGACCTGACCCGCCATCGGCATGGCGACGGATTCCTCGGCGTTGGTCAGAGGCTTCTGCGGGCTGGCAACCGGGTTGGGCGGGGCCGCCTTGGCGCTGTCCTGGGCCGCAAAGACGGCGGCGGCCATGGGCACGGATGGATCGCGATCGGGGCCCTGGACGAGGGGAGCGCCGGTGACGACCGGCCGCGCGGCCGCGGGCGCTTGCGCCGTGGGTCCGCAGGCGACAAGCCCGGCGGCCAGAAGGAGCAGGACGCCGCCGACCGAGGTCCGAATGGCGGCCGGAGGGAAGTGCTGGTGTTGGATGCGTGGCATGGCGGTCTCCGTTGGCAGGGGGTGGAAATGGTTCAGGCGCCCGAGGCCTCTTTGAGCAGCCGCTGCACGGTGCTCATCTTGTCCAGCACCGCGGGGGGCAGCAGGAAGGGGTAGCTGTCACGCTGGCCCAGGCTGCGGTGCATGGCGTTGAGGAACTGCGCGACCGGCAACCATTGCCGCAGCGCCAGTTCGGCGACGGGCGGACTGGCGGTCAGGTCCTGCGCGGTCGGCGCGGCATCGGCCGGTCCGTCGAGCGACAGGCCCCAGGCCGCGGCGGTCTGCACCGCGTCGAGCACCAGCAGCAGATGGGCGCAGGTCTCGGCCCAGTCCTCCCAGGGATGGGCGCTGGCATAGGCACTGACGAAGCGCTGGGGCCAGTCGGCCGGGGGGCCATCGGCGTAGTGCCGGGCCAGGGCAGAGGCATAGTCGGCCCGCTCGTCGCCAAAGGTGGCGCGGCAGGCCTCGGCCGCGGCGCTGCCCCTCAGCCATCGGTACTGCAGATAGTGCGATGCCTCATGGCGCAGATGGCCCAGCAGGGTGCGCGTGGGTTCGGCGAATCGCACCCGCTGCAACTCGCGCTGCTCGTCGTCGGCCTCGGCCACATCGAGCGTGATGGTGCCGCAGTCATGGCCGGTGCGCACCGGTGGCTGGCCGGCCTGGCTTTCGAGCAGGAGGAAATCCAGCCCCTCGGCATCGTCCGGCCCGGTCTTGGGCTGGGGCGCCAGGCCCATGCCTAGCAGGGTGAAGATCAGCCGCCGCTTGGCCTGCTCGATGGCGCGCCAGCGATCCAGGTTGCGCTCCTCGCCCAAGGCCGGCAGGACCCGGGTCAGGCGGCAGCTGCGGCACAGCGGCGCGGGGTCATCGACATCAAGCATCCAGTTGCAGATGCCGTGCTCCGCGCGGTTGCCGCAGGCTTGCAGCGCCGGCCCACCACCGTGGGGCCGCCAGGCGGTGTCGAAGGCCAGCATCCGGCCCAGCGCCGGCACAAAGCCCAGCGCCGCGCCGCATTGCCCGCAATGGTCGTTCTCGAAAAATACCGGAGTCTCGCACCGGCTGCATCTGAAGGGCTGCATGGACGTCTGCGTGGGTGGCCAGGCGGGGCCAACGGTGACCGGCGTGGGGCCTGGGCCCACTGCCAGGTCCATTGAACCGCCGCACCCGGGGAACGCCTGTCGGCACAGACCGCGTTGCGCTGTAGGCCAACGACGGCATCACCGCCTCACCGCGAACGCGTCCGGATACTCGCGTCCGTACCAGTTCTTCACCGCCTCATGGTCCAGGCGCAGAAACGGGCGTAGTTCAGGCACGGCCAGCAGCAGCAGGCCGCTGAGCGTGAAGCCGGCGGCCATCCAGAGGTAGACGGTGGCCACCGACCCGTGCTGCAGCAGCAGGCCGGCCAGGGCCGGGCCCAGAGCGGCGGACAGCTGAGCGATGGCCAGATTGCCGGCCGTCATGCGCGAGCGAAAGTCCTCGGGCATGGCCAGCAGGCGGTGGGTCTGACCGACCATCTGCGTCACCGACAGGCAGCCGCCCACCACGGCGAACAGCAGCACCAGGGCCGGCCCCAGTCGCACAGGCCCATCGCGCCTACGGCCACGGCGCACAGGGCCAGCGCCGCGAACATCGCCCGCACCCGGTCAAGCCGGGCGATCAAACGGTCGGCCAGACCCAGCACGCCGACCAGCAGGCCCAGCGACAGGGCCGCGCCACAGGCGCCGAACCACAGGGACGACAGACCCAGCGACTGCACGCGCAGCGGCAGCAGCATGCCGGTGGCGGGCAGCAGGAAGACCATCATCAGCGCGCCGGTGAGCGTCCACCAGCGGTCCAGCGGCACGCCCCATTTGGCGCGCAGGCCGGCATGCATGTCGCTGAACCAACCACCGGCCGGCGCGGACCGGGCCGGAAACTGCGGCTGGCCCAGGCGGAACGCGGCCGCCGCCGCGATGCCGAACATCAGCAGATTCAGTGCCAACGCCGCGGCCACGCCTCCGGCGGCCAATGCTGCGCCGCCCAGGCCCGGGCCCAGCAACCCGCCCAGCGCCTGAGCCGCGCGGCGCAGCCGGATCGCCTCGGGCAGCTGGCTCACCGCCACCAGTTCCGGCAGGATGTTGGCCTTGGCCGGCAGCAGCACCGCGTTGGCCACGATGGACAGCGCGCTGCAAGCGCACAACAGTGGCAGCTGGTAGTGCCCGCTGTACGCCAGCAGCGCCAGCGCCAGGGCATCGAGCACCAGGCAGGCGGAGCCCAGGCGCACCAGCCGGCGCTTGGGCCAGCGGTCACCGAGCGGCGACATCAGCGGTGTGGCCAGCAAGGCGCAGACGGCCATCAGCGCGCCGTAGCGGGCCAGATCGGCGCCGCCGCCGTGCTGCGCGATCCACCAGGCCACGGCGACTTGGCCCGTGGCGCCGGCCAGCAGGCACAGCATCTCGCTGAGCAGTAACAGCCGCACCGCCGGCGCACAGGCCTGCAGGCGCACTTTCAGATCATTCCGCATCGCTGACTCACTCGGTTTCCTTGACGACGGCCAGTCTAGAAACGGCTCGCCACCGACGTAAGGCCCAGCGCCCCGAGCCCACATCCGATGCAGCCGAGTGCTGTAGCGATGCAAAGCGATGCCTGCTGTATCGATACAGCGCGGCCCGGGCACGCTATCGTGCCGGATCCGCAGTTCCGATTCCGCCGCCCCGTGCCCACAGCCCTGCCCCGACGCCTGCCCCGATACCGCGCCCTGGCCGCCATCCTGACCGAGGAGCTGCGCGCCGGCCGCCATCGCCCCGGTGCGCAGCTGCCCTCGGTGCGCCAGCTCTGCGCCGACCATGGCGCCAGCCTGGCCACGGTGACCCACGCGCTGCACCGGCTGGAGGACGCCGGCCTGATCGAGGCGCGGCCCAGGCGCGGCTTCTTCGTGCTCGAGTCAGCCGTGCAAGCGGCCCGGGCCGCTCCGCCCATCGACGCGATCGCACTGGCCGGACGGCGCAAGCGCCTGATCGCCCTGGCCACGACGCAGGCCGATTGCCTGTCACTGGGCCATCTGGCCATGGACGACGCATTGCTGCCACTGGCCGCGCTGAAGCGGCTGCTGATGCAGCAATTGCGAAGCGGCACCTCGGTACTGAGTACCCGCAGCTGCCATGGCACGGCGGCCCTGCGCGAGCAACTGGCGCGGCGCTCGCGCGCGCTGGGCTGCGACTTCCATGCCGATGACATCGTCGTCACCCAGGGCGAGGCCGAGGCACTGGAGCTGAGCCTGCGCGTGCTGACGCGGGCCGGCGACCGGGTGGCAGTGGCCAGCCCGGCGCCCTTTCGGGCGCTGGAGATCATCGCCAGCCTGCGGCTGCAGGTGCTTGAGATACCGGCCTCGGGTGATCAACAAGGCCTGTCGGTGGCGGCGCTGGCGTTTGCGCTGCAGCATCACCGCGTGGCGGCCTGCGTGTTCGAGCCCAGCTGCGCCAGTGCCGACGGCAGCCTGATGAGCGACGCGGCCAAGCAGCAACTGGCCGCGCTGCTGGCGCAGCACCGGATCCCGCTGATCGAATGCGACCTGATGGGCGATCTGTACCGTGGCGTCCAGCGGCCCCGCCCGGTGAAGGCATTCGACCGCAGCGACGGCGTGCTGTATTGCGGCAGCTTCGCCTGCCTCACCGGCCCCGGCTTCAGCCTGGGCTATGTGGTGGCCGGGCGGCATCATCTGCAGCTGCAGGCCGCCCGCACGGTGCATGGCGAGCTGCTGCCGGCACCGATAGCTGACACCCTCACGGCCTTCATGGCCAGCGGCGCCTTCGAGCCCCATCTGCGCCGCCTGCGGAGGCGGCTGGCGGCGCAGCTGGCCGCGCATCACGAGGCGGTGCTGCGGCACTTTCCGCCCGGCACCCGGGTCGGCGCCGGTCAGGGCGGCTATGTCTTGTGGGTCGAGCTGCCGGGCGGGCTGGACGCCTGCTTGCTGCTGGAGCAGGCGCGCTTGCAGGGCTACACGTTTGTGCCTGGCGCCGTGTTCAGCACCGGCAGCTCGTTCGACCACTGCCTGCGCCTGACCGCCAGCCACCCCCTGGACGAAGCCCGCGCCCGCGGCATCCGCACCCTGGGCGAGATTGCCGGGCGGCTGCTCGAGAGTCAGCCCGCCAAACCGACGTAGACATCCTGCACATCATCATGGGCGTCGATGGCGGCCAGAAACGCCTCCACCTCCTCCAGCTCGGCCGCGCCGAGGCTGACGCTGTTCTTGGGCCGATAGCCCATCTTGGCCGAGAGCACGGTGAAGCCGAAACTGGGCAGCGCGCGGCCGACCAGGTCCAGATCGGCCGGATCGGTCAGGAACAGCGTGGCCCCGTCCTCGGCGGGCTCGAAGTCCTGCGCACCCGCCTCGATGGCGGCCAGTTCGGGGTCTGCACCGGGGGCGGCCGGTGAGGCTTCGACCATGCCCAGATGGTCGAAGTCCCAGGCCACCGAGCCGGCCGAGCCGAGCTGGCCCTTGCGGAACAGCACGCGCATCTCGGCAATGGTGCGATTGACGTTGTCGGTCAGGCACTCGACGATCAGCGGCACCTGGTGGGGCGCAAAACCCTCGTAGGTGACGCGCTCGAACTGCACGGCGTCACCGAGCAGGCCGGCGCCCTTCTTGATCGCGCGGTCCAGCGTTTCCTTGGGCATCGAGGCCTTCTTGGCCTGTTCGACGACCAGGCGCAGGCGGGAGTTCTGTGCCGGGTCGGCGCCATTGCGGGCGGCAATCATGATTTCCTTGGCAAGCTTGCCGAAGATCCGCCCCTTGGCGTTGGACGCCAGGTCCTTGTGCTTTGCTTTCCACTGTGCGCCCATGCTCTTGCTCCTTGCTGCCGCGACTTGTTTCAACCGCGCGGGTTATACCCCACGGCGGGCGCGGCGGCGTTGAGCCGGGCTAACGAACCCCCTTGATGCGCTCGACCATCAGCCCGCGCACATTGCCCAGGCCGGCGCTGACCAGCTCGCGGTAGCGCACCGGGTCGGCCACGGCCTCCTTCTCGACCGCGGTGGCGCTGCCGCCCTTGCCGATGGCCAGGGACAGCACGGCCAGGCCGATATTGGCCGCCACCGAGCTGACGTCCTTGAGCTCCGGAATCGCTGCCGCGTCGATCTGCAGGGGGCGCTGCAGGCCGAACTGGGCCCCGCCCAGCGCACTTTGCAACGTCATCTGGGTGGCCCCGGCCGCGATCGTCGGGCTGACCTTGCCGGTCACCGAGGCGGTGCCCGAGATGCGGCCGAAGAAGCTGGAGCTGCTGCTGGCCAGGTCGACGAACTTGACCACCATGCGCACCGTCAGCAGGGTGGCGTCCAGCTCCTTCTGCAACTCCAGGTTGTCAAAGATACCGCTGGTCAGCGAAGCCATGCCGCTGAAGCCGCCCAGCAAGCCCTTGGACTGGAGACTCAGACCCATCACCGCCCGGCCCTCGGGCGTGAACACGGTGGACCACTCGCCCCCACCACTCTTCCGGTGCGGCGCCGGGCTGCCACCGGCGGCCATCTTCTGGTAGGTGCTGCTGGCCATCAGCTGCGCAACGGGCACAACCTCGATGCCGCCGGCCTGCACATCGCGCACGAACTCCGCATACAGCTGATCGACAATGGCTTGAAAGTCCGGCTCCGCCACACCGACCAGAGTGACATAGACCGAAGTGCTGGCCGTGCCGCTGCGGCCGATCTCGGTGGCGCTGGCGCTGGCCGCGCCCTTGGTCACGAACTCGACGTCAAAGCCGGTGATGGCCACCCGCTTCAGGCCACGGACCTCCTTGGCATCGGTGGATGACTTCATCAGCGTGGCCGCCAGCTCGGCCGGCTTGAAGCCGGCGTCCAGCGTCAGTGCCTCCTCGCGGGCCTGGGCCGAGAAGGCGCTCAAGGCCAGCAGCGCGCCGGCGAGACGGAGGCAGTTCGGGGTGTTCTTCATGGTGGGCAGTTTCCGGAAAGTGGCTGGGTCGCGAGCAGTGCCCGGGGTCTTCCGTGGTCTGCCTCAACCCTTAACGCACCGTCAGGTCGGCAAAAGGCTCACGCAATGCTGCATCCAATCGGCATCTGGGCGCGTAAGGAGAGCAGGCACCCCACCACAAGGACCCCAGCCATGAAGACTCTGCACCTGTCCCCCCATCGCCTGCTGCCCCTGGCAGCTGCCCTGTTCGCGCTCAGCGCCGCCGGCCTGCATGGCCTTGCGCAGGCCTCCAGCCACCGCGAGGCGCCCAGCATCACGACCACGCCCAAGGTCGATGCCAGCGACTTCTATATGTTCAACAGCTACGAGACCGGGCGCGGCGCCTACGTGACGCTGATCGCCAACTACCTGCCGCTGCAGGATGCCTACGGCGGCCCGAACTACTTCACGATGGACCCGAACGCGCTGTACGAGATTCATATCGACAACAACGGCGACGCCAAGGAAGACCTGACCTTCCAGTTCCGTTTCAAGAACACGCTGAAGAACGGAACCAAGGGCATAGAGCTGGCGATCGGCGACAAGATGGTCGCGATTCCGCTGATGCAGGCCGGCCAGCTGACCGGCGCCAATGCCGTGGCCAACTCGGCGGTGCTGAACCTGAACGAGAGCTTCAGCGTCGACGTGGTGCGCGGTGACCGCCGCACCGGCGCCCGCGCCGCCGTCAAGGTGGCAGCCGGATCGCCCAATGGCTCGGCCGGCTCGGCCACGTTCGACAAGCCGGTGGACAACATCGGCGTGAAAACCATTCCCGACTATGCCGGCTATGCCGCCAAGCACATCTACACGGTGGACATCCCCGGCTGCGCGATGCCGGCCAAGCTCTTCGTCGGCCAGCGCAAGGACCCGTTCGCCGTCAATCTGGGCACCATCTTCGACCTGGTCAACGCCTCGCCGGCGGTGATCACCAACCCGGCCAATATCGGCGCCGCGGGCAAGGGCGATCTGGACGACAAGAACGTCACCACCCTGGCGCTGGAGGTGCCCAAGGACTGCCTGACGGCCAAGCCCTCGACCGACGCCGGTCAGGACCCGGTGATCGGCGGCTGGACCACGGCCAGCCTGCGCCAGGGCAGCCTGCTCAACGGCAAGCCCAAGCAGGGTCACCAGACGGCATCGATCCCCGGCGGCGCCTGGACCCAGGTCTCGCGCCTGGGCAATCCGCTGGTCAACGAGGTCGTGATCGGCCTGCCGGACAAGGACAAGTTCAATGCCTCCAAGCCCAAGGACGACCTGCAGTTCGCCGACTATGTGACGAATCCGACCCTGCCTGCCCTGCTGGGCATCGCACTGGCCGGTGACGCCAAGTTCCTGGCGCCGACGAATCTGCCGCGCACCGACCTGCTGACCGTGTTCCTGACCGGCATCGGCGGCGTCAACAAGCCCGCCGGCACGGTGACGCCTGCCGAGATGCTGCGCCTGAACACCAAGATCGCGGCCGTACCCTTCGCCCAGCAGAACCGCCTGGGCGTGGCCGGCGAGGTGCTGCGCGTCGGTGGCGCCGGCAATCTGGCCAATGCGGTCGATCTGGCCGGCTTCCCGAACGGCCGCCGCCCCAAGGATGACGTGGTCGATATCGCCCTCGTCGCCGTGGCCGGTGGCCTGTGCGTGATCAACAGCAATGCCTCGATCGGCGCCATCCAGGCCGGCGACAACGCGAATGTGCTGGGGCTGAACAGCTTCGTGATTCCGGGCACCACAACGACGACGCTGACCTCCGAGTGCCGCGTCGGCAAGGTGCCGCTGGGGGCCACGTCGGCAGCGCTGCACGACGCGGTCGATCAGGCCACCGTGCCGCTGTTCCAGACCTTCCCGTACCTGTACACGCCCACCGGCGGCACCAAGTAAGGAGCATCAGATGAACAAACTCCAACTTGCATTGATTGTCGCCAGCACGGCGGTGATCACGGCCTGCGGTGGCAGCGACGACGAGGTGTTGGTCACGCCGCCGGTGGTGGTCGTGCCACCGGTCACGGCCGAGGTGCCGCCTAGCGCCAGCGCCACCGAGGCGGGGCTGTTCGCCTACCTCGACGCGCTGTTCAAGGCCAGTGCCGATGGGCTGGAGCCGGTGGACCTGTCCACCTTCAGCCCGGCCCTGAGTGACAACACCGAGCCGATGGCGATAGGTTGAGCGATGAAGCGCGCCCTGCTCCTGCTGTGCATGGCCCTGGCGGCCGGAGCTCAGGGCGCGCCCCTGTTGCCGACCTCCGATGCCGAGGTGGTCGAGACACTTGCCGCCCAGGCAGGTGATCGCGCCGAAGAGCGCGCGCTGCGCCGGCGGCAGCAGGCCAGTCCCGGCGATGCCACCGTGGCGGTGGCGCTGGCCCGGCGCTATCTGGAGCAGGCCCACCGCGAGGGCGACCCGCGTTTCGCGGGCCGTGCGCTGGCCGCGCTGCAGCACTGGGCGCAGGCATCGAATGCACCGGCCGAAGTGCTGTTGACCCGTGCCACCGTGATGCAGTATCTGCACCAGTTCGACCCGGCCGCCCAGCTGCTGGAGGGCCTGGTGCAGCGCCAGCCGGCGCTGGCCCAGGCCTGGCTGACCCTGGCCACGATACGCCGGGTGCAGGGCCGCTATGCCGAGTCCGATCTTGCCTGTGCTGGCCTGGCCAAGGCCGGTGCAGCGCTCTACGCCCAGGCCTGCCAGGCCGAGAACGATGGGCTGCGCGGCCAGTTCGACAGCGCCCGCGCCCGCTTCAACCAGATGCTGACCGGTCGCCTGGACGCCGGCACGCGCAACTGGCTGCTCACCAGCGTGGCCGAGCTCGAGGCCCGTGCCGCCCGCCCGGCTCAGGCCGAGCAGGCCTACCGCGCGGCGCTGAGCGCCCAGAGCGACGACTACACCCGACTGTCCTTTGCCGACTTCCTGATGTTGCAATCGCGGGATGCCGAGGCGCTGGTCCTGCTCAACGGCCAGCCGCGCTCCGACGCGGTCTTGCTGCGCCTGGCGATGGCCGGCCAGCGCACCGCAGCGCCGGCCGCCCGCCACGATGTGCGCGAATTGCGCGAGCGCATCGCCCAGGCCAATCAGCGACCCGGCGCCGGCGCCTCGCATGCGCGCGAGCAGGCGATGTTCGCCCTGTGGATAGATTCGCAGCCGGTGCGCGCACTGGAACTGGCACGTGCCAATGTGAAGCTGCAGCGAGAGGCCATTGATCTGCTGCTGCTGGCGCAGGCCGCCAAGGCCAGCGGCCAGGCCGATGCGCAGCAGGAAGCCAAGCTCTTGAGCCAGGCTGTCGGACTGAAGGATGCACGTCTTGAAAACCTTCTTTAGTGCCTTGCGGGACAGACCTTGTCGTACTCGGCAAGCTCTGTCCCCAACATCTCGGATGAGTCTGCTGCTGTGCGTTGCCCTGCTGGCACCAGCAGGAGCCTGGGCCCACAAGGCCAGCGACGCTTATCTTCAGTTGGCCACCACCGAGCAGGGCCTGAGCCTGCGCATCGACATCGCATTGCGCGATCTGGATGCCGCGCTGGACCTCGACGCCGACGGCGACGGCCGGTTGACCTGGGGCGAGGTGCGTGCCGCCTGGCCCGCCATCGACGCCTACGTCGGCGCGCGCCTGCAAGTACAGGGCTGCGAGCTGGCGCTCAACGGCCACGCCCTGGAGAAACGCGCCGATGGCGTGTATGCCGCGCTGAGCCTGCAGTCGCCCTGCCAGCCGAGCGGGACGCCCATGATCCGCTACACGGTGATGCAGGACGTGGACCCGACCCACCGTGGCCTGGCGCGCATCACGCTGGGCGCCAGCCGCCCGGAACTGCGTGTACTCGACCCGATGCACCCCGCCACCTGGCCATCGACCGTCGTGCCGCAGCCTGCCCCGACGCCGTCCGCTGCGGCCGCGCCTGCGCCAACGTCTGCACCAGCGCCCGATCAGGCCGTGGACACCAGCTTCCTGCGCGAAGGCGTGCACCACATCATCACCGGCTATGACCATGTGCTGTTCCTGCTGTGCCTGCTGCTGCCGGCGGTGATGCGCAGAACGCCGCAAGGCTGGCGGCCGGTCGATGAGCTCAGGCAGGCGGTATGGCCGGTGGTGGGCATCGTCACCGCCTTCACGCTGGCCCACTCGATCACGCTGACCCTGGCGGCGCTGAAGCTGGCCTCGATCCCGTCGGCCATCATCGAGCCGGCGATTGCCGCCACCATCGTGCTGGCGGCGATCGACAATCTGCGCCCTTTGTTCTCGCGTCTGCCCCGCGCGGCCGTGACCTTTGCGTTCGGCCTGATCCATGGCTTCGGCTTTGCCGGCGTGCTCGCCGAGATGGAACTGCCGACCTCGACCTTCGCCTGGGCGCTGCTGCAGTTCAACCTCGGCCTCGAGCTGGGCCAGCTGGCCATCGTGCTGGCGACGGTGTCCTTGCTCTACCTGCTGCGCCGGCGCGCCGCCTATCCGCGCTGGGTGATTGGCGGCGGCTCGATGGCGGCCATCACGGTCGGCAGCCTCTGGTTCATCGAGCGCACCGCCGATGTCTCGGTGCTGGGGTTCTGAGCATGTTCACCGGCCGCACCTGGCGCCACCTGATCAGCCTGCTGCTGACGCTGAGCCTGATGGCGCAGGGTCTGGCACTGGCCGCCGCGCGAGGCACGGCCCACTTCCATGCCGATGTCCAGCCCTTGCTTGACACCGGCCGGTTTGACTCCAACCCGCGCGCCCACAGCCATGTGCTGAGCGATCACGGACACCTGCCCGGCAGCCGGGATGTGGTGAGTGTCGCCGAGCCCGATCAGGCGCAGGCCGCCACCGCGGCCAAGCCGAGTCCGCAAGGCCTGGACGGCCCAGCCCCGGCTGCTGGTCTGCTGCCCGAGGCGCCCACGCTGCAGCAGCAGTTCCTCAACACCCGCCTCGCCTTCAGCTCGCACCTCGAGCCACCACCCCTGCCACCGCCGCGGTGCGCTGACGCCCGTTAGCGCCTGGCAGCAGCAAGACATGGCCCCAATGCGAGGCAGTGGAGCTGCGCCCTGACCCAATCAAAGCGACCATGACCGCTGCGCCCCTGGCGCAGGTCAGGCAGAGGAATTCCCGTGAAAGTGCATCTATCCGCGCTGGCCGCCGCCTGCGCGCTGTTGACCAACGCCGCCGTCGCCGGTGGCGAGCAAGTACTCGAGAAAGTGGTGGTGCTGGGCAGCGCCTCCGTCGGCCTGGGCATGGCCGATTCGGCCAATGTGGGCACGGTGACCAAGCAGCAGCTGGAGGCCCGCACCGTCTACCGCGCCGCCGAGCTGCTGGAGGCCACGCCCGGGCTCATCGTCAGCCAGCACAGCGGCGAGGGCAAGGCTAATCAGTTCTATCTGCGCGGCTTCAATCTGGACCATGGCACCGATCTGCGCACCAGCGTCGATGGCATGCTGGTCAATCAACGCAGCCACGCCCATGGCCAGGGCTGGACCGATCTGAACTTCCTGATACCCGAGCTGGCCACCGGCCTGCGCTACAAGAAAGGCCCCTATTACGCCGAGGAGGGTGACTTCGCCTCGGCCGGCGCCGTGGACATCGGCTACGCCAACGTACTGCCCAGCGGCATTGCCAGCGTCGCCATCGGCCAGAACGGCTACCGCCGCGCGCTGCTGGCCGATTCACCGGCCTGGCAGTCCGGAAAGCTCCTGTATGCCCTGGAGGCCCAGCACAACGACGGCCCGTTCACCCACCCCGACGACTTCCGCAAGTTCAACGGCGTGCTGCGCTACAGCCAGGGCGACCGGCTCAACGGCTGGAATGTCACGGCGATGGCCTATGGCGCGCAGTGGAACTCGACCGATCAGATTCCGCTGCGCGCGGTGCAGTCCGGCGCCTTGAACCGCTTCGACACCATCGACACCACCGACGGCGGTCGCTCGCGGCGCTACAGCCTGTCGGGCGCCTGGCGCGCCAGCGACGAGGCCGGCCAGACCGAGGTCAATGCCTATGTCGTCTCATCCAGTCTCGCCCTGTTCTCCAACTTCACTTACTTCCTCGACAACCCGCTCCAGGGCGACCAGTTCGCCCAGCCCGATAGCCGCACCACCAGCGCGCTGAATGCTCGCCGCAGCTGGGCGACCACGCTCTGGGGCCGCGAGGGCGAGACCCGGGCCGGCCTGAACTTCCAGAACGACAACATCCACAACGGCCTGCTCAACACCCAGGCCCGGCAGACCTTGAGCACGACGCGGCGCGACCATATCGTCGAGACCAGTGTCGGCCTCTGGGCCGAGAACTCCACCTCCTGGACGCCCTGGTTGCGCACGGTCGCCGGCCTGCGCGCCGACCACTACCGCTTCAAGGTGGCCAGCGACAACGCACTGAACTCCGGCACCGCCCATGCCACCCGCGTCAGCCCCAAGCTGAACCTGATCTTCGGCCCCTGGAGCAGGACCGAGCTGTACGCCAATCTGGGCAGCGGGTTTCACAGCAACGACGCCCGAGGCACGGTCATCACGGTGGACCCCAAATCCGGCGATCCGGTGGACAGGGTCACGCCGCTGGCGCGCTCCAAAGGGCTGGAACTGGGCCTGCGCACGAGCCTGATCCCCGGCCTGCAAAGCTCGCTGGCCCTGTACCGGCTGGACTTCGACTCCGAGCTGCTGTTCGTCGGCGACGCCTGCACCACCGAGGCCGGGCGGCCAAGCCGGCGCACCGGCTTCGAGTTCGCCAACTACTACCGGCTCAGCGACTGGCTGACGATAGATGCCGACCTGGCATTCGCCAAGGCCCGCTTCCGTGATGCGGCGCCCGAGGGCCGGCGCATACCGGGCGCCGTCGAAGGCGTGGCCTCGATTGCCGTCGCGGTGGACCATCTGGGCCCCTGGTTCGGCTCGGCACAGCTGCGCTACTTCGGCCCGCGCCCGCTGCTCGAAGACAACTCGGTGCGCTCCAAGGGCAGCGCCGTGCTGAACGCCCGCATCGGCTACAAGGTCAACCCGCGCCTGGTGGTCGAGCTGGAGGCATTCAACCTGGCCAATCGCAGGGTCTCGGCGATCGACTACCGCTACCGTTCGCGCCTGCCGGGCGAGCCGGCGGCGGGGGTGGACGACATCCACTTCCACCCGATCGAGTCACGCTCGTTTCGGGTGGTGGTGACGGCTGCGTTTTAGGCGCTTCAATCGTGGCCAAGCAGGTCGCCGAACACGGTGAACTCACCCTCCTTGCGATCGGCGCCCGGTGCGTCGTACAACACCAGCCAGGTGGGCTTGCCGCCCGTCAGTTCGAGCGGCAGGTCACAGAGGGCCTCGGCGCGGTTCGTGCCGCGTCCGCTGGGCAGGACAAGGGACTCGGAGAGCGCCGGCTCGAATCGCACCGGCTCGTTGTTGGCGGCGAACGCCGGCCTGGCCTGCGCCCACTTGTAGACGCGGATCTCGCCATCGAGCACCATCGTCGGGCCGGCGAGGATGTGGAGGTCGTCGCCGAGAAAGTGCAGGTCCCGCACGCCAAGCCCCTCAAGCTGCAGGAAATGCTTGCGCATCAAGGTGCCGCGCTCGTCCAGTGGCACCAGGCGCAGGCTGTCGCCCTGGGCCTCGACCGATATCTCCAGCAGGGCCGCCCAGCCGCGCAGCACCGGGCCGCGCAGCCCGAGCAGCAGGCGATTCCCGTTCACCGCCAGGCCCTCGATATCGAAGCCGTTGTCCTTGCCCGGTATCGCCATATACGGCCCGAAGTGCGGGTCATCGGCGAGCAGCTGGGTCAGCTGGTTGACCTGGGCATCGCCCTTCAGGCGCAGCGCACGGCGGCCGTCCTTGGCCACCCGTACCAGGCAAGGCGCACCATCGGCGTCGGGCTCGATGGGCAGGCGGGCCAACAGCCGCCGGTTGCCGTCGAGCGTGACCTTCGCCAGTCGCTTGGCGTTTTCGGCGTGGTCACGGTCCGGCTTGACGTTCTTGCGCTTCAGCCCGTGCGAGCCGACCACCCAGAGCCAGCCGTCGACCACGGCCATGCCCTCCAGATCGGCCTCCTCATCGGGGTCTCCGGGCAAGTCCAGCAGCTCGGCCAGCGCGAACTCGCGGGCCTCACCAAACCGCAGGGCCTCGCCACCCACCGGATCGAGCCGGCGCAGTCGATCCACGCCGCAGGCCTCGTCGCCCGCCACCCAAAGCCAATCCACGGTCACGGCTGCGCCGGAGAGGTTGGTGTGAACCAGCGCGCCGGGCGAGAACTCCAGGCGCGCAGCATTTGCACGGCGGGTGTTTGGCATGGTGTGAACCTCCGGAGCTGCAGTGAGGCGACGATAGCACCCCCATGCCGCTGGGCGCCAAGCCCGCGCGGATCAGTCCGGCAGCGAATTCGCCGAGGCAGGATCGTGCAGAACGATGCGGTTGCGGCCGCTTCGCTTGGCCTCGTAGAGCGCCCGGTCGGCGCGGGCCATCACGTCATCGATGCCCGCATCACCGGCCAGCAGTTCGCTGAGCCCGGCACTGACGGTGCCCGCCTCCAGCCCGCGCGTCAGCACCTTCAGCAGTTCGGTGATCATCAACCGCAGCCGCTCGGCAAAGGGTGCCGCCTGGGCCTGCGTCGTTTCGGGCATCAGTATCACGAACTCGTCCCCACCCAGACGGGCGGCGACATCGGTCACACGCAACTCTGCGCGGCACACATTGGCGACGGCGCTGAGAACGCGATCGCCGGCCTGATGCCCATGCTCGTCATTGATGCGCTTGAAGTGATCGATGTCAAAGATCAGCACGGCAGTGGGCGTGGCGTAGCGGGCACAGATCTGGAACTGCGCCTCGAGCGTCGCGATCAGCTTGCGGCGGTTGTACAGCCCGGTGAGGGGGTCCGTCTCGCTGAGCAGGCGCAGCTTGTCTTCGAGTTCCCTGCGCGCGGTGATATTGCTGGACACCCACAGCACCGCATCTTCACCGTCAACCTGGAAGGGCAGCGCCTGAACCCGCCCCTCGAACCAGATCGGCTGGCTGGGGCCCTCGGTCTTGAGGCCTTTGATGTCGCTGCCGGCCAAGGCGTATTCGACGATCTGGAGATCTCGCGCCCGCAAGGTGGCGTCGATCTGGGCCAGAAACCAATGCGCCTTCTCGGCCACGATCATGTCGCCGATGCGAGTGCCGATCAGCGAACTGCCATCGTGGTAAAAGCGAACATCGGTGCCGCCAAACACGGCGCTGTAGCGCCCGGAGCGGGTCAGAATGAAGACCAGATCAGGCATCGCGCTCAGCACGGCGTGCATCTGATCCGTTGGCATGAAGGGCTGCATAGGCTCGAAATCGTCGGATTCTTGCGGCCAGGGATCCCTGGGCTTAGCGCCCTATCGTAGCCTGAGTCAGCGGCGCAGCAGCCCGTCTCCCAGCCACTGGCTGAGCAGGGTGACCGCTGCCTGCACCGCGCGCCCCTCGTCCCCAAGCTGTTCGGCCAGCACGGCACACAGGGCAGCGAACTCCTGCCCCTCGGCCAGCGCCTGCAGCAGTTGTGCCTCGGTCGCGTCCAGCGAGCGCCAGCGCGTTTCCAGGCCCTGGCGCCAGACCAGCAGGGTGTGATCCAGGCCTTCCGGCTCCGGCATCTCGGGCGCGTCCTCGCCGGTGTCGGGGTCGAAATCGCGCAGCACATGCCAGGCGGGCGCTATCGCCCAGGACAGGGCGATGCGTTGCACGCTGGGGTGCAGCTTGAAGCGCAGCGTCGGCCATGCGTCCAAGGCAAATTCGCTCAGGTCCTGCAAGCCAAGACCTGCAGCGTCGGTCGCATCGAAGGCGCCACGCAGGGCCCAGTCCATGCGGGCGAAGTCGATCAGGGCCGGATGCGGCACCAGGTCCTCACGGCCCAGCATGAACTCGGCCAGGCCATCGCCGAACCAGCGTATCGAGGCCTGCCTCGATGGGTGGGCGGCGATATAGGCCAGGGCCAGGGCCTCGAAGCCCTCATCGCCCATGGCCCGCTGCAGCACCGTGTAGTTGT
>Ga0187842_1000491_pt1 | contig 19786 bp, 25 predicted proteins | sample SpaLakP09_SKY_41_FD_134514 | JGI IMG/M metagenome (GOLD analysis project Ga0187842, IMG submission 134514) | Oligotrophic lake water microbial communities from Sparkling Lake, Wisconsin, USA - SP09_SKY_41 | ecosystem: Environmental > Aquatic > Freshwater > Lake | place: USA: Sparkling Lake... | reverse complement strand
CTCGCACATCGTCTTGCAGGCCCAACCGCCGCAGCAGCAGCTTGATGGCATTGCGCAGCGCCAGACGCTCTGCGTCCATCGTGAGCAGCTGGTCGTGTATCTCTTTAAGTGCTTGCGCCAGGGCTTCTTCCTTGGTCATGGTTCGCTCCTTTGCGGGCCTGTCGGCCGGGGTGGTGGGTTTGTTGCATCGCATGCCTTCAGTCTGCTGCCATAACGCCCAAGCAGCGCAGCCCACAAATGCTGTTTGTTTGGACGTCGGTTTTCCGGCCGCCCGGAGGGTCTTCCAATGAACGTCAAGCGCTGGAAATGCTACCGACCCACCAGCCTGCGCGACGCGCTCCAAGCCTGCAAGGAAGTGGCCCGCGTGCGCCACAACCTCAGCGTCGAGCGCATTGCCGAACGCATGGGCCTGGAGGACCACTGGGCGCTCTACAAGTGGATCGCCAGCGGCCGCATGCCGGTCGTGCTGGTGGCTGCCTATGAGCATGCCTGTGGCTGCGACTACGTCACCCGCTGGCTGGCCACCACGGCCGGCAAGCTGTTGGTCGACATGCCCAAGGGCTTGACCCCGCAGCCCGGCGACCTGCCGGCCATGAACACCGGCTTCGCCCAGGCCTACCAGCTGCTGGCCGACTTCTACGGAGCAGCCGGCCAGGCTGACCCCGCTGCCACGCTGGATGCCCTGCGCACTCACATGGAGCAGGTCGCTTTTCACCACAAGAACGTGGCCGCATACGCCACACCCGAACTGGAGTTTGAATGACGAACACCCTGCACACCGGCGGCAGCTTGCCCCCGGCCTTCGTACCCACCACGCTCGACAGCGCCGAGATGTTCTCCAACGGCCGCATGCTCATGGTCACCCAGCACCACCTGAGCGGTGACCTGACCCTGGCCTTCCAGAACGGCCGCAGCTACTTCTCCGAGCGCATCAGCGCCGCCGAGGCCCGCGCCTTGATGGCCGAGCTGCAGCGCGTCGCCCATCCCGCCAAGGTGGGTGCATGAGCGAGAAGACCGTCCCCGCCTACCCGCTGGCGGCTCCGATGCGCAAGACCTGCGACTTGTTCCGCTTGCTGGCCGGCCATGAGCTGCTCGGCCTGGCGCCTGGCGAGATCGCCAAGGGCTTGGGCGTCACGCCCAGCTGGGTCAGCGTCAACCTGCCGGCCCTGGCCACCACCGGTTTCGTCGAGCAGGTGCAGGGCGCCAACCGATGGCGTCTGGGTGTGGCCTTCGTCCGTATCGCCGTCACCGTCAGCACCAACCTGAACCAATCCAAGCGCCAGCTCGACGACATCAGCAACCGCTACGCCGTTCCCCTTTAACCGCATTCAATCCCAATCCACACCATGGCCCGCAAACCCTCAACCGCCCCCAAGAGCAAAGAAACCGCCATCGTGCCCGGCACGCTGGAGGCTGATACAGCTGCCATCAATGCATTGGCTGCCATCGAACTGTCGAAGCAAGACTATGGCCAGGGCCGTGACCTGGTCAACCAGATGCTGGGCCAGGCCCAGGCCTTCCAGGCCGCAGGCAATTTGCTCCAAACGTTTGGAGTTTCCAAGCTGGCCATCGTCAAGGAAAACAAGCTGTATCAACAGCTTAGAGGCGCTCGCGCTCCAAACGGTTTGGAGTTGACAGGCACTTGGGTTGAGTTCTGTGAACTTCTCGGCGTCTCCGACGAGAAGGCGAATCAAGACATTCAGAACTTGCATGCATTCGGCGAAGCCGCCCTTGAACAGATGCAGCGAGCCGGCGTCGGCTATCGCGAACTTCGTCAATTCCGCCGCCTGCCCACCGACCAGAAAACCGAGCTGATCGAAGCCGCCAAGGCCGGCGACACCACCACGTTGCTGGAGCTGGCCGAAGACCTGATGGCCAAGCACCAGCGCGAGAAAGAAGACCTGAAGAAGGATCTGGCCGCCAAGGACCAGCGCATCGCTCGCCACACTGCCCGAATCACGGAGTTGGAAGAGGCCCAGGATCGCTGGGATGCTCTGCCCTTGCACGAGCAGGTCGCCACCTCGGCCAGCCGTGCACTTGGCCTCGTGCAAGGCGAGTTGCGGCAGAGCTTCGTGAAGCTGGCCGAACACCACGCTGAAGCTTGCGACGGCAGCGACAGCCGCCAGCTCATGGCGGGTCATGTGGCCCAGCTGCAGCAGCTCTTGAACGAGCTGCGCCAAGAGTTCGCACTTCCCGACATGACAGGCGATGGCACGCCGGCTTGGAAGCGTTGGAACGCCGAGCAAACGTCGACGCAAGACTGAGCTCAAGGCACGCCATGCGTCTCAGCCCTGCCATGTTGGAAGCCCTGCAGGAAGTGCACCGCAACGCTGCCGCCGCTCCCTACGGTGCCAAGGGTGCGGTCTACGCAGCTGCCTGCCAGCGCCTCGGCATATCGCCTCCCACCCTGCATCGTTACCTGAAGGAGACCACCTTGAAACCCCCGCGCAAACGTCGCAGCGATGCTGGCGTATCAGCCTTGCCACTTGAACAGGCTCAAAAGCTAAGCCTGGTACTGATGGAAGCGTTCCGCGCCAACGACAAGAAGATCAGTTCCATCCCGCTGGCCCTCACCCGGCTCCGCAAGAACGAGCCCGGCTTCGGGGAGTGGATCGACGTGAGCTCCGGTGAAGTGCGCTTGCTCGGCGCCAGCGCCTGTGCCCGAGCATTGCGCCAGCACGGCCTTCACCCAGAGCAACTTCGCCGCGCAAGCCCTGCCCAGCCTTTGCGCAGTCTGCACGGCAACGATGTGTGGCAGATCGACGCGTCGATCAGCACCTTGTTCTATGTTCCCGAGTTCGGCGCCGCCGACATGAGCCCGGCCGTGTTCTACAAGAACAAGCCCGAGAACTTTGAGAAGATCAAGCGCCAGCGCCTCACTCGCATCGTCATCACCGATCACTGCAGCGGCGCCATCTTTGTGCACTACGTGCCCGGTGGCGAAAGCATTGCCAACATGGCTGAGGCTTTCCTGCGCGCCATCCAGCCGCGGCCCGGTCAGATGATGCACGGCGTTCCCTTCCATCTGATGATGGACCCAGGCTCAGGTTTTGCGGGCGCATTCAAGAATCTGCTGCTGCGCCTGCAGTGCACCCCTGTGGTCAACGAAGCAGGCAACCCGCGCGCCAAGGGGCAGGTCGAGAACGCCCACAACCTGGTGGAGTGCGATTTCGAGAGCGGATTCAAGTACACCGCTGTGCCTTCCATTGACTGGATCAATGAGCAGGCCGGGGAGTGGATGCGCTACTTCAACAGCGTCGCCGTGCATGGCCGCCACGGCAAGACGCGGTATGCCAAGTGGATGGAGATCACAGCCAACCAGCTGCGCCTGGTGGATGCTGTGGTTGCCCGCGAGCTGCTGTTGCACGATCACAAAACGCCCAAGGTCGACGGCGAGCTGTGCGTTCGTTTCGCTGGCAAGCGCTGGAGCGTCAAGGCCGTGCCTGGCGTGATGGTGGGCGAGAAGATCAAGGTCACCTTCAACCCCTTCAATCCGGCCAGCGCCTATGTGCTGGAAAGCGATGCTGAAGGGCACGAACTGCTGATCGAGATCCCGGAAGTTTTGCAGGACGAAAACGGCTTCGCTGAAGGTGCAGCATTGATCGGCCGTGAGTTCAAGAGCCCAGCCGACACCCGCGCTGACACCAACCGCAAGCTGATTGAGCGTTTGGCTACTGGCACCGACACCGACGAAGCCGCTGCGGCAGCACGCAAGGCCAAGGTGCTTCCGATGGGCGGAACGTTCCAGCCCTACGCGCACCACAAGGATGTTCCAGACGCGGCCATGCTCCCGCGCCGCGGCACCGAGCTGGCTCCCAACCTGAGTACCACCAGAGCCCCGGCCCGCGTGCTCACCCTGTTCGAAGTCGCTGCCGAGCTGGCCCGCCGCGGCGTGGCCATGAGCGCCGATCGCAACGCGCTGGTCCGGCAGTGGTTCCCTGACGGCGTGCCTGACGACCAGGTCGACCAACTGCAGGCTCGCCTGTCGGCACGCGCCGGCCTGCGTGTGGTGGCAGGAGGTGGCGCATGAGCCGGCCCATCAAGGTCACGCCCGAGGTGTTGGCCGAGCTGCGCCAACGGCGTGAACTCGGGCTCACGTACCGAGAAGCAGCCGCGCCCTTGGGCATCACGGCGGAAACCGCACGCAAGGCACTGACCGGCAGGCACGCCAATGTGTTTATCCCGGCGGGAAAAACCGCTTGCGGCGTTTCGACAGAGGAATTCCGTACCGAGGCCGCCGCCCCCCAAGAAAAAAACGGCCCTGAGGCCGCCCTGAAAGAAGTTGGCCCCGACGCGGTGGAACGCGCCGAGGCCGATCCCCTCACCGAACCCAATCAACAAGAGGACGAGACCATGCTACTGCAGAACCAATCCCTGACTCCCGACGCCCGCAAGCACTTTGGCCTGCCGCGCAGCCCCTTCACCGACGACGTGCAGAGCCCGGACGATGTGTTCCAGAGCCCCAGCGTGCGCTATGTCCGCGCGGCGCTGAACGACTGCGCCAACCACCATGGCTTCATCGCCGTGGTCGGCGAGAGCGGCGCGGGCAAGAGCACCCTGGCCGAGGACCTGGAAGAGCGCATCAAGGCTGAAGGCCGCGAAGTGATGCTGATCCGCCCCTACGTGCTGGCCATGGAGCAGAACGACGCCAAGGGCAAGACGCTCAAAAGCAGCCACATCGCCGAGGCGATCGCCGCCGCCCTGGACCCGCAGCTCAAGGTCAAGTCCAGCCCCGAGGCCCGCTTTGCTCAGGTCCACGCCATGCTCAAGGCCAGCCGCCGTTCGGGCCGCCGTCACTTGCTGCTGATCGAAGAAGCCCACTGCCTGCCCACCGCCACGCTCAAGCACCTGAAGCGCTTCATCGAACTGAAAGACGGCATGCAGCGCCTGCTCGGTGTGGCCCTGATCGCCCAGCCCGAGCTGCGCGATCGCCTCACCAGCCAGAACGCCGAGGTGCGCGAGGTCATGCAGCGCTGCGAGATCGTCGAGCTTGAGCCGCTGGACGGCGAGCTGGAGGCCTACCTGCGCCACAAGTTCGCCCGCTTCGATCTGAAATACGAAGATGTGTTCGCAGCCGATGCGGCCGATGCGATCCGCGCCCGCCTGATCCACATGCCGCGTGGCGGCCGCCCGCAAGACGCTCGCAGCATCTGCCACCCCCTGGTGGTGAACAACCTGGTCTGCCGCGCCATGAACGCAGCCGCTCGGGCCGGCTGGGCCCAGGTCGACGCCCAGGTCATTGCAGGCTGCTGACATCATGGCCGCCTACATCGTCACCATCACCATGGCGGATGGCTCCAAGGGCCAGCACCGCGGCGATTACGCCAGCGGCTGCGACGCGATCCTGGCCGCGCTCGAAGTGTTCCCCGACGCCCGCCGCGTCAGCGCCAAGAGGACTGCAGCATGAGCCGCCGCCACCACCCCTTCGCGCCTGGCGTGATCGTGCGCTGCCGGCCCGTGGCCCGGCGCAACCCGGCCTCATGGAGCGCGGCCGCTGTCGCCCTGGTCGTCTGCCTGGCTTGCCTGGCGGCCTTGCTGCAGGTCTGGAGCTGAGCCATGTCGTGCGCATCCCCCTTTGATCAGCTGCTGGGCCTGAAGCGCAAGCGCCTGCCCAGCTCCAAGTCTGTCCGCCTGGTCGTGAACGGCAAGACGGTCAAGGACGCCCATGCCTTGAACCGCAGCGCCCGTGAGCTGGCTGCCGATGCAATCAGCACCGACGACCCGCTGGCCAACCAGCATGAGCAGGATCAGGTGGCCGCAGCCAAGAAGGCGCTGGCCAAGGCCAAGGCGGCAGCCAAGTACCAGCGCGACCGTGCCAACCCTGAGGCCATGGCAAAGCGCCAGGCCTGGTACGAGGCGAACCGCGAGAAGGTGCTCGCCTACAACCGCGAGTACCAGGCCAAGCACCGGGCCCGCAGCCACGCCCACAAGGTGGAGCACGCCCGGCGCAAGTACCACGCCGAACCAGAGCTGATGCGCCAGCGCAGCCGTGACTACTACGCCCGCAACCGCGAAGCCATCTTGGCCCGCGCTCAGGCCAAGCGAGATGCAGCCAAAGCCGCCAAGGCTGGCCGCAGCTGATCGCCCCGCCATTCACTCACCCTGGAGAACTCCGAACATGAACATCCCCGCCGGCTACTGGAAAGACGCCAACGGCAACCTGGTGCCCGAAGCCAAGGTCAAGGACATCGACAAGCTGCGCCACCAGGTCGTCACCGAGCTGTGCCAGATGGCCGAGAAGCAAGAGGCCGGTTTGCGCTCGTTCAAGCTCGCGGCCATGCAGGAAGTGGCCGCCATGGTCACCACCAGCCTGGAGCAGTACGGCGTTAAGACCGGCGGCGACAAGGGCAACGTCACGCTCGTCAGTTTTGATGGCGCCTACAAGGTGGTGCGCCAGATGCAGGACCACATCACCTTCGGCGAACAGCTGATGGCGGCCAAGGCCCTGATCGACGGTTGCGTGCACCGCTGGTCCGCCGGTGCCGACGACAACATCAAGGCCCTGGTCGCCCACGCCTTCCAGACCGACAAGGAAGGCAAGATCAATACCGGCCGCGTGCTGGGTCTGCGCCGCCTGGACATCCGCGACCCGCAGTGGTCGGACGCCATGCAGGCCATCGCCGACAGCCTGCAGGTCTCTGGCACCAAGCCCTATGTCCGCTTCTACCGCCGCACCGAACGCGGCGACTACGCCCCCATCAGTCTGGATGCTGCCGCCCTATGAGCGCGCACTTCGATGACGACGACCTGGTGCTGGCCGAGCCCGACCAGTTGGCCGGCTCGCCTGACCAGGCTGAAGCCCCCCCGGCGCCGCAGCCGCCCGCGCTGATCCAGATCGGCCCGCTGGACGTCTGAGCCAGCCACACACAGAACCTCCCTGATCGAGTGGCATCAGCACTCGGTTTTTCCCGGCGCAGTCTGGCCGGGGTTTTTTTCAAGCTGCCGCTCGTGGCAGTTTGAACAAAATTGAAAGGTAGGGAGTATGACCATCACCGTCCGCCAGGTGCGCCATGGCTGCACCATCGTTCGCCTGACCGGCGCCCATGCCCGCCTGCTCAATGGCTTGGTCACAGACATGCTGGGCAGCGCACCCGGCCTGGTGCAGGTCGGCGAGGTGACCACGCTGCCGGCGCAGGTCGAGTTGGCCGAGGCATCACCGGCAGCCCTTGAGCCGGCCAGGAACTGGGGCCGCTGATCATGAGCACCGTTCGAGTCAAATCCGCCGATGCCCGGCTGCACCTGATGCGCCTGGTGCATGTGGCCCGTCGCGAACTGCAGCTCGACGAGGACACCTACCGCGCCATGCTGGTGGCCAAGGGCGGCGCTGTCAGCGCGGCCAATATGGATGTGACCGCCCTGCAAGCTGTGCTCGACCACATGAAGCGCAGCGGCTTCAAGGTCCGCAGCAGCAGCAAGCCAGGTGGCAAGCCCGACCGGCGCCAAGACAGCAGCGCTTCCGGCCGCAAGGTGCGTGCGCTGTGGCTGTTCCTGCACCGCCTCGGTGCTGTGCAAGATCCGTCCGAGCGTGCCCTCGCGGCCTACGTCAAGCGCATCGCCAAGGTCGACGACATGCACTGGGCATCCTCGGCGCGCATGCACGATGTGATCGAGACCCTCAAGAAGTGGGCGATGCGTGTGCTGCCGCCAGCCATTGAGGCCCTGAAGGCCAAAGCCACAGAGCAGCATCGCCGCCAACCCTTCGACCAGGTCACAGCAGAGGCTTTGCAGGCCGCCGTGGCGCGCCTGCAGGGCGGTGCAGGATATGACGCGCACTGGGCCGCCTGGGCGTGTTTGACCGAGGCCCTGGGCCAGCCCGTTTCACCCGAGCTGCAGGCCGCTCAATCTGAGGTTCAGCCGTGACGCTTCCCCGCCGTTTCGTCTCAGCGGCTGAGCTGGCCGTGCTGGAAGCGCAGCTGCCGCCTGGCATGGCCGAGGGCATGCGCGACCTGGCGCTCTGCCTGTTTGAAGCCCTGGTGTTGCAGGACCCAAGAGCCGGCACGCCAGCGCCGGCCGGTGACTGGCAGCTGCAGCTTTCCAGCTGGGCACAGCAGGTGCTGGCCCAGCTGCAGCACCTGGCCCAGGAAATGGGCGGCCGCGGCGGCCTCTACATTGCCAAGGGTCTGATCGCCCAGTTGTCCGCCCGCGATCACGAGATGTGTGGCAAGTTCCGCGGCAACAACTACCGCGAGCTGGCCCATGAGTACGGGTTGACCGAGATGCGCGTTCGCCAGATCGTGGACGCCTGGCAGCGCGAGCAGTTCACCACCCGCCAGGGGCGCCTGCCCGGCCTGGATGACGCAGCCTGAACCCCTGCTGATTTACTAAAGCGCTTTACTCGGCGCCCGCGCCACCCCGGCGCGACATTGGTGGCATGCCAGCCGCCAACACCTCCACCGCAGCACCGCTGCACATCTTCAAGCCGGGCCAGCACACCGCGATGAGCGGTGCTCGTCTGGCTTTCAGCGAGACCGACCTGCAGGCCACCGTGGCCGCCTATGACCCTGCGCTGCACGAAGCGCCGCTGGTGGTCGGTCACCCCAAACACGACATGCCCGCCTACGGCTGGGTCAAGAGCCTGCGCTTCAGCGAAGGCGATGACGACCTGCCGGCCGGCATGTACGCGCTGCCCGCCCAGGTCAACCCCGACTTCGCCGACATGGTCGCCGCCGGCGCCTTCAAGAAGATCTCGGCCAGCTTCTACAGCCCCGACTCGCCCAGCAACCCGGCGCCCGGCGTGTTCTACCTGCGTCATGTCGGCTTCCTCGGCGCCCAGCCGCCCGCCGTCAAAGGCCTGCGCGGCCCGTCCTTCGCTGACGGCGAGGAAGGCGTGGTCGAGTTCTCCGAGTGGAGCGACACCGACAACGCCGCGCTGTGGCGCGCCCTGCGTGAGTGGTTCATCGGCCAGCACGGCCTGGACCAGGCCGATGCCGTCATTCCCAGCTATCGAGTTCAGAGCCTGGAGCGGGGCGCTGATGCGCAGCTGCAGGCCGCCATGGCCGCGCCTGCACCGGCGTTCAGCGATCCCCTCAGTTCAACCCACCCTCAGGAGTCCACTGTGACCGAAGAAGAAGCCGCACTGCTGCGTCAGCAGAACGAAGAGATGCGCCTGCGCCTGGCGCAGATGGATGCCCAGCATGCCGAGCAGCACCGCGCTGCGATCCATGCTGACAACCAGGCGTTTGCCGAGCAGCTGGTCAGCCAGGCGCGCTTGCTGCCTGCCGCAGTACCGGCCATCGTTGCGACCCTGGACCACCTGGCCCAGGCCGAAGAGCCAGTCGAGTTCGGCGAGGGCGACGCCCGCGCCCCGCTGGTCCAGGCGCTGCGCAAAGCCCTGGAGGCAGCTCCGCAAAACGTGGCCTTCGGTGAGACCGCCACGCGCGATCGCGCCGCCGGTGCTGGTGGCGAAACCACTGCGCAGGACCACGACTTCGCCGAGGCCGATCCCGACCGCCTGGCCCAGCACAAGGCGATCCAGACCTACGCCGCCAACAACAAGGTCAGCTACGCGGCCGCAGCCGCAGCGGTCTTGAAGTAACCCTTCCAACCACCACCACCCACTGGAGCATTGACACATGGGACGTCTCGGAAAACTTCGCGTCGTTGACCCGGTTCTGACGAACCTGGCCATCGGCTACACCAACGCTCAATTCGTCGGCTCGGTGCTGATGCCCTTTGTCTACCTGGACAAAGAAGGCGGCAAGATCCCGCTGTTCGGCAAAGAGCACTTCAAGCTGTACAACACCGAGCGCGCATTGCGGGCCAAGTCCAACCGCATCAACCCCGAGGACATCGGCTCGGTGGATGTGGCCATGGATGAGCACGATCTGGAATACCCGATCGACTACCGCGAAGACGCCGAGAGCGCCTTCCCGCTGCAGGCTCGCGCCACCAACACCGTCACTGAGGGCATCCGCCTGCGCCATGAAAAGATGGTGGCGGACATCGCGCAGAACCCGGCCAACTACCCGGTGGGCAACAAGCTGGCCTTGTCCGGCGCCAGCTGCTTCGATGTGACGACCAGCGACCCCGAAGGCGTGGTCAGCGATGCCAAGGCGGCCGTGCGCGCCAAGATCGTGAAGGAACCCAACACCATGGTGCTGGGCTACGACACCTGGCGTCTGCTCAAGAAGCACCCGCAGCTGAAGGCCATCCTCTCGGACACCCGCCCGCGCCTGGTGCAACTCAACGACCTGCGCGAGATCTTCGAGATCGACAACATCGTCGTCGGCCGCGCCGTGATGGCCAGCGACTCTGGCGTGACCTCGGACATCTGGGGCGACACCATGGTGCTGGCCTACGTGCCTGACAACGGTGGCGACAGCTCCGGTGTGCAGCGCAGCCCGTATGAGCCGAGCTTTGGCTACACGCTGCGCAAGAAGGGCAACCCGACGGTGGACACCCGCACCGAAGACGGAAAGATCGAACTGGTGCGCAACACCGACATCTTCCGCCCCTTCCTGCTGGGCGCCGAAGCGGGCTACCTGGTCAGCAACACCCGCGCCTAAGCCCAGCGGCCGAAGCAATCGAACGACCTCGCGCCGGGCCCTTTGGGGCCTGGCCTTCAGAAGGAACTCCTCATGAGCAAAGCTTCCACGCCGCCCCGCGGCGCCCCTCGTCGCCCGGAAACGGCCGAGACCAGCACCTACCTGGTGGGTAACTGCCCGATCAATCACGACGGCGATCGCTACGAGACCGGCGACCCCATCGAGCTCACGGACTACCAGGCCAAGCGCCTGGCCGGGCTGGTGAGCAAGGCCCCGGCCGACACCTCCAACACCTGACGGCAAGCGCTGTCACACGCAAGGACTGACCTTCACCATGAAGACCGAAAAAATCCTCCTCACCACTGCGGTGCTCGCCATGGCTGCGCTGCCCCGCATGCGCTTTGTTACCTTCGCGGGCGGCGTGCCAGCGGCCGGTGCTCGCGTCATGGGCACCGTCGCCATGGACTGCGACGCCGGCGAGCAAGCGCCCGTGAACACCCACGGCGAGCTGCTCGTCGAGGCCGGCGCGGCGATTGCCTTGGGCGTCGAAGTCGAGACCGATGCCAGCAGCCGCGCAGTCACCAAGACCACCGGCGTGGCGGCCGGCGTGACGCGCGATGCGGCCACGGCCGCGGGCGAGTTCATCCGCATCCTGCGCTGAGCTGAGCGGCCATGGCCTACGCCACCAGCACCGACCTGGTCCGCGCCGCCACCGGCGGCTGGCAGGAACTGGCACAGCGCGCTGCGGCCGGTGATGTGGCGGCCGGCCTGGTCGACGGTGAGCTGCTCGAAGCCACCGCCCTGGGCGCTGACCGCAGCGCCTGGACCGCAGAGGCCCAGTTGGCCGCCGACGCCGCCCTCGCCCGCCTGGTCGACGCGCTGGACCGCGCCAGCCGCCACGCAGACACCTACTTGTTCCCGCGCTACCGCGCTGCACTGCCTCTCAGTGCTGAGCTGCTGGCCAGCAGCGACCTGCCCAGCGTGGTGGCGGCGATCGCGCTGAAGCGCCTGTACGGCACCAGCGTGCCCGACGACCTGCGCAGGGGCACCGAGTGGGCCGACGCCTACCTGGTGGCCCTGTCCAAAGGCACCGTCAGCCTGGGCGCGCTGGACACGGCCGTTGCGCAGCCGGCCGGCCATGCGGTCACACGCACGCCGGCCAAGACCTTCGACTGGGACCGCTACTGATGGACTCGCTGTTCCTACTCGAAGCGCCCTTGCTGCAGCGCCTGAAGGCAGAGCTGGCCCCGCTGAAGCCGGCGGTGCATGTTCTCTCAGCGGCCGACCTGGCCGGCGTGATGGAAGAGAAGCAGCTCGTGCCGGCCGTGCACCTGATCTATCAGGGCTACCGCGTGTTGCAGAACCGGGCGGACAAGAAGCTCGCCCGAATTGAGCAGACCTGGCTGGCGGCTGTGGCCGTCAGCAATGCGCGTGGCTTGAAAGCCGGCACCGAGGCCCGGGCCGATGCAGGCAGCCTGGGCGCGAAGGTCTTGCTGGCCTTCGCTGGCTGGCAGCCACCTGGTGCAGCTACGCCCCTGCAGCTGAGCAACGCCCCGGCCGCCCGCTTCAGCGCCGGCTTCCAGTACTTGCCGCAGGCCTTCACCGTCGAGCTCGTCGTCGGCCAGGCCCGCAGCCCCGCCTGACCTCCAACCTGAACCGATAGAAAGAACCGACCTCATGCTGACCACTCGAATTTTTCGCCCGACTTTGAACGCTGGCCAGGTCTATGCCCGCGCCTACGGCGCAGCCTTCGCGCTGCAGTCCATCGGTGGCTTGTCTGAGCTGCAGCTGGGCATCGACGAAGACATCAAAAAGCAGGCCGACTACAGCCGTGCGGGTGGTGGCACTCGCGCCCAAGTCAATCGCATCAAAGCTGTGACCATGAAGCTGAAGATGCAAGACCTCAACCCCGTGAACCTGGCGCGTGGGATTTTCGGCAACACAGCCGAGATCGCAGGTGCCACGGTGACCGACGAGGTGGTGAAGATCTACAAGGGTGGCCTCACGCGGCTGGCCCACCTGAACCCGTCGACCCTGTCGGTCAAGAAGGGCGCCACGACGATTGCACCGGCGAACTACGAGGTTCGGCCCGAGGGCTTGTGTGTCTACGACGCCGCCGCAGACGCCGTGGATGGCGATGACTGGAAAGTCACCTACACCCACAGCGGCTATGACGTGATCGAAGCGCTGACGCAAACCGCGCCGACGCTGGAACTGCTCTTCGCCGGTGTCAATGAAGCGGGTAGCGGCGACACCAGCACGGTCGACCTGTTCCGCGTGCGAACCGGCGCGATGAAGAACTGGGGCCTGATCAACAACGACTTCGCCGAACTTGAGATCGAGGGTGAGGTCTTGCTGGATCCGACCAAGGTCGGTGTCGGTCTGTCCAAGTTCTTCAAGGTGCGCATGGCCTGATCTGCCGCGCCGCGGCATCAACGCAGTGGACCGCGCCTCTCTTCGGGGCCGGTCCATGTCTTCCAGGCCAGCACCACCAGGTAGGCCGACAGCAGCACGCCACAAAGCAGCAGCAAGGCCATGCCAACACGTGCTGAAGCGCTCCAGCTCAGGAACGACAGGCAAAGCACAAAGAAGATCAGTCGGGGCATGCCGGGATTGTGTGTGGCCAGGTCCCGCGACACGGGGTAATAGTTCACCGATCGGCTTGGAGTTATAGACAAAATGGCAATCAAGCCCATCGAAATACTGATCAAAGCCCGGGACGAAGCCTCGTCTGTGCTGGGCTCCCTGCAGGGGAAGGCTGCTGCGGTTGGCGCGGCCATCGCCGGCTACTTCGGTATCTCGGCGTTCGTCGGTGCAGTGAAGGGCGCTGCGCAGCTCGAAGCCAAACTCTCGGAAGTCAAGGCCGTCAGCAATGCAACGGCTGACGAAATGGTGCAGCTGCGCAAAGCAGCTGAAGACGCGGGCGCTGCAACCAAGTTCACCGCGACCGAGGGCGCCGACGCACTAGGGAACCTCACCCGGGCTGGACTTTCTGCGAAAGACGCGATCGCAGCGCTTCCCGCAGTTTTGAACCTCGCCCAGGCTGGCGGGATCGGACTTGCCGAAGCCTCGGAGTATGTGACCAAGGCCGTGCAAGGCTTGGGCTTGAAGTTCGCCGACGCCGGCCGTGTCGCTGACGTACTGGCCATGGGCGCGAACGCATCCAATGCCAGCGTCACCGGCCTGGCCCAGGCGCTGAGCTACGCCGCGCCTGTCGCCAACAGTCTCGGCCTCGGGCTAGAGACGACGGTTGCCATCATTGGCAAGTTCTCGGATGCTGGCATCGACGCGAGCCGGGCGGGTACAGCGCTGAACGCTGTGCTGAGTCAGTTCAGTGATCCGTCCAGCAAGTTCCGACAAGAGCTGGGCTCCGCCGGCATCATCACCCGCAACTTCGAACAGGCCCTGCACGAGCTCGCCGCCGCAGGCCCTGCAGGTGAGAAAGCCATCTTGGCTGTGGGCACTGAAGCTGGCCCCGCATTGCGGGCTTTGTTGAACCAGGGCATTGGCGCGCTTGATGACCTAAAGAAGAAGCTCGGCGATGCAGCGGGCAGCGCGGCCGCGACAGCCGCCGTCATGGAGGACAACCTGGCCGGGTCCTTCAACGGCCTGTCCAGCGCCTGGGACTCGGTGAAGAATGCGCTGGCCACGCCAGTGCTGCCGGTCATTCGAGAGGGTGTCGTACAGCTGGCCGATGCACTAAGAAGCGCGGTCAATGGCGGCACCGTGGCGAAGTTCGGCGAGGCGATCGCCTCGTCCTTTCAAGCAGGTTTGAAGTGGGCGCGGGAGTTCGTCGGCAGCATTGACTTCGCCGCTCTAACTCAGAAGATGCAGGACTGGGCGGAACGCACCGCCGAGACTTTCAAGTCTGTGGGCGAGTACGCCACCAACGCAGGCAACGTGGTGTCACTGGCCTACGGTGTCATGTCTGCGGGCGTTAACTCGGTGAAGGCCATCGTATTCACGCTGGCAGAAGCATTCGCAGGTGTTGCCAGCAACATCCAGTCAGGCCTGGCGCTGCTGTATGAAGGTCTGTCGAAGATCACCTTTGGCAAGGTTTCCCAGGCCTACAAGCTGGCCGCTGAAGAGATCAGGGCCTCTGCTGGGGCCACATGGGCGGTGAGCGAGGCATTCGCTGCAAAGGCTGGCGAAGCCTTTGACGCTGCTGCTCGCGGTGCCGATCTGGCGCGGCGCGGGTTCGGGTCTGTCGGATTCGATGGCCAAGACGGACAGCCAAGCTTCGGGCAGCGCCAAGGCTATCGCCAGTGTTGCGACTGCTTTGGAGGACGTAGGGGCGGCTGCACAAGAGGCAGGGCAGAAGGCGAAGGAAGGCGCACAGGCTCAGCGAGAAGCGGCGGACGGAGTTCGCGCATCGGTGACCCTTCTGAAGCAGGAATATGCGGCTGCGCTCGCTGCAGGTGATCCTCAGCGGGCTGCTGAGAAACTGTCCGCTCTCAACCGCGCTTTGCAGGTGACAGCACAGTCGGCTACCAGTGCCGCCGAGAAAGCCAAGTCGCTGGAAGAAGCATTCACCCGACTGGGCATCACCAGCACCGCCGAACTTGTCAAACAGCGGGACGCGGCGAAGCGCGACTACCAGATCATTCGCGACTCAGGCCTGGCCACGGCGCGAGACATTCAAAACGCTTTCGCTGAGTATGCAGCGCGGGCTATTGCCGCCAATGGCGGGGTGGCGACAGAAGCGCTCAAGGCCGAAGCCGCGATGCGTGGCATCAAGATCACGACTGACGAGACGGGCAAGTCTGTGGTCAACAGCATGGGCGGCGCAGCGGACGCGACGCGCCGCGTCGGCAATGAAGCCTCTGCTGCGGCGGGCAAGTTCGACGGCCTCGCTGCGTCTGCCAGGGGCGCAGCTGCCGCGGCGTCTGGTGCATCTCAGGTCAGCGGCAGCAACGGCCAGGGCGTGGACTTCAGTAAGTACGGCCGTCCCCCCGACCGCCAGCAGGGCGCCATCACCGGCACCTACAGCCTGAATGCCCAGCTCGAGCTCTGGGGCAAGTTGATGAACGGCACGCTGACGGCCGACGATTTGCCCTCCGCTCAGAACGCCCTGCGCGTGAGCCAGGAAAACGCCCGCCTCGGAAGCGCGGGAATGGTGTCGCTCGAAGGCCGGACCGACGACCAGGTCTGGATCAGCCGCATGGCGCAGATCGTTGGTCGAGTGGAAGAGCTGAAGGCAAGGAAAGAGGGCCGCATCACAGACGACCCGCGGGCGGACTACCAGCGTGCGCTGGCTGAGCAGCGAGTTCAGAACGGCCCAGGTCCGCGGCCAGTTCCGACACCCGCACCAGCACCGAGCCCTGCACCCGTACCTGTAGTGATCCAGCTCCCGGGCTTCGGCGACACCCGGATCCACGTTTCCAACAACAGCGAGGCCCGGGCGCTGGAGCAGCTGCTGGCCAGCCTCACCGAAGCAGCCCGTAGGACCGGACCATCAGTTCCAACATCACCCTTTCTGTCGGCGCCACGTCCATCGAGTTGCCTGCCGATCTGTACTGGTCCGACGAGACCACCTGGCACCCGGTCGCGCAGACCGTGCAGCGCTCGGTCACCGGCGCTCTGATCGTGAGCCACCAGGCGCGCACCGGCGGCCGATCCATCACCTTAGAACCGCCGATCGCCGAGTCGGCAGCCTGGATGCCTCGCTCGGTCGTCGAACAGCTCAAGGCCTGGGCTGATGCGCCTGGCCAGCAGATGACGCTGACCCTGCGAGGCGTCGCTCGCACGGTGCTTTGGCGGCACCAGGACGGCGAGGTGATGTCTGCACGCCCGGTGCTGCACTACAGCGATGTGCAGCTCGAAGACGCCTACACGGCGACCCTGAAGTTCATGGAGATTTAATCGATGCCGATTCTCGAAGGCGACATCAAGATCATGGCCAGCCAGGTGCTGGCCGACGTGCCCGAAGGCGGCGGCGCTGCTACCGGCTCCCAGATCCAGGACGGCGTGAGCAACAACCTGTTCCCCGACGTGTCCGAGCTGGATCGGGTCTACGGCCGGGCCGCGTTGCGCAAAGTCTTCGCCAATGTGGTGACGGACAGCCGCGACGTTTACATGGGCGCGCACGCCATCGTGGCCGACGAGCCGGATGACCCGGCTGTGTCCTGCCTTCTGTTCAGCACATCCGACGCGTTCGATACCCGCGAGCAAGCCCAGAACCGCGTCGAGTCCTACCTGATCCAAGGCCCTGCCTACGCCGGCCAGCTGTTCGGCGATCACATCCAGGGGCAAATGGTCGTCTCGCTGGTGCAGCGCGAGAACCAAGCGCTCCCGATCGTGGGCCAGACGCTGCTGCTGCGAAAGAACGAGGGCACCGGCTCCCAGGTCGAGCAGTACGTCCGGGCGATCGACGTGGCCTCGGCGCCGCGCACGTTCACCGACAGTCAGGGTGAATACACGCGCCTCGTGGTCACGGTCAGCGTCAGCGATCAGCTGAAGGCCGATTTCCCCGGCTTCCCGGCGTCTCGCCTGGACACGGGGTTGAACTACACCGGCAAGACGAAGGTCTACGAAACGAACGTCGCTGATGCGGCCCGCTATTTCGGCGTCAAGCCGCTGACTGCTGCCGTGGCCGCGAACAGTCGCGTGCTTCAGGCCGACGGCATTTTCGTGCCTCTGGTCCCCTCCAGCCGCGAGGAAATCGGTGTGGCTGACGCTCGCATGAATCAGTCCACTGCGGCGCTGGTGGTGGGGTCTGCCGGTACCGTAAGCCGCTCGGCGTTGACGCTGTTCACCACCGCCTCACCCGTGTTCGTGGGCGGCGGCATCATGCCCGGCACCCTGAGCGTTTCCGGGGGCGCCGTAACCCTGTCCGACAAAGGCGGCGTACTGCTGAACGGGACGACTCCCGTGGGCACCGTGGACTATGGCAGCGGCGTGCTGGCCCTGGGCGCCAACGTGTTCGGCGGTAGCGCCGTGGGCTTGACGGTTAGCTACCGGCCCAGCGCCCCGGCCGTGCTGGCTACCGAGGCGATTGGCCTGCAAGTCACCGAGGCGACCCGCCGTCTGACATGGATCGCCACGCTGAATCCGGCCCCGACGCCTGGAAGCCTCACGGTCAGCTACCGGGCGCAAGGCCGCTGGTACACGCTGACCGATGACGGTAGCGGTGCGGTTCGCGGCCCTGACGCTTCGACCGGTGCCGGCGCACTGAACCCCGACACCAGCACCGTGTCGCTGACTCTGGGCGCGCTGCCCGATGTGCCGTCTTCCATCATCTTGACGTGGGCGCCCAGGACCGTCGCGCCGGCAGTCCTGCCGGTTGCGCCTGGCGGCAGCGCAGGCTCGCCGGCTGCGTTCGCCGAGTGGAACGTGGGCGAGGAAATCGTGCCCGGCTCGGTTTCCATTTCCTGGGGCGGCTCGGTCCAGGCGACCGACGTGGCGGCCTCGGGCAACCTGCTGGGCGGCGCCTCGGGCACGGTTTCCTACGGGAACGGCACCATCCGCGCCACCCCCAACTCGCTCCCCGCCAAGGGAACGGCGGTGACGATCGACTACACCAAGGGCGTCAAGACCTCGGGCTCCCTCGGCGGGTTCGTGGACGCCGGGACTAACTACACATCGCCCGGCACCGGCGGGGTCGTGGGCAAGACGTTTTCCATGTTCGTCAGCAGCGAGAGGCCTCGCCGCGTCCACCCGGGCGTCGACCAGGCCACGGCGTCCCCGATGTGGGTGACAGACAACGGCTCGGGCGGCTTGACGGCAAACGGCCAAGTGGTCGGCACGATCAACTACGGCACCGGCGCGTTCACCCTGGCCAAGACGTTCACCGCGTCTCAGAACGACGACGTGTTCGCTCGGGTCAGCATGCGCGGCGACGGGCAAGAGCCGTTCCACCATGTCGTCACGGGGCGCGAGACGCGATCGGTCACGGTCACGATCCTGAACACTGCGGCCACGCTGTCCTACGTCAGCGGCAGCGGCGGCTCTCGGTCCTCGACGCAGGCGTTCGACTCGCTGCACGTCGAGGCAGCACTGGACGCCGGCCGGGATCTGCAAGCGCCGTCGTTCACCATGGGCACCACCCGTTACAGCGGCAGTGGCGCCGCGCTGACTGCCACGCCTGGCCTGGCAGCGTCGGAGTCTGGCGCCGGCGGCACTGTTGCTGGACCGCGGGCGTCCGTGACTACCTGGGCGCCTGGCACAAGCCCCGGAATTGCGAGCTATGCGGCCAGTCAATCGCCGTCCGAAGGCAACATGGTCGACGCAGTGACGTTCCGAACGGCCAGCGCGCCGGTGGCGCCGTCTGGGTTCAGCGTGGTGGTGGGCGGCGTGGTCACGAATGCCAACGCCCAGGGCCAGATCATCGGCGCTAACGTGTTCGGCACGATCGACTATGAAACCGGCGTGGTTGAACTCGCGTTCGGCACGGCCACGACTGGCACGGACCCGACGCGCTCGGACTGGTCGCACCTGGGCCTGCCTGGCGTCCAGTGGGTGCGCCTGGATCCGGTGGCAGCCGCAGACCTGCGCTACAACGCGGTGGCCTACAGCTACCTGCCCCTGGAGGCCGACAAGCTGGGCCTGGACCCGGTGCGCCTGCCCAGCGACGGCCGGGTGCCCGTGTTCCGCCGTGGCAGCGTGGTCGTGGTGCATCACACCGCCGACACCGCGCCCCTGACCGTGACGAACGGCCAGACGGTCAACCTGAGCCGCGTGAACGTGGCCACGGTCCGCGTCATCGGCGACAACGGCCAGACGATCAGCAGCGGCTACACGCTCGACCGAGCGGCCGGCACCGTGACCTTCACCAGCGTGGCCGGGTACTCGCAACCCGTCACCATCCGCCACCGCATCGAAGAAGCCGCACTGCTGGCCGACGCCCAGATCAGCGGCCTGCTGCGGATCAATCGCCCGCTGTCCCGCGCCTACCCATTGGGCAGCAAGGTCAGCAGCGCGCTGCTCGTCGGCGACATGTTCGCCCGAGTTTCCACGCTATTCGATCAAGCGACCTGGAATTCCAGCAGCCCCGTTTGGTCAGACGACCTGCAAGGCAGCGCCGCAGGCCCGACGTTCGACACGATCAACTACCCGGCCCAAGTCCAAAACCGAGGCGCCGTGACCGAGCGCTGGGCGCTAGTGTTCACTGGATCCACAGCGTTCGTCGTCGTAGGAGAGCACCTGGGCCAGATCGGCACGGGCAACACCGCAACAGACTGCGCGCCGCTGAACCCAGCGACCGGGACGCCGTACTTCACCTTGGACAGACGCGGCTTTAACTCGGGCTGGTCTCCCGGGAATGTGGTCCGGCTGAACACAGTGGGCGCCTCGGCGCCGCTGTG
>Ga0187842_1000487_pt1 | contig 19932 bp, 15 predicted proteins | sample SpaLakP09_SKY_41_FD_134514 | JGI IMG/M metagenome (GOLD analysis project Ga0187842, IMG submission 134514) | Oligotrophic lake water microbial communities from Sparkling Lake, Wisconsin, USA - SP09_SKY_41 | ecosystem: Environmental > Aquatic > Freshwater > Lake | place: USA: Sparkling Lake... | reverse complement strand
GGGTGATAAATACCGGATTGACCGGTAATAGTATGTAATGCGGGTTATTCATTTGGTGGCTTCCTTACCATTTGCTGCCGCTGCATCTTTGGGCGGCGCTTCTTTCACCGGGCTTTCCCTGGCCGGTAAATCCTTGATGGGCTGGTCTACCGGTTTGATGTCGCTTGCTGGCGCTGCCGCATCGCGTGTCACCTTGCGATTGAGCTTTTCTTTCTTGGCGCGTACATCTTCAGTATCAGGACGTGTCAGATTGTCGGTGGACACCAGCAAAACCAGCAATTGCTTGTTACGGTCTATACCAGCCGTCGGTACACAGAGTATGCTTTCAAACGTGGTGTTGGCCTTGTTTTCCACTTGCACCACCTTGGCAACTGCCAGGCCTGGAGGGTAGATGCCATCTATGCCTGAAGTCACCAGTTGGTCACCGTTTTGTATATCGGCATTGGTCGTCAGGCGCATGTCCAGATAGCTGGACTGACCTCGACCATAAGCCACACTGCGCAAGCCATTGCGCAGAATTTGTACGGGGATGGCCTGGTTTTTGTCTGTCAATAAAGTGACTTCAGCCGTCAGCGGGAAAATCCGTGTGACCTGACCAACGACACCCTTCTCATCAATCACTGGCTGGGACAGGGCAATACCATGTTTGATGCCGCGATCAATGATCACCTTACGGGTGGCCGGGTCACGCGCATCGTAAATGATTTCGGCCATGACAGACTTGACTTGTAGCCGCTCACGGGCATCCAGCAATTTGCGCAAATGAGCATTTTCTGCCATCAAATGCCCAGTCTGCTGCAGAGTATCGGCATTCTGGGTTTGCTGGCGTTTCAACTGGACATTTTCTTTTTCCAGTGTGGTGACTGAGACAAAATAATCCGAGGCAAACTTGATGGTATCACGCGGCATAACGGCGACCATTTGCACCGGATACAGCACGCTGCCCAATACCTGCCTGACCAGAGTCAGTGATTTCAGACGGGCATCAACCACTAGTAGAAAAATCGCCAGAACGGCAAAGAAGACCACCCTGACGCGCGCAGAGGCGCCTTGCTTGAAGAGTGGTGGTGGGCTGTAATCCATACTTTACCGGTGTTTCTCAATGAACAGCGCAACAAGCATTTACACTTGCAATCAATTCAGCTTTGCTTCAGTAGCCAGGACTGATGCATGCCGCATCAAATACGGGAAGTACAGCCAACATCAGCGCTGACTGTCAAATCCCACGATGGTCCGGTGCTTACGCTTATTATTCGTAAGAAAAGATCGAACCCAGCTTATCCATGCGTTCCAGTGCCATGCCAGAGCCACGCACGACGCAAGTCAGCGGGTCTTCAGCAACGATGACTGGCAAGCCGGTTTCTTCCATCAGCAAACGGTCAAGATCACGCAAGAGTGCGCCACCACCGGTCAGCATCATGCCTTTTTCAGCAATATCTGCACCCAGTTCTGGCGGAGTTTGTTCCAACGCGTTTTTAACGGCAGAAACGATGTTATTCAGTGGATCAGTCAGCGCCTCCAGAATTTCATTGCTGGAAATCGTGAAGGAACGCGGAATGCCTTCAGACAAATTGCGCCCTTTGACTTCCATTTCCTTGACTTCAGAACCCGGGAAAGCGGAGCCGATTGCCTTCTTGATGGCTTCAGCAGTTTGCTCGCCAATCAGCATGCCGTAATTGCGGCGTATGTAGTTGACGATGGCTTCGTCAAACTTGTCACCACCAACGCGGACAGAGCCCTTGTAGACCATGCCGCCGAGGGAAATGATACCCACTTCAGTCGTACCACCACCGATATCAACGACCATGGAGCCAGTTGCTTCAGACACTGGCAAGCCAGCACCTATCGCCGCGGCCATTGGCTCTTCAATCAGGTACACCTGGGAAGCACCAGCACCCAGGGCGGATTCACGGATCGCACGGCGCTCTACCTGGGTAGAACCACAAGGGACGCAAATGATGATACGTGGGGATGGCTTGAAAAATTTGGTGTCATGCACCATGCGGATGAATTGCTTGAGCATTTGCTCAGTGACGGTAAAGTCGGCAATCACGCCGTCTTTCATGGGGCGGATGGCTTCAATATTACCCGGTACCTTGCCCAGCATTTGCTTGGCCTCTTTACCCACTGCCTGAATTGTTTTCTTGCCGTTGGGGCCGCCTTCTTGACGGATCGCAACTACGGACGGTTCATCAAGTACGATACCCTGTCCACGTACATAAATAAGCGTGTTGGCCGTCCCCAGATCGATCGCCAGATCATTTGAAAAATAACTACGTAAAAAACCAAACATGTATTGTCCTGTGTTTAACTGATTGTGGGCTCAACCTACTTTATTGGGCTGCGCTACCGAATTTTTGACCCTGCCGTTTTTTTCACCGGGAACCAGCCAGCAACCTCTTCACCAAGCTTAACTGCGCATGTTAGGGGATTTAGCAAGCCATTTAGGGCATTAACCCGCCATTCTACCTTATAATCTGTTTAAATTTATTCGATACCAACACCTAAATTATGCTTTTGGTGGCCTGTCGAATTATGTATTTTTTGACACTCTTTTTCGCGCAAAAATGCGCCCCTGAACTATGTCACTGACACTTGAAGATGTGAAAAGAATTGCCAATTTGGCAAAAATAGAAACCTCTGCAGAGGAGGAAGTTTCTACCCTGGAGAAACTGAACGGTATTTTCTCCCTGGTCGAGCAATTAAAGGCCGTCGATACTACAGGTGTTGCGCCTTTAAGCCACCCTATCGCTGCCCTGCTGCCGGAAATGGCTTTACGCCTGCGTGAAGACGTGGTCAGCGAGGGCAATCATCGCGAAGATTACCAAAAGCCAGCGCCAGCGACACAAGATGGCTTGTATCTCGTACCCCAGGTTATTGAATAAGCAATAGAGTCCACATGCATACCAAAACAATTTCGCAATTATCCGCCCTGCTGCAAAGCAAGCAGGTATCCGCCACCGAACTTGCCCAGCATTATTTGAACCGTATTGCTGCCAGTGACCTGAATGCTTTTTTGCATGTGAATCCTGAATGGACTTTGCAACAGGCCGCAGCAGCAGATGCACGCCTGTCCAGTGGTGATGCAGGCGTCTTGACGGGCGTGCCTATCGCCCATAAAGATATTTTCGTGACCCGTGACTGGCGTTCGACTGCGGGTTCCCGCATGCTGGAAAATTATGTCAGTCCCTTTGATGCGACTGTCGTTGAGTTGTTCAATCAAGCTGGCACAGTCACGCTGGGTAAATTGAATTGCGATGAATTCGCCATGGGTTCATCGAATGAAAATTCTTATTTTGGTGCGGTGAAAAACCCCTGGGACAAAACTGCCGTACCTGGTGGTTCTTCCGGCGGCTCGGCTGCAGCGATTGCTGCGCGTCTGGCACCGGCAGTGACTGCAACCGATACTGGCGGTTCTATTCGTCAGCCGGCATCCTTTTGCGGCGTCACCGGTATCAAGCCTACCTATGGCAGCGTTTCACGCTATGGCATGATCGCTTTTGCATCTTCACTGGATCAGGGTGGCCCTATCGCCCAGACGGCGGAAGACTGCGGCATCTTGCTGAATGCGATGACAGGTTTTGATGCCAAGGATTCGACTTCACTGGAACGCAAAAAAGAAGATTTCAACCGTGACCTGAACAAGTCTTTGCAAGGTCTGCGCATCGGTGTGCCAAAAGAGTTTTTCTCTGCTGGCCTGGCCGCAGATGTGGAACAGGCTGTACGTGCGGCGTTGGCTGAATATGAAAAACTGGGTGCCACACTGGTAGAAATTTCTCTGCCAAAAACCGAGTTGTCCATCCCTGTGTATTATGTGATTGCGCCAGCAGAAGCTTCTTCGAATCTGAGCCGTTTTGATGGCGTACGTTATGGTCATCGCGCAGCAGAGTACAAAGACTTGAATGAGATGTACAAAAAGTCCCGTGCTGAAGGTTTTGGTGCTGAAGTCAAGCGCCGCATCCTGGTCGGTGCCTATGTGCTGTCGCACGGTTACTATGATGCCTACTATTTGCAGGCACAAAGAATACGCCGCCTGATCGCGCAGGACTTTGCTGCTGCGTTTGAGAAATGTGATGTCATCATGGGACCAGTAGCGCCGACCGTGGCCTGGGACCTGGGTTCCAAGGCGGATGATCCGGTAGCCAACTACCTGGCCGATATTTTCACCTTATCGACCAGCCTGGCTGGCTTGCCTGGCATGTCCATCCCTTGCGGTTTTGGTCAGGGTGAAAAAAATGCCAAGCGCCCGGTAGGTTTGCAAATCATCGGCAATTATTATGACGAAGCGAAACTGCTGAATGTGGCCCACCAGTTCCAGCAAGTCACAGACTGGCATACGCGCAGCCCTGTATGAGCTTGAAAATCTTCCTGAGCGCAGCCATGTGGGTGATATGCGGAACTTTGTCTGCACAGACACTGGACACACGTATTGCCTGCACACAAACGCTGCAGGAAGATGCCGATGGCGAGCGCCTGATTTACAGTGATCAGGCTCGCATGCAATTGAACGGTGTGCAGATCACTGAGTTTCAATGGGAGTCTTCCGTATTTCGCAGCAATCGCGGACATGAATGCAGCATAGATACTGAAGATGGCCTGGAAGCAGAATTGACAGAAAAAGGCTGGCGCGTACGACTCAGGAACGCCCATTCTGCAAGGGAGAAGCGTGGTTATGATGTAGCGCGTGGCTCGCAATGCAGCATACGCCTGGAACGTGAAGGTGATGCCCTGCATATCAAGCCTACGTGCTCTGCGCTATGTGGCTCACGCAGGAACTTTTCAGAGCTGACAGTGAATACCAAAACCGGGCTTTGTACCTACGAGTAATGACATGAATTGATGTGCTGCCTGTTTGCGAACGAACAGGCGCAATAAGTTAAAGATAAGACGAGGAAATATTATGCAATGGGAAGTCGTTATCGGTTTTGAGACGCATGCGCAACTCAAGACCAACTCAAAAATTTTCAGCGGCTCTTCAATCCAGTTTGGGGCCGAACCCAATACCCAGGCCAGCCCGGTTGACCTGGCCCTGCCTGGCGTGCTGCCAGTCATGAATAAAGGCGCGGTAGAAAAAGCCATACAGTTTGGCCTGGCAGTTGGTGCGCTGGTCGCGCCTGAATCCATCTTTGCCCGCAAAAATTATTTTTACCCTGACCTGCCTAAAGGCTATCAGATCAGCCAGTTTGAAATCCCGGTAGTGCAAGGCGGCTTCGTTCCCTGCGTCTTTGAAAAAGATGGCAAGACCGAATTCAGGAATATAGAACTGACACGCGCCCATCTGGAAGAAGATGCTGGAAAATCCATGCACGGTGCTGCTGAACGGATGACAGGCATAGACCTGAACCGTGCAGGCACGCCCTTGCTGGAAATCGTTACCGAGCCTGTCATGCGCAGTGCCGCCGAGGCAGTTGGCTATGCAAAAGCATTGCACGCGCTAGTGACCTGGCTGGACATTTGTGACGGCAATATGCAGGAAGGTTCTTTCCGTTGTGACGCCAACGTTTCTGTTCGTCCGGTGGGTCAAAAAGAATTTGGTACACGTTGCGAAATCAAGAACCTGAATTCTTTCCGTTTTTTGGAAGAAGCCATCAATGTCGAAGTGATTCGTCAGATCAATGAAATCGAAGAAGGTCGCCCTATCATCCAGGAAACACGCCTGTATGATCCAGACAAAAAAGAGACTCGCTCCATGCGCAGCAAGGAAGATTCGATGGATTATCGTTACTTCCCCGATCCCGACCTGCCACCACTGAAAATCAGCCGCGAATGGGTAGAGCAAGTCCGCGCCACCATGCCGGAACTGCCATCCGCCATGCGCCAGCGTTTCATCGAGCAACTGGGCTTGCCTGAATATGATGCGACTATTTTGACCCAATCCAAAGGCATGGCTACTTATTTTGAAGCCGTGGTGACTGCTGCCGGTACAGCACAGGCCAAATCTGCTGCTAACTGGATGATGGGTGATGTAGCTGCAACCCTGAACCGTGAAGGCCTGGATATCAGCGCCATCCCGGTTACGTCTGCGCAGCTGGCAGTGTTGTTGCAGCGTATTGCTGACGGCACGATTTCCAACAAGATTGCCAAGGAAGTGTTTGCTGCCATGTGGCAAGCGCCATCGGCTGATGCGAACTTGGCAGATCAGGTAATTGAAGCTAAAGGATTGAAGCAAATCTCCGACGTTGGCGCTTTGGAAAAAATCATCGATGAAGTCATGGCCGCAAATCAGCAGTCTGTTGATGAGTACCGCGCTGGTAAAGAGAAGGCTTTCAACTCTTTAGTGGGTCAGGCGATGAAGGCGACCAAGGGCAAGGGCAATCCTGCACAGGTTAATGAATTGTTGAAGAAAAAACTGGCGGGTTAATTCCTCTCGCCCAAGAAAAAAACGGCACAGGCTTCAAGCCTGTGCCGTTTTTTCTTTATGCGTCAGACTTAATTGATGGGCGAGAAAAAACCCGCCACGGTCTGCAAATCTTCTACCTTGACAGTACCTGCGGCAACGCGCAATTTCAAATAGCTGATCAGGTAATTGTATTTAGCCTGCGCCAGATCACGTCTTGCTGCAACCAGTTGCTGTTCTGCACTGAGCACATCCAGATTGATGCGCACACCACCTTTAACGCTTTGCTTGGTCGCTTCCACCAGCATGCTGGCTGAATTGACGGATTTTTGCAAGGCGGCTATCTTGACGACACTGCTTTGCACAGCATTGTGCTGCTTGCGCAACTCTATTCCTATGCGGCTGCGTGTCGCATCCAGCTCTGCTTTGGCTTTGTCGCGATTGGCCACTGATTGATTGCTGATGGCACTGACATAACCACCGGAATAGATAGGTATCACCAGTTGCACGCCTATGCTTTTTACCGTTTGATCCTGGCTGTAATTGGTCACACTGTCTGAAACTGAACGGTTATAAGTCGCGTTTAATTCCAGCCTGGGTGCATGACCTGCCCTGCTTTTGCTGATTTCATGCTCGGCCACTTCCAATGAGTATTTGGCAGCGGTGATTTCTGGGTTATTTTCAGTTGCGATCGTCATCCAGTCTTCGAAGGTGTTCATCACTACTGGAGCAAGTTGAAAGTCTTTGCGCAAGCCATCAAGCTGACTGGTATCGAGACCGGTAATTGCCGTCAATGTATTGCGCAAATTGGTCAGATTATCGCCAGCCTCTATCACTTGTGCCTCAGCCACATCCAGTTTGGCTTGAGTTTCCAGCATATCTGTCCGGGTACCCTCACCTTTTTCAAACAGACGCTCATTGATGCGCTTTTGTTCTGCATAGGCGTCACGCTGGGCGCGGAACAAATCCAGTTGATCTTCAGCAAATTTGGTATCAGCGTAAGCAGTTACCAGACGTATCATCAAATCTTTGCTACGAGCAGAAAACATTGCATCGCTATAATTGGTTTGCGCGATACCCTGTTTGTAACGTGCCGTTGTATCCAGATTGAATAAAACCTGGCGCAACGACAGTGTATTGGTCAGGCTGGTGTACTCATATTCATTGATAGTCGGCTTGCCACCCGAAAACAGCGTTGGCGGTCCGATAGTATCGGCCTTGTTTTTACCTGTCCCATAATTGAACTGTATGCTGGGCAACAAACCTGCGCGACCGATTTTCCTGAATTCCTGCCCTGCGATATTTTCCGAGACTGCAGAACGATAGGTGGGGTCGTTCAGCAAAGCAGCTTCATAAGCTTGCAACAAACCTATGGCCGAAGCCTGTCCTGCCGAAGCCAGCAAGATGCTGGCCGCAGAGGCGATCAGGCTCAGGTGTTTCCACGATTTTTTCATGATTACTCCTCAGTCATTGCAGAATGCATGCGATCTATAATCGGTTTCAGCAAGTAGTTCATCATGGTGCGGCCACCTGTGCTGACGAATAGTTCAACCGGCATACCGGGACGGACTTGCAGATGGGCGAGCATTTTCTTGCCCTCAGGTGCCACTTCTGCGCGGACTTTATAGAATGCCTGGCCAGTTCTTTCATCCAGAGTACGGTCAGCCGATACCTGGGTAATGATGCCTGGTATATGCGGTGTGGTATTGGTGTTGAATGCCGAGAAGATCAATTCGGTTTTCAAACCAGGATGTACCTTGTCTACCAGATTCACTGGCAGCATGGCTTCCACGATCAGGGCATCATCCTGAGGAACCAGTTCCATCAGCTTGAAACCACTAGGCACAACTGCACCTTTGGTGAATACATTCAGGCCAACGATGGTACCCGCCACTGGCGCTTTTACCATGACATTATTCAAATCAAAATCCAGTGCCGTCAGGCGATTTTCCAGAGCTTCTGCTTCTTTTTGCGTGTCGGACAATTGTGTGCGGATTTCTTTTTGATAGTCTTGCTGGCGCTGGGATTTACGCAAGCCCAATTCCAGTATCTGGCGTGAAACACGGCCCATGTTGCCCAGGTCTTCGGAGATGCTGCCATTCACCTGAGCATAAGTGCGTTCCAGATCCAGCAAGCGATTGCGGGCGATATAACCTTCCTTGGCCAGGTCACGCATACCGTCAAGCTGCTCCTTGAGGAATTGCTGTTGTTGCTTCTTGCTGACCATGGATTCTTCCAGGCCCTTCAACTGCGACCTCAGTCCGGCGATATTTTCATCCACCGCACCCAGTTCACTCTGTATGGATATCTGGCGTGTCGTGAACAATTGCTGTTGCAGCAAAATCGTGTTAGCGACGCGGCTATCATTCTTGGCCTGTTCCAGTTCCTTGGGAAAGCTGATGGCTTTGGCGTTGGCACGTTCAGCCAGCAAGCGGGCTTCCACTGCCTGAGAAGTGAACAATTGCACCCTGGTGATTTCAGCTACAGACTTGGCATTGACACTATTCATCTTCAGCAAAACCTGGCCTGCGGTAACAACATCGCCGTCCTTGACCAGAATTTCATCTACCGTACCACCTGTTTGATGCTGAATGACTTTGCGGCTGGAAGCAACTGCGACGTTGCCGCTCATCGGCACGCCCTTATCCAGCTCGGCAGTAAATGCCCACAGCAAGAAACCAAACACACCTACTATGATGATGATCCAGCCAAGACGTGCGTAGCTACGTGCGTCTGTGTTGACTTCCAGTATTTCTACGTTGTGGGTAGTCACATCCGTGACATCACCCTTTTTCACCAATGCATTTTTCATGATTTTTCCTGTTCTGCAGCTGCGGCATTAATTCTTGCCTGTGTATCTGCTGGTGGCTCCGAAGCTGCCGACTGCAGGCCATTCTGAGCCGGATCTTGCTGGGCCGCCTGTTGCGCCGCTGCTTGCTGGGCTTGCTGGGCTTGCTGCATTTGTTGCATCTGCTGTTGATTGGCCTGATTCAGGGCAGCCAAAACCTGGTCACGCGGACCAAAGGCTTGCGCCACACCATCGCGTAACAACAAGAGCTTGGTGGTAGCACCCAGAATAGTAGTGCGATGAGTAATCAGGACAATAGTTTTGCCGCGCTGGCGCAGGTCATTGACCGCCATAACCAAAGCTTGTTCACCGATATCATCGAGATTCGAGTTTGGCTCATCGAGTACCAGCAGCGAAGGATCGTCGTACATGGCACGGGCCAGACCGATACGCTGTTTCTGACCGCCTGACAAGCCCGCACCACCATCACCCAGACGGGTGTCATAACCTTGCGGGAAATGCAGAATCATTTCATGTACGCCAGCACGCTTGGCGGCCAGAATAACTTTTTCGGAATCGACTTCACCAAAACGGGCAATGTTTTCTGCAACGGTACCGCCAAACAATTCTATGTCTTGTGGCAGGTAACCGATGTTTGGTCCGAGCTGGTCTTTGTTCCATTGATAAATGTCAGCACCATCCAGACGCACCTTGCCAACGGCCGCAGGCCAGACACCGACCAACAAACGTGCCAGTGTTGATTTACCCGAACCTGAAGGGCCGATCACACCAAGCACATCACCTGGCTGCAATGCCATCGACAATGCTTTGAGCACTACCACGGTAGAACCTGGAGCCGCTGCAGTCACACCTTCGACCGACAAGGCACCCAGGGGTTTAGGCAAGTCCATGCCTGCTTCACGCGGTGGATTGTTGGCCAACAGTTCATTCAGGCGGCCATAAGCACCTTTGACTGTACTCCATTGTTTCCATACACCGATCAGTTGGTCGATAGGACCAGTTGCCTTACCCAGCAAAATAGAACCAGCAATCATCATACCTGGTGTCATCTTGCCTTCGATCACCAGCAAAGCACCAAAACCCAGCACCAGAGACTGAACGGAGACACGCACAAATTTACTGATGGCCGTGATAACGCCTGACTTTTCACTTGCTTCTGCCTGCAATTGCAGGAAACGGCCATGCAATTTGAACCAGCGCGACATCAAGTTGGGCAACATGCCCATGGCTTCAATGACTTCCGCATTACGCAGATTATTGGTCGCCAGATTACTGGACACAATGGCCATGGTATTGGCTTCGGTCAAAGGCTTTTTGGAAACCACTTCATTGGCGTAGGCCAGCACTACCATGATGATCACTGCGCCCAAAGCAAAGAAGCCCAGGTAAGTATCAAACATGAAGATCACTGCCAGGTAGATTGGGAACCAAGGGGCATCAAAGAAGGCAAACAAACCCGAGCCTGTCAGGAATTGGCGAATTTGCGTCAGATCCTGCAATGCCTGGCCAGCATTGCCACCACCACGCTTCAGATTTTGTTCAAATGCAGCGGTATAAATACGCTTGTTCATTTGCATATCAAGCTTGGCACCGAGACGGATCAGGACGAAGCTGCGGATATATTCCAGCGCACTCATCAGCGCGTAGGCACCCAGCATCAGCAATGTCAACATCAACAAAGTGATTTCGTTGCGGCTTTGCAAAACACGATCGTAAACCTGCAACATGTACAGAGAAGGTGCTAACATCAACATGTTAATGATGGCACTGAATATGCCAACGGTTCTGAAGGCACTTTTAAAGGTCATCAAGACCTGTGCTATTTCAGTTTGTGGAAGTTTTAGTTTCGAGATCATTTGTATTCTTTGCACACTGAAGTGCTAAAAACATCGCAATATAAAAGGTGGCCGCTGAATGGATACACTCTGGGTAAGAGAATTCATCTGCATATTTAGGGCAAGGCGGCATTATCCCTGTTCACAACTCAATTAAATGTGATGTACATCACATTTTTCGAAAGCGTAACACAAGTTTTGCGCTTTTAAAACGCCTTTCGTGCGTCTATGCCCTCAGATTTTGGATACTCCCGGCTGTATGTTAAAAAATATTCTTTTTTAGCTGTAAGGTTGCTGGCATTTTCTGCATACTCCCCAAAATGTTAACTGACTCTAAAATCTGGTGAATACCAGCTTTATTCAAATGGCAATTATTCTCTGGCAAAAAATAGTGGGGAATTTTGTGCTCAAGCAAAGTAAATCACACTTGAAATAGGTATGGAGAACACCATTTACACAAGGGACATGCTTCACCCATCAACTCATTGCGACAAGTTGCAGGATCTGCCCGGACAGGTATAGTTTGCTGCACATTGCACCTGAATACCAGTCAAAAAAAAACGCCCCGCAATATCCGTTGCGGGGCGCCGAGTTCTTAATGGTCTTGCTGGCTACATATTTATTTTAACTCAATTACTACTGTGTTTACAACTGACTCAGTAGATATCTCGTTTTGAATGTTAAATTTTGTGTCTTCAGCCAGACTTTGTACCCATTCCAGTTGGGCAGGCAAACATACTTTTTGCAAGTCATAGAATTCACAGGCAAAACGGCGGGCATTTTCACCCAGACGTTGCCGTTCTTCGGGTTGATCAAGCAAATCACAAACCTCTTGTGTCAAAGCCGCTGCGTCAAAGAAATCGACCAGCCTGCCAGTTTCATTCTGACGTATTGCTTCACGCAGGGGCTGTGTCTTTGAGGCGACGATGGCACATCCCGCACTCATGGCTTCAAGCAAGCTCCAGGAGAGTACAAAGGGGTAGGTCAGGTACACATGAACGCGCGATAATTGCAGCAAGGGAATGAAATGCTGGTAAGGGATATTGCCAAGGAAATGAATGCGCTGCATGGCGCTTTCCGGCAATTGTGTACTGACTTCGCTGAGGAAAATCTCTTTCCAGGATTTGCCACTGGCTGACTTGGCACCATAGCTGACATCATCCCCACCAACGATCAATACCCTTGCGTTCGGCCTTTGTGCCATTATCTGCGGCAAAGCGCGCATGAAAATGTGGTAACCACGGTAAGGTTCAAGATTGCGGTTGACGAAGGTGATGACTTCATCATCGCGCGTCAGCGTCAGGCCATCACCTAAAGTCAGTGCTATGCCAGGGTTGGGGGCGATCATGTCGGTGTTGATGCCATCATGAATCACACTGATACGCTCGCGGAAAGCGCTGGGAAAAGTACTGGCCTGCCAGTGTGTCGGCGAAATGGCGGCATCTGCCAACTCTATGTGCAAGAGATTATTGATATTCTTTAGATGTATCTTGCAGGCTTGCTCTATGCTGTCGGATGAAAATTCGGGGTCAAAGCCAACATCGGCACCTGATGCGTGATAAAAGAATTCCGCATAAATACCCAACTTGGCCTTGGGCCAGACCGTTTTCAAAAACAGGCTTTCACCCCAGCCCGGATGGGCAATGATGACATCTGGCACGAAGCCCTGTTCGCGCAATTGCAGGGCTGCACGCATTGCGGCTTCGCCACGGATGACCTTGGGCTCACTGTCCGCGAGCCAGGGATGGATGTCGGCACTCGTGCCACGCGCCACCTGATAGGGAAACACCTTCACACCGTTCCAGAGGGAAGGCGGTTTCTTTTGCATGCTCAGCGCCACGACCTCATTGCCAGCGTCCGCAGCCAGCGCCGGTGCCAGATGCACAAACTGGCCGGGGAAATTTTGATGAACGAACAGGATTTTCATAGTACAAATTGGCAAGAAATACGGGCAAATGGAATTGCAACAGTATAAACGTTATTCAGTTCTGGTGATGCAGGCAAATACCTCCCTCTGAACACAACTAGGAGGGTATCAAATGATGAGCAAATGCCTGCATGATACCGTCAGGACGTAAATGATGGGCATCGATATGCCATTGTTGATTGGATTTACCATTCCCGCCGTCTGTCATGGTGAACACATCAAGAAAATCCATGCCCATTTCCAAGGCTTGTCGTTTTAGCTGAGTATTGAACAGCGACAAAAACTGACCAAAATGCTGCAACTCTGCTTGCGTATGGACACTTTCATCCAGATGATGGGCTGGCACACCGCTGACAATCATCTTTAGCTTGCGTGCTTGCGCCTGAGAGGCGACAAAATTCAGATAAGCTGCCACGGTGTTGTGCACGCGCTGCTCCAGGCTGATTTCGGTGGATTTTTTGCTGGCCTTATATATACCCCCATCAATGCGGCAATCAATTTCACCGATGGTAATCAACACCGACGACACTGGTGGAATGGCCTGCAAGTAGTTAATCAGTGCTTGCTGGTAATGATTGGTGCTGGCATGGCCTATACGCCATTGCGTGCATCCCTCTATCCACAAGCCTTTGCATTGCAAATGCTGGTCATGATAAGCGAGCACCAGATTATGTGCCGATAACATGTGGCTTTCACCAATAACATACAGCATGCCTTGCGCCTGTGGAATTGCTGACTGCTGCCTGAAAGATTGCCACCAAAGTTGTATTTTCAGCATGAAGACACAGTAAATCAAAGACCCCTTGTCTTTGATCTGCACATTCCCAAGCATCTCTTTTGCCACATGCAGCAAGGCTTCAACATTGGCAGGGTTACCAAAGACATAGTGCAGTATGGCCAGTTGCAGGGCCGCATTTTGCCGTGGAAAACCAGTCGTCGTCAGTGCCAGTACTTTAGAATAATGCTCGACTGACTCATTCAGATGACCTGTGATTTTGTAGATATTGGCCAGGCAAGCATGCAATTCTGCATTATCTGGCGCAATACTCAAGCCCTGCTGATAACTTTGGAACGCTTCCTGCAGTCTTCCCAGCTTTAATAGTGCATTGCCGCGATTATTCCATGCCTGGAAATGCCCGGGATTAGTCTTCAGCACTTGTTCGTAATCAAGTAAAGCCAGCCCATACTGGCCCATATCCACATGCAGATTGCCGCGATTAAAGTAGGCATCCGGGAAGTCTGGCTGCTTGTCAACAGCCCGTGCATAACAAGCCAGGGCCTCAGCCTCCCGCCCCAAGGCGCTTAATGCATTTGCCTTGTTATTGAGCGTCTCGGCAAAATCTGGCATGGATAGTAAAAAGCGGTCATAACTGGAAATGGCCTCTGTATGGCGCTCCAGATCAAGCAAGACATTGCCAATTGATGCATGGATGATGGTATGAGCGGGGTTGATCGACGCCGCCAGAGTCAGCAAATCCAGAGATTGCTGCAATTCGCCTTGGCTACGCTTGATCATGCCAAGAAACTGCAAGGCTTCAAAGTGTCTGGCATTGATTGCCAGTATCTGCAGATAAATTGCCTCTGCTTCAGGCAATTGTCCACCTTGATGCAAGGCCAGTGCTTTTTGTAACAACTGCGCGGCTTGAATGCCACTATTTACGCTGTTGCCCGACTTCGTGAGCACAGGCTGGGCTTGCGTTTTCTTTTTATGCATTCTGCACCACTCAGCATTATTTCAATTGCGCAAGCACCAGATTTTGCACTTCTTCGGCAGATCTTTTGTTTTTGCTGCCTACTGCCCACAAATCAAACGCTGACGGCCTGGATGCCGCAACGACAGTTTCAAAACCTGCTTCGGCCAAGGTGTTCATCAAGACTTTTTGTGTAAAACCACAACGATGTGCCATATACAAATTGCCCTTTTCCATCGCTGGACGATGACCATAGAGTATATCCAAAGGTGATATCGGGCCGGCTGGCGAGATATATGCCGGTTCCAGCAACTTATCTTCAGCAACCAGTTTGCAGACGGATTGCAAGTCAGGACAGGTGACCACAAAGATGCCATCGTCCTTTAGTACACGCAAAATTTCTTTTAGTGCGACAGGTACTTCATGCGGATAAAGGTGCTCAATGTTGTGCGAAGAAAACACTGCATCAATAGAACCGGATTGTACGGCGCTCATATCCGTCAGCGTCCCCTGTATGTCTGGCTTGACGGAGGGATCAATATCAAAGCGTATTTCCTGCCAGTCATTGGACTGAAAATAGGGTGTCGTTCCAGACTTGCTTTGAGGGCCGCAGCCTACGTGTAGTAATTTCAAAGTTTCACCTTAAGTTTGAGTCAAAAAAAATGGGGCATAACAGCCCCATTTTCTATTCACATGCCAATGCGCGTCAATGACAGATTATTGCACCTGGTCAGGACGGGAGGATGCCAAAGCAACTTTAGGCAGATGGCGGAAAGAAGCCCAGTGCAATTCCAGCAGACTCATCAAACCACTACGTACCCAGCGCGCCAGTGTAGCATCGTCCAGCGCCAACACTTTTTCACGGTCTACAATGCGGAAGCCACCGATCAGGTGAACCTCATTTCCTTCACGGAAATTGAGGTCTTTTGCTACCAGAACGCCTGTTGTTTCCAGCTCATTGAGGATGACACGGCCTTCGCGCAGGTTCTTTTCATAGCTGTTCAGCAGTTCCACCACTTTGGCAAAATGCGGGTTGAATTCTGCCTTGTCAGTAAACACCGGTTCGCCTTGCTCGGTGTTGAACTGTGGCGCATCCATATCGGCTGCCAACAGGTATTCATCCGTATCACCGATGCGGCCCAGAATGAAAGGATAGCGGCGTACATGTACTGGCACATAGGTGTCAGTCCATTCGTTTTTGTCATTCAGGAATACATTGCGCTCTCTCAAGCCCAGCACAGCGATTGCATTCAACAAGCCGGACTTTGTGAACAGAATAGGATAGCATTCTGCGGCTTCCGGGATCTCTGTTGGTGCCAGAGGAGCTGTAGTCAGCGCACGGGCGAAGGCAAAATCTGGTGCTGGTTGAAAGCGCAAAGAGCCATGCAGGTTCTTGTCCAGGGTTTGAGCATTTTGAAACATAGTAAAACTCCAATAACTAGAAAAAGCCCATTTCCATTGATGGCATGGGTTAAGCGCCAGGCTTAGATGGCATTAAATCGTCTATCAGTATTTGACCGGAATACGACTACTCACATTGAAATATAGGCATTTCAGTCAAAATCAAGTGCAGTATTGTATCAGCAGGTTTAAGCGATGGCGCTTTTTTCAGCAGCAGAGAGTGCGGTAAGGACGTCGCTCACCTACCCAGACCTGCCTGAGGCTTATGCGCACTTAAGTCAACTTGCGCCAGATCAGCAACTACCATGGTATGGCTAGAAGGTTTTCCATCCTGATAGTTTGTGGCAGACATTGCAGAATGGCAAAACCATGTTGTGACGCCAACTCGCCCAGATAGCTTAATTGATGTGCATAGCGGCCACTGCTGCGCAGAGTGTAACCCTGGCTAGTTGGTTCTTGCCTTTGCACCTCGTCAGCAGCTTCGACAGAAAATGCAAACAAGCCCTCTGCTACCAGCAAGCGTTGGACTTGGGGAATAATCCCATCAAGTTGCCCAAGATAAACAAATACATCGGCAGCAGTGACCACTTCATAACTGGCGTTGGTTTCCTGTACACACGCACTGAGTAGATCAGCCTTGATCAAGCTGTGATACAACTGCCTTGCCTGCGCTTTAAGCAACATCTTTTCTGGCAAATCGACACCAACCAGTTGTACCGCCAGCGGTGCCAACTCTTTCGCCACCAGGCCTGTGCCGCACCCGAGATCCAGGATGCGCCATGTTCTTGTATTAGCTGTCCGTAACCGTCTGAGTTCTTTGCCTATCATCTGGGGAATCTGCTATTCAAGCACCTCTTGCAAATGCTGGTCAAAACGATCGGCATAATCGTCAAACACCTTGCTGACATAAGTCACGGGTGCTTGCGCACTGTTCTGCCCATTTAACACATGGATGAAATGCAGGGCATTCCCCAATTGTGGATCCAATGCAATGGCGCGTTGATAACTGCTTATTGCCTGCGCATGTTGGCCTGCATCTTTATCTATATTGCCCAGGGTATTATGAATCTCCGCCTGACTGGGCTGCAAGGCAGCGGCACACTCTGCGCATTGTATGGCCGTTTCCAGCTCCTTGTGCTTTTGATAAATCAATGCAAGATTATTCCAGGGTTCTGCCAGCGCAGGATTGAGAGTTGCCGCATGTCTGTAGTCCAGTATTGTTTCATCTGACTTGCCCATGTCCTTGTACACATTGCCTATGTTGCTATGTGCCTCTGCATAGTCAGTCTTGAGTGCACATGCTTGCTGAAAACACTGCAAAGCTTTAAGCAATAGACCGGATTCGCGCAGGGAGGAACCCAGATTATTAAAGGCAAAGAAATTCCTGGGGTTGTTTTTCAATGAAAGTTGAATGTAGTGTATCGCCTGCGCGTAATTTCCTTGCTAGTGAGCAGTCACTCCGAATAAATGCTGGGCATCTGCATGCTCAGGATGCACCTCCAGTATTTGTTGATAAAATTTCCTGGCAACATCAAGCTGCCCACATCGATGCATTGCGAGGCCTTGCTCCAACCAACTGGCAAGGTGGTTTTGCGTTGCTAGCTTTTGCTTTTCTTCAGACACATGCGCAGCCTCATCGACAGCCATGCGACACTGCTTGACTTCTTCCCACTGCCACAAGTGCAGGGATCATTCCGACTCAGTTTTTTCATGGTCATTACGCAAGTGGGTGAAAATAGAGATACAAGATTTATCGCTTGCATGCTAACAAATACTTGTCGCGAATAAGAAATTTTTGCAGTAAATCTTTAACTGTCAGTCATCATTATTCAGTCGCACAAGCAGCCTATAAAAAAAACCCACCGCTTTGCAGAGGTGGGTTTTTTATTTTCAACAGCAGGGAGAATCTTCCCTCCCTGCTGCATGGGTAGCAAGCTACCCATTTTCCTGCATAGCTTACTGAATTAAGCGATGAAGTCGCCAGCGACGATGGAACCTGCGCCAGTGATTTTAACGATAAAGTCAGTTGCATCAACTGCACCAGTAGCGCCACCGATGTTTTGGAAGGCATAAGTACCAGCTGCTGTACCTGCGGCTACAGTGATGATGTAAGCCTGAGTGTTCGCTGCCAGAGCCGCGCCAGCACCAGTTGCTGCTGTAGCGATTGCTGCTGCCAGAGTTGCTACGTCAGCGTTAGCGATGTTCAGTGCGTTCAATGTTGTTGCATTAACGCCTGTTTTGAACACGTCAGCGCCAGCAACTTTGAAGTTTGCCACTGTATCGATAGAACCGATGTTGGAACGTGTTCCAGCAGTAGTTGCATCGATAGTTTCAACACCAGTTGCAGTTGCAGACAGGTTAATTGTATCAACGCCTGTGTTACCGACTACTGATACTGCTGTAGCAGCTGTGCCAGCCAAGTTCAGAGTTTGGCCGCCTGTACCCAGAGCTACTACGTCGGCAGTTGCGCCTTTGGAGAAGTTCAGAGTTACACCAGCACCGTTTTCGTTAGTGAAAGTGTAGCCAGTTGCTGCAGAGCCAGTAACGTTCACTGTTTCTACGCCTGTTACCAGAGCATTGATATTCAAGTTAGCACCGATAGCACCGATGTTCAGTGTATCTGCACCCAAGCCGCCGTCCAGTGTTGTTGCGCTGGCGATTTGTGTTGCTGTGTAGTTGAATGTATCGTTGCCTGTGCCACCAACAACGCTCACTGTGTTAGTACCAGCAGTGAATGTGTTAGTACCGTTAGCCAGTGTGAAGCGTTCCAGCGCTGCGTTAGCAACGATAGTACCAGCTGTAGTCAGAGCGATAGTTTCTGTGTTACCAGCAGAGAATGCACCTGTGAAGCCATTGTACTGAGCTGCTGTCATGGTGTACACGCCAGTTGCTGCCAATGTCAGGTTTTCAAAGCCAGTGATGTTGGAACCAGCAACGTTAGCGCCAGCTGCCAATACCAATGTATCTGTACCTGCACCTGCACTGAAAGTACCAGTGTAAGTGAATGCACCCAATGTCAGTTGGTTAGTACCTGTACCCAGGTTTACATTACCAGCTGCGAAGGATGTACCAGCGCCTGTCAGGTCAACAGTATCATTACCTGTGCCGCCGTTCACTGTAGTGATACCAGTGGTAGTTGCACCAAAATTGAAGCTGTTAGCTGCGTTAGCCAGGTTCAGTGTCTTGATGTTGGTGATAGTACCGCCTGTTGTACCGTTGCCGATATTAAAGGTCAATGCATCGCTCAAAGTGATGACATCTGTATCAGCAGCATTACCGTTGACAGTTGTACCATTCAAAGTTGCTTGCAAGCCTGTGAAGTTGTCGTTCACATTCAATGTGCTATTGAATGTTTGACCAGCTACCAGTGCTGTTGGGTTCAATGCTGTACCGCCACCGTTGACTGGGTTAGTACCAACAACACCTGTTGTTACTGTTGCGCCGCCAGACAATGTCACTGCATTGGATGTAGTGATGTTGTTCACGCCACCGCCAGTTGCATTGGAAGAAGACGTTGTGTCGATTACCAATGTGCCGCTAGTAACAGAGATCAGGGACAGATCGATGTTGTTCACGCCAGCGATATCATCAATGATAGTCAGTTGATGTGGAACATTGCCAGTGAAAGTGATCACTGGTGTGCTCAGGGACAGAGCAGCACGAGCAGCAACCAGAGCAGCGTACTGAGAAGCAGTGATTACAACAGCAGAGTTTGCTGTGATGTTTTCAATGTTGGACAGTTGTGCACCAGCCAGGTTGATCGCACCGTAAGTAACCAGTGTATCGTTACCTGCACCCAGGTTGATCGTGTCCGTAACAACGCGAGCAACTGCATTGACTGTGGACTGTGCGTTCAGAGCAACACCGTTTTCAGATGTGTTGTATGTACCGGCAACATAGTTACCCAACAATACAACGCGGTCTGCACCAGC
>Ga0187842_1000484_pt1 | contig 20008 bp, 18 predicted proteins | sample SpaLakP09_SKY_41_FD_134514 | JGI IMG/M metagenome (GOLD analysis project Ga0187842, IMG submission 134514) | Oligotrophic lake water microbial communities from Sparkling Lake, Wisconsin, USA - SP09_SKY_41 | ecosystem: Environmental > Aquatic > Freshwater > Lake | place: USA: Sparkling Lake... | reverse complement strand
TATTGGGATTGAAAGTTTTCCCATGATTCCTAAGCTAATGAATTGGTAGCCATTGGTGCTGAGACGCTATTGGGGTATTTTCTGACAGCTGAGAAACGAGTGTAGCAGGCAAGTGGTACATAACGTCGCGCGACACATGCAGTGACATTTGTAGGTCTGCTAAATCATGCACTTACAATTCATGGCGACAATTGAGGCAGCGGCGGCGCGACAAGTAAGCTGACAATTCTCAGAAGATACGACACGTGGGCTGAGAATTTTTGAAAGTTCAATATGGCATTCACCCCGTACTGAATGAACACAAAGCCAGCTTTATTTTGCCGCTCAGTTGGTTGAGGTGCCAAAACCACTCGATGTGGCCGGTGGAACGCTGGGTGCTGGCCGCCTCTCCCGACGAGAAGGAGCGACCAGTATTTCAGCGGCCAAATTTAACAGTTGAATGGCGAAGGTGTATGGACAATAAGGCTATAGGGCCACTAGCTCGGCTAGCTTGGCCGCGACATTTGCCATCGTATCTTCAGCGGTGCTTAGTCCGCTTCGCGAGCCGAGAAGCGGGCTAACTTCGCGGAGCGCTTCATAGGTCGTGTTATGCACGATAGGCACTAATTGGTCACGCGCCAACAATGCCGAAAGCTCTCTGTCGGCTATACCCTCCTTGGGGAGGCGCAACAGTAGAGCTGGAGTCACCAGGACAAGCCCGATTCGCGAGTTCGCCAATCCCTTGTCAATAGCGCGCATCAACGGCACTCCAAGGCCGACATCCTTCTCGCTGAACCAAACGGAGACACCACACGACACGAGCAAATCGTGCAGCTCCTTGGCTGCTCCTTGTCGATCATCCCATGCATGGCAGAGAAATACGTCTCGAAGGTCAGGCTGCGTGGCGCGGTTCTCAACGGTGCGGCGGATTGGTGTGAGCGCCAGCACTTCGGCGGTTGTGTACGACACAGGCGAACTGGCTCGCGACCAGCGCGGCCTTGCGCCACCACCTGACCCAGTGACGCGGCTATGACCACTCCCGCCGCCGCCCGAAGAAGAGTAGGACGGAGCAGAATACGAGTAAGAGCGGCCATAGCGACCACCACATGCCGGGCAGGCCGCTGCTGCGCTCGCCGTGCGATGGCCGTGTACAGGAGCCGTGCATCTAGCCATGTCGTAATCCTTTCATTTGCAATCGCTCTTTCAAGTAGAGGACCATGCACCGGCTGTGCTGGCCACAATCAAGTCACTCAATATTTATTTCGAATTTGTATCGCTTCCTCAATCCAAGCACTCAAATTCGAGCTGATATGGTCATACGCCTGCTTGCTATCTGTGTATGGGGGATCATAAGTCTTCACGATTGACGACAGAGCAGTCTTGTTTGCGCCCATGGTGAAATGTGCGAATGGATTTGCGCCCTTGGACGATTGCTGACCGGCCGAATTCTTCAGATTGTGGACATGAATTCCAAGGACGCCTTTCTTGTTATTCCACGATGTTTCGATTTCATAGTCGATCCATTTACGACGTGCCGTCTCAGCCCCGATAAGCACAATCGTGCATGAGCGGCCACTGAGTTGGCCGTCGATCCATTTCTGAATAGCTGCGTCTCCTCCCTTTTTGACAGCTTCCCAATCGTTGTCCGATGCCGGTTGATTGCCTTCAACAACGCCTATGTTGCGCACCTGCGAAGCGCGCCAATTGTCCGGAACATAATGAAAACTGTAGAACGCCTTACGTGCCATTTATTTTCTCCCTAGTTTAAGTTATCAGGCCACAAAAAGATCAGCCATAGGAATTCCAGCTAGTTGCACCTTTTCCAAACTTGGCGAGAGTTGCCCAGCGGTTTCCCTTATCCTCAACAAAAATGTCTTCTACATTCGATCCCTTATATGTGTCCTTGGTTACTTGAGGATACAGGCCCAGGTACTCTTGGCTCGGAAAGGTCCCAGATTCAGAATCCATCAATGGGAGGACTGCGATTTGCCCCGGTTTATGCCCGTCGAAAAAGCCCAATTCCCAAGGCATCCATTTAGACGCAGTTGCCTTTTCGGTCGCAACATATATTAGTGACTTCGATTGCTTCATTCGCTTGCGAAGAATCTCAGCCGTCTTCTTTGAAACGGTGCTTCGATCCATCTGGGGGTCAGCATCCCAATCGACGTAAACCGAAAAACCCATCTTTTCCAATAGTTCTTTGACGCCCGTAATTAGCTCCGCGTCGTGAATTGAATGCGAAAGAAAAATATCAAAAGTATCAGCATCGGTTGATGCTGTTACCGAGTCCATGATATGCGCCTCAAACGCCTTCTTTAGTACTGTCTTTTTTGCCTGAGCTGCGGCACGTGCTTCGCTTTTTGTGAAATATTTCATGCTATGCCTTCTGTAATTCCGTCAATGCTGAAATAGTCGTTTTCAACTGATCGTCTAACGATCTCGTCGGGTCGCCAAGCTCTGTGAACCACGTCTTGAACGACGGACTCGCGGATGGATAATACGTGTCGAAATTCGTGTTTACCTTTTCCCATAGTGTCTTGGCGGCGAAGCCTGTGAATCCCAAGGGAAGGACTTTGACACCTTTCGCATGCGCCACCTCAAATTCCTCGATAACTCCGGGCGATTCTTCGATGCCGCCTGAAGCGGTAGCCAACCTGTTGCCAAACATGAATACAGATAGCCCAGCGAAATCGAGCATATTCTTGCGGTACTCAGTCCAAAGCTGCTTGCCTTCGGTCGATTGCGGAAACGGCCGTATCACTAATTCATCAGTCAGAATGCGTCGTTCATTTCGATAAATTTGCTGTAACGCTGCGTCAACGATGGTGCTGCCGATACCGAGCCCCAACCCAGTGACAATGCGAAACTTCTTCTCAATCAGGGTCATGCCCAGTTTATGAACGAAGCTGAGAGCTTCTTCTGAAGACCACTGGCTACCGTAGCTATGCGCAGCGCCGGACACGAAGACCGTATCACTCTTATGGCGGCGTTCAACCATTCCCAATATCTCTGGGATTTGCTCGTAGCGATCAACCATTACAGCCCGAATGTTGTATCGCTGAAGATCTCGAACAAATAGATCTTGCTTTGCAGTCCGATATGCCAAATCTCCTTCCTTGTCATCAGCGTGCGCGCTTTCTTTCTTGACGAAGCAGTAGTGCTTCCTCAAATTGTTGCCATGCCGCGTATGTAGCCTACTTAGGACGTAGTCCAAGTTTGGGTCCGAAAAACTGAAGCCTACGAACAAGAACATTTTCGACAGCAAATCCCCTGCTAATGCTGTCAAGAAATCGCCTCGGTTCAAATGGTAGGTCTCGTAGTCTTCTTTACATAGAACTGCGGAAGACGGATTGGATGCGTCGCCGTGCATCTTGTAGACGATTGCGTCCCGCCCATGCAGGGTATGTAGCAATTGCGCTACCTCGTATTTGACATCAGCATTTTTTCCGACTGCGCGGAGTGCATCTTCAATGGTTGTATCGTAGTTGGTAGTCCAATATGTAAAAATCGGCAATCTGGCCAAGATTTGGTGGCTAGGCGTTATTTCTGTTTTTTTCTTCGAAAAGTTGTTGAGAATGGCATTGCTCAAGTCGTTGCGGTTATTGCTGTGGTGGTTCACATGATATTGTGCAATTTTGACAAGATCATGCTCCTTTTCCACGTCGAGACTTAGTTCATCCGCAAGTGGCTTGAGCAAGCCTTTCCAGTCAACAAATCCCGCACCAACGGATAGACCGGCCCCGGCGAAAATTGCGACATTCCGCTCCCTGAGTTCGTTGGAAAAATCTTCAACAAATTTCTCAATTGTTACTGTGACCATCGTGCCCCCCGCTCTTTAGACTTGTCGCCCGCGCTGATAAGTCTTGGTATAAGTGAATGCTTGCTTAGTGCTTAATATACACCCTTTTTAATCGATGGAAACTCACAGTTTCTCTCATGAAACTACCATCATGGAAGTAACTGCGCGACGCTGTTCCTCTATGCGCGGGGGCTTCCTTAACCTTTAGATTTCCGTGATGGCGCGAATTTCCTGAGCAAGGGGGCACGGAGTGCGGGTAAACAAAATTCGATCCGCCACATGGAAACGGCTCGAATCGCTGCTCAGGCTTGTGGAGGTAGAGGTACGCCAACTAAGTCGTTGACATCAGCTTCCAGAATGGTCGCCAGCTTGCACAGCACCAGCAAGGAAGGATTCCCAACACCACGCTCGATCTGGCTGATGTAGGTCCGGTCGAGATCAGCGCTCAGGGCGAGCGCCTCCTGCGACAACCCTTTTTGGCCTCGCAGTACCCGAATGTTGACCGCAAGTTGCTTGCGTATCTGATCATAGTCCCGTCCCATGCAAGGGAGGATGCCGGTGGCGGGACTATCAATCCACGGATTATATTCGACAAATGATGATTATAGTCCATATTTGTCGAATATAATCTACAATCCTCAATGTCTCGGAGAAAACGCATGGGCTGGCACATACTTGGCAATCGGATACTGTCCGACAAGGAAATGCACGCTAAGAGCGGCGAATTTCTTGATATCGCAGTGCCGTCCGTACCAACGGGAATCATTGTCTGGATTCTGACTGAATTCTTGCCGAAATTTCATTTTTTCGTCGTACATACCACCACGACCAAACTGATCTATGTTGGCGTAGGCATCATCGCGTTTTTGATGTGCTATGCCTATCGCAAGCTGATCGCGGCGCTAGCCGTAATCGCATTCTTCGGCTTCATCTTGTTCTGCGTTGGCATGGCCTTTTTAGAGTGGGTAGCCAAGTAGGGCAAAATGGTCACTATTTGTCATCGGCGAAAAGTCCCATAGCTGACCGTCACCAGTCGGCCAGTACATGCTCATTTGCCTAGATCGCGCTTCGCCGCTAAAGTAGTGCCGTGCATCAACACTTGATCCTCCAACCACGGCGCTATACATGCTTTTCTATCACTACACTTCCGTTCCCCTTGCCGAGGCCATTCTGACCAACGGTGGCATCAACGATGGACATCTGGTCCGAGCGAATGGAGACATCATCAAGCCAGTCGTTTGGCTTACGACCTCTCCGAGCCACGAAGGCCATGGACTTCTAACCGGTAAGGAAACGTACAGTGAGGAGGATATCGCGTTCGTTACCAGAGTTGAAGGCGAGTCACCCCGCAACGGAATCACTCATAACAAGACGGCTATGCGTATCGCGGTTGAGCTTTCGGAAGATACACCGGGCCTGATCTCGTTCAACGACTTCTGCAAACAAAATGAACCTCCTCACTTCGCGCGTCGGACAGGGCTGACAGTTTTCCACAAGCTCAAAGGCATGGATACTGCGGCGGCGCTAGCGCGGTTCAAGGATACCGAAACAATGGAGGATACTTGGTGGGTGAGCGCCCACCCTGTTCTTCAGGATCGGATCGTAGCTGTCGATTTCAACTCGGCCAGCGGGTTTGTCCCGTACTCGTTTGAAGATCATGGTCGCGAACCATTTCTTGATGCGGGATTTAGCGTGGTGTCGAAGGAGTCGCTTGCCAGCCTAAACAAGATCGTGATGCCGGGCCACAAGTTCGACCTCGTAAAGGCGATTCTGCTGTGTGATAAGCCTGAGCGGGAACCGACCGTCCTGATTCGTGGAGCGAACTATCTTGCGGCGTTCATGGTCAAGGATGGCCGCCCCTACTTCGAACGTGAAAAAGGCTTGGACCATACGCTCGTGCAAGCTTGGATTGCGGAACACAAGTCCGAAATTTTGGCATGCTGGGAAAAGGCCGTGGACGTGATGTATCGATATTACCCTGAAAAGCGGATCGCAGGCCGCCGGTAGTTGCATCGCTGGCGGTAATGATGAACATGCGCTGCCGCTGGGATACTGCTCATGCCCTTCCACGGAGAGTGGCGGCCAGCAAGTCGTATCCCAGCGATGCAATTGATTGGTTTGCGCGGTCCTTTGGAGATTGTTTGGGAACGCTATTTGTCATGCCGATGCAGGGGGCCGTAAGGCTCCGCTGAATGCACGTAAAAGATTTCAGTCTGGGAAAAGCCCTGCATGTACATTTCGATTTCTGTCGAAGGTATCCTCTGCTGACGACGGCCCCCGCTTGGCCATTTTATCTGCCCGCTTCGAATAAGCTGAGCTAACTTTGCTGGGGGCATTTGTAGAAGCGTGCACACCTCACTTTTGCTTAGGTAGGCCAGCCGTGAGTCACCTGATCCAACCCTCACGAGCGGTGAGACGTGGCTTATTACGTCTTCAGCAAAGCGAATTAGCGATTTACTCCCCGACAAAAAGGACAATAGCTGGACGCGTGGATTCATGAGCGGCAGTCCTTTAACGACCTGCGTAACAACATGCTCGAAAGCCGCAACTTCCCGGCGGGAGAATGAGATGGCGGCTTGAAGTCGAGTGTACTCGTCGGCGGGGGCATTATTCAAACCATCAAATCTCTCTAATGCACTCCAGAATTCAAGTACGCTGTTCAACGCGTCAGCGTCACCGGAGTCCAGCATCTGCTGGACTGCACTCATCGAATCGATGTCGATGGAATTTCCGTGCATCAGTAAGAGACTTGCTCGGCAATGATTGCATCTTGCCAGCTCGCCGCGACCAATGGATGGCACTCTCCCGCAGTTTCTGCAACGATCAACGAGGAGGCATTTGTGGGCAATGCAGGCAGCGAAGGGGCGAATTAGCCATAGCTGTCGCCAATACGGGCGGTCCTTCAAGCATTGAGCACAGAACGTACTCGCGTCGTCACGTCGGAAACATCGATCCGGTATGGTTATGGTGCCGTAATGGCGCGGCGAGTTTCGTGAGTCGTCAACGCGCTTAAATGCACGCGTTGCCGTGTCATCGTTGAAGCCGACCGCTCGAACGAGGTGCCGATATCTTTCACGATCTATCAGGCAAGCTTTCAAGGAGGGTTCGTTTATTTTTATCCCAGTGCCGGACAACAATTGATAGACGTTGGTGTGTCCGTTTGCCTCTGCTGCCCTGATTAGCACGCTTGCGGCGGTTTCGTCGTCGAAGACGATAGGTGCGTTTGGCAGGATGGTTCGCCTCATAACGCGCCCCGCAAAGCGGTGGCCAACGAGCCCGGCGACATGCGAAACGGATTCGCTCTGCAAAGGCTCGCGTGCGCGGCAATGCCACCTTCCCACGCAGTCGCAAAATCTTCCAGCGTGACAGTCTTACTTCCCGCCTTAAGCGCCTGCAAAATGCCTTCCTTGATCAACGCCATGACGAATGCGGGGCTCCCGCCCGTGGCGGCATGCATCTGATGCGTTGGATGCGTCTGATCGAATCGAGGAAATGCCGAGAGTTCGAGCCTTTGCATGGCATGGTGGCGAATCTCGTTCAAAAACGGAATCAGATTCCCCGGATTCTCACTCGTGCCAGCGGTGAGCGACTCCAACTGAAACTGCATCGGAAAGCGCCGGGCAAGTTGACTATCAATCGAGAGAATCGGCGCGAAGGACGGCATCCCGACGAGGCAGAAAGAGACTTTCGTGGCGTTGACCACGGTCTTTAGCCAATTGCAGACTTGCACATTGACGCGCGTTGTAGTTTTTTGGATATCAAAGAGATGGTGAATTTCATCCAATAGAACAAGCTTTGTTTCGCACGCCGCTAGGAGAAGGCAGAGGCGATTTGTCATGTGTGCTGTAGTACCGGCCAGCGGGCTGGGGTCGTTGAGCTTCGCTAGCAGACTTGCGGCCACGGATTTAACTGTTGCGGGTGAGGGGACGGAAGCATAGAACGCGGGTACAAGCGTCCTTGCCACATGCGAATCTATTCGCATTGACTCCGGCATACTTGCGAGTAGAGCGCGACACACGGTGGTTTTGCCCATTCCACCTTCACCTAGCAATAAGCTACCTACGGGCTCTCGGAAGAACTGCGTTTTCGCAACGCAATCCTCAATGCCGAGCCGTGCTCTTTCCAACGCAGGATGCCGCACTACAATTTTGTCGAGCTGGGCAACGCGCAAAAAAATATTGTCTTCACTCATGGCGTCACTCCAAGTCCAAGCTAAAGGAATCGTATTTAATTTGTGGCGGTATGATTTTCTGTGACGATAGAGAATCGTCACAAGTACCAAGCGGCAGTAGCTCAGGAGAGGGCGCGGTCTGTTTGGAAGGATGTATTTCTGGCGACGCAGAAATAGAGTTCAGCGGACGTTGCTCTTGAAGTTTCTTGACATGCGATTTGCGCCCAAGCCCACCCGTGATTTTTCGAATTCGACTCTTGGAGGCACGATTGCAGTCATGAATTCGTTCCAACAATTCCCACCTTGCAATCGCGTTAGCGTGATGACCAAACTTCGCCCGGTCGCTGGTGGACATCGCCTTCTTAATTCGCATCGCTTCTGCATGCTCGTAGCTGGTCAGTCCGACCGTATATTCAGGATCGACTGAATCGGCTTGGATCAGGACATCCTTCCTCGTTGGGTGCTGAACCAAAACAGAATTCAAGTTAAGGTCATCGATGAGGACGGTGACTCGATCCTTCCCCTGAGCCTCCATCGTCGCAAGTGCATGAGAGAAATACTCAAGACCTGCGCATCGCACGCGTCCGTGCACGATTGATCGTTGAACAGGGCGGCGAGCGAGAGCATTCACGTCGGCGTCGCTTAATGTCAGTGGAGGCAGAATTTTTGCTTGCTCTTCCCAAGCGATAATTGGCGCACGGCCGGTACGAGTATGGACAGTCCGATGATAATGACATTCAATCCAATCCTCGATGAACGAAGTGATGTCCGCGAGCGTAAAGCAAGCTTGTTTCATTGAATCATAGTCACCTCGTTGTGCCGGATTTGAAAATGTCGTCCCTGAAAGCTTCTGGATCAGATCGCTGGTCATCGTTCCGAAGAATCGTTCAATGTGGGGCTTCCCGTTGGGTTCTCGTACCTGAGACGGCGTCACAGTGACGGAAAGCGCTTCGCAAAGACGAGAAAATGCAGAGTTCTTGAATTCGACACCGTTATCGGGACATATCTGTGCCGGAATGCCGCCAGGCAGGCCACGTCCATGGCGGGTCAACATGTCCTTAAATGCGCCGAGCGAAGTAATTGCGCTGGGCGGGAACAAGCTAACGTAGGTTCCGACCACTGCGCGGGTGTTCACGTCAATCATGCACGTCAGGAAAGGGCGCCCGAGTACCTCCATGGTGTCAGGGTCAACGATCAGAACATCGAGAGTGTGTGTATCTGCCTCAACAATCGACAAAATCGCGCTTGCCTTGATGGAGCGGCCTGCCGCGCGAAGCACCCGACTTGCCGCTTCTTCACCACGCTGGGCACGGGCAACTATATAGGGATCGAGCTGCTTCAGGCGTCGCTGGATCGTTCGCAGCGTAGGCACGCGCGTCTGGGCGTTGTGGGCGGTACACAAGCCCATGCTCGCCAAACGGCCTATCACGTGGTCGCGCACGTCCTTTGCACTATGCTTCTCTCTCTGCAAATAAAGCTGCTTGATCGCTTCAGCAATCAGCCGTTCGACCTCGATTCCCAGTCGAATTGTGCGATTGCCAGAGCACCTCCGACCGGCCAGCCCGCGCGTGCCGGATTGTTGATACTTGCGTATCCACCTTGCGACTGAGCTGGTCCCCGGAGGGGAAGGATCACCGAACGCGGACGCTACTTGTTCAATTACAGCCCGCAATGGCTCAGTTGCCGTGGGATGAGTAAGCTGCCGAAGCGCGCCTTCAACATAGCGGTGCTTGCGAATAATCGTCGGCGCGGAATCTTCGGTAACTGTCGGCATCTTACTGTCGATCACGGAAATCGCACCACGACCTTGAAGATCAACAAAATCATCGTAGGGGAGCTGATACTGACGGCCTCCTGCACTTGCCGTATAGCGAATCATGCCGTGCAAAGCAAAACTGACTTCAAACTGCGCGCCATGAAGTGTGAAGCGCATACCTACATTGGGTTCGAAATGGTTGCTCATCACGCCCTCCCTCGCCGCGACGCATTCGTCCGTGGCGGACTAGACCACTTGCCGTGGAAGGCGAGGTAATCTGCAAGGCAGGGCGGAAGATGGTGCGAGGCAAGAAGTTTATAGGCGTCGGAAAACCAAGCAAAGGATTTGCTCGCTAAAACTTCCTGTGCCAGCGAAATCTGTGATGGCGAGTATCGCTCAGCATGACCACGCGTATAGCTAAGTAGCGTTTCCTCAAGTGCCCGGCCGCTTGCCAAACTCGTCGCGTCGATCAGACGGAATTCGATTCCGACGCGGTTCAATATGCGCTCGATGTGGGCAAATCGTTGCGCATCATCAGACGAAAGATGAGCAATCGAGGGCTTGATCTCGTGAACCTCAAACATGCCACTCGCGACTTCGACCAGAAAGTCAGGGTAGGCTACATGCCGACCGGTGAGTGGTATGCAGAGCGCTTGCGTGCGAAAGCGGGTGACGTGAGATGTGCGTTCAAGTGCGACGGCGTGGGCTAGCTCAAGTTTACTTTCGACGGGAACTGCTCCGCCGCTCTTGATGCTTGAGAAAAGCGCTGTTCGTCGTCCTCTTCCGCCTTGACGTATCCGCCGTTGCCCGTGCAGAACGTTTGCAACGTCTGGCCGTTTCTGAAATGCGACAACTACTTGCTCAAGAATTTGTAATGATGAAATTGGCGACGTGGAGGAAGCGCGCGGCGAGGCCGCATGACTTCTCCCGAGCGCGGACGTTATGCGTGGCACTTGGCCAACAAATTGATGATCTGACTGCATTCGTGTCTCCCGAACATATAAGTTTTCCCCGTCCGCGCACCGTGGAAAGGTGTCGTGGAGCGAGGGCATCTTCAAAATATGAAGACGTGACTTGACTCTGGGCTGTATTCGGAAGACACTACTGGTGCGACCCGTTGTATGTGTCTTCTGATACTACAGCCGCAGGCGGACCCGAAAGGGTCCGTTTGCGTTTGTGGCTTTTGAGCGGTTATCTCTTTTGCTATTCCTCCTGTTCAGTCATTTGAGTGATCTTCAGGTCGAAGTCGTGGTCTGCATGCCCTTCTTTCATCCCCAAAGCGACAGCGATTCTGTGGCTTTGACCACGATTCGGAATATTGGGCGAGCGCAGCACTTGATAAACCATCGTTGGACTGAACCCATTGCGCCGGGCCCACTCAGCCGCAGAAATGCCGCGCAGGCCGAATTCCTTGATTACTTCCGCTGCCGTACGATACATAGTTCGCCCCACGTTTACTAAGACTTGCAACGGACACTACAGCAAGCGAGAATTCTCCGCAAGTCATTGATTCTATGAGATTTTTATCGTTTCAATTTTCTAGCAATATGCCAAAAAAATGATCTCTAATATCTGGCATCGTGCGAAAAATAGCATCAGAAGGGAGTCGAAAGGTTGAACCGCTACGGCGACAACGGGCTTGAATTAGTGCCTTCCGCAGCGTCACCTTTTGAAGTAATGGGAAGGGCGATAGGAATTCCCCACGCTCCAGCGTGGGCATTTGAAGTCAATTCAGGATGACCGAAAACGCCCACCCATGTGCGGCAATTCCCTCGCCTCTTCCAGCAAAAGAGGCAAAAGTCGTCACTTAGTGTTGGCGTTTGCTTTCGGCGAACAACTCGCACAAAATAAGGCGCGCTACTCCTTCAGCGCTCCGGCCACCTCTTGCCGATTTGGAGCCGCCACCATTCATTCGAACCGTCATCCAGTCCGTCGAATCAACGCTATAGGAACCGGAGACCTCTTGCCCGCCCACCGAGACCGATATGTCATACCATATCGCTGGTTGTGTTTTCCGTTTCATAATTTTCCTCAGTCCGAACACATTGGTTTGTTGATTGTGCATGCGTTCATGCCGCAGGCATCGTCAACTTAAGCCTTCTTGTTCCACAGTCATTTTGGCATCTTCGACGGCAGCGCTTATTTCGGGCCATCCTGCGGCGAGCGCGTATCTGCACATGCGCGCAACTGTGCTGTCCGATGCAGCACGGCGTAGGTCTTCTGGAATATCGTCGGGATGCATGCGCCATGGCCGCAGAGTCTTTCCGGCAAGCTTGGCGTCCTCAGCGATAAGAGCTGCGATTCGGAATCCTCCTTCATCCACGTCGCCCCAATGACGAATTGGAACTGTCTCAGGAATTGAGGCCAGTAGGCGTTTATACATGGCTCGCCACGCCGGACTGGGAGTGCCGCCGGTGTAAATCAAAAGACATTTGTCATTACATAACCTACGTGCTTCACTGTGGAACGTCGTCAGATTTTCGATAGTTGTAACATGGTCAGGAACGTCGGCAATCCTCAAGAGCGACGGAGCTGCGAAGGCTCCATAAGGTGCGTCCAACACTGCCGTCACGCGTTCGCGGACGACGGTGATTTTTCCAGAAAGCCGTATGGGTTGTTCTTCGCGAAACAGGCCGATTTCCTTCCAAACTTCGTCGCCCGCCCGTGGCATCGTATCAAGGTCATTGGCGAGAAGCACATCGACCGCTGGAGCTAATTTTTCCAGAAGCTTTGTATCTCTAAAAATGCGGTAACTCGCTTCCCGAATGGGAAGAGCAATGGCATCGCTTTCGCGCAATTCACGCGCAAAGCAGAGAACGCGAATTGCATCCAGCCATACTTTCACATCCTCGGGGCCATACCTACGAACTGTACGAAGTGAGGACCATCGTTCACAGAGCTCGACCAAGACAGGGTAGTTTGCATAATGTGGCGTAAGTGCAGACACTGCCTCTGATAGAACGGCTGCCCTAGGACGTTGGCCCATGAAATCAGCCAATAGTCCCAAGTCGCCAAGTTTGACTCGCTCAATAAAATCATCCGGGGAGCCTTCATTTTCGTTTCCATGGTCCCAGATGACCTTAATAGCGCCATGCGCTCGCGCCGCACGCATGACGGCTTCAAATCCATCCTTGTCCTTTAGCGATTCTGTCTTGCGGTACTCTGACAGATCAAGTGCGGTCAGAATTGGCTGGCGCGAACGCACGCCAGCAGCCGATTTTTCGCCATCCGAGAGAAGTTTGTTCAGAAGCTTTCGAGCAAAAGTTTCCATCGCATTTGGCTCCCGGTTTAAGGATTGGTGCCATCGCGCAATTGTGGTGTACTTGAAGATCGAGACTCATGAGGCGCAAGTGTCGGGGCGAAATTACGAAGTTCCTCCTCAATGAGTTCCGGGTGGAATTCCGGCAAATCGCTACGGAAGAGTTCGCGGGCTTCCGCAGTGACATCATGCCCCTCCAGATAGATCACGTTAGTCTTAGCGTCACGCATGATGTCGTAGTAGCGATGCAGGAAGGCCGTCAGAATACCGAGATTTTCTCCGGGGCTTACCATAAGCACCTGTAACCCAATCTCTTCCAAGTAGCGCATAGTGGCAGTAATGTTGGTCATATCCATCTTGTTAAATGCCTCATCAAGAAGGATTAGTCCGAGCCCGTCGCGATGAGTATCGTCGAGACGATACGCTGAAGCGAGCGCCGCTCCCGCAATAACGTACAGTGGCGCACGGTGTTCGCCCCCGGAGCCGGGACCAAGCCGCTTGCTAAGAAAGCCGACGCGCTTGGTGGTGCCCGTAATCGCGTCTTCTCGAAGGATTTCGATATCGAATTCGAAAAATTCGCGGTAGTCATCTAGCGGGCTACGCATACCGGCAGCACCAGTGGCGATTTTGTCGTCCAAGAGATCGCGAAACTGCTCTGGCATCTCACCCGCCGTACCGAAAACGCTTCCATCAGCTCCGTAAGCAGCGACATCCTTAATGAATTTGAGAAGGCGGGCTAACTGGGGGCGCGGATTTGCAACAAATTGATAGCGCTCGCCGTTTGTGAAGACTGGGCACGATTTCAAGGCGTTGTTCAGCCGTGTAATCGTACGATCTAACCAGTCGAAGTTCGCATTTAGGAGGACTGCCACGTCTGTCTTGAAGGTTTCTTGGGAGGTTTGATAGGCGTGGTCCATTTCCTTCTTGTAGTCAACCAGTTCGATGTCACGCAAGCGAGAGATAAAGTTGTCAAGCCATGCCCGAGACTGCTGCCAGTCACCTAATACATCGCGACTGACGTGTTCGTGGTACTTGCTGATGAATTGTCCAAAATTGTTGGCTCCCCGCGATCTTGCGGTTTCTAGCCTACTACGCGCGGTGCGAGCCTGCTCGCCACAGTAGCTCCGCATTTCATCGTATCGCGATCCAAATTGATCGAGGCAGTGATCCCAATTGTGGGATGCGGCATCAGCGTCAAATTCGGGATTATTCCTTGCCTCTTCGGCCTGCGCACTCGCTTGTTGGCAGCTCTCTTCACGTATGCGTTCAGCCTGTGCGGCAGTCGCTGCCGCCGAGTTGGCATCGGACAGCGCCTGATACAGGCCGGTCAAGGCTGCTTGAAGTGCTTTTTCCCGATCTGTTGCCGCGTTTAACTCCATGTTCAGTCGCACATACTCTGCATCCGCTGTAGCTTCAAGGCGCGTGGCAAGCGAAGCTTTTTCTTCGAGCGCACCGTTGATTTGTTTGGCCATTTCGACGGCGCGGTCGATGGTGTCTGCTGCATTCAGCCACATGAGATTGTTCGCCAGTTGGCGAATGCTCGCCTCCTGTTTTTCCAGCGTCGCTAGTCTGGCCTTGAGGCTTGCAATCTGTTGGACCAGTGTTTCACGTTGCTCTGTCGCAGCCCGACCAATGCGGCATCGACCGGGTTCGACCGGGAGAATGCGGTCAATGTCGCCGCCATTGACGTACATTCCGTCGCTCATCAATGTACGCGTTCCGGCGAGGGCCTCTGCGTTTGTATGGGCGCGCATCAGGTCGCCAAACTTTGATCGCACGTATGCCACGGCCGCAGGCGAGTCGCCATCGATCAATTCCGCGACCGATCCGGGTTTTGGTCGCCAGTTCAGATTTTGACGCGACTCCATGCCCATTTTGACGCCATACAACGGGACCGATCTGTAACATGCGAAGCTTTCGTCCTCCTCACCTGTAGGCACCAGCAGGGCCTCACGATGTGGGCCAAGATACCCTTCGATCACACCTTGCCAAGCTCCGTCAGTGATGCGAACAAGATCGCAAACTGGAACCGGATTAAGCTTTTCGCGCTGCAAGGCAGACAGGAGTTTCTTGACGTTCTCGCTCAGAGGCGGACGACCTTCTTTGATGCGTTGCAAGTCATCTTCGGCTTCGCTGAGCTGTTGTCGCAAGCCTTCAATTTCGTGATTGATTGCGCCCGGCAGTCTGAACAGTGTATCAACGGCAGATGCTACAAGCCGTGTCATCGGTTTCAATGCGGCGCGCAAGACATCCGCTGGCATGGCCGCAGCAGCTTTGCCATTTTCTGGCAGCTCCGATGAGCACAATCGCAGACTCTGGGCTGCTTCTTCAAGGTGCTCGCTAGCGGCGGCCGCAGCGAGATGCTGGCGAACGACCGTAAAAAACGCTGTAAGTTCTCGCTCCGCTTTTGCAGCTCGCCCACTTGCATCATCGATTGCGGTTTGCAATGCGCCGCTGTCCTGATGGGCCGCGTGGCCATCACGGAGGCTGCGCAGACGAATGATGTCTGCACGCGTTCCTTCAAGCGCAGCTAGGCCATCATCGAGATCCTTCTTTGAATCGTCGCGCTTAGACTCCGCCATTGCGCGGCGCATTGTCGCTGCGTCGAGCTTCTCCAATTCCGCATCGCGTGTGCACGAAAGAGCCAGTGCATCCCACGTGACTGCGCGTCCTGATTCGGTTGCGGCCTTGGAAAAATCTTTCAGAATGACGTCACCATCATTAATCTTCGTCTCTACATGCGCGACCATTTCAGCAAGCCGCTTGAAGGAATCGGTAACGTCCTTAAACTTCTTGATGTTTGTCTGGCGTTTCTCCAGCACGTCGTCACGGACAATGTTGTCGACGGTCTTGTCAAATTTCATACGCAAGCCAAAACGAAATGCACGGGTGAATGCTTCTGTAACCGGTGCTCCGCCCGAGCCCCGCAGCGCTAAGAGGTGGGCGCGGATGAAACGCTCGCTGTCTGTGAATAGAATGCTATCTGCATCGAGGCCCGAACGCTGCAAGAGCTGTTGGCGGAAACTGCGCCAATCGCGTGGCTGTTCTTCGCCGTCAATTGTCTCCAAATGATCGCCCATCGAAAGCTCGTACCCGTGCAAGACATAGCGGCCAAGAACTTCATGGCTGTCTTTTTCAATGGACGCATAGATGCAAACCCCCACCGTGATTGGCGTGTTTGTCTCCGAATCTCGAAATAGGAGAGTGATATAGGTAGTTGCTTGGTCACGAACGCGGTCTTCAGAGTTCGGACCATATTGGCCTAAGCAGTATGAACGAATGTTACGGGTGGTAGTGTTGTCGTCGGCCTGCGCATTCAGGGCCAGCAGATTGGAATTTCCGCCGAAGAGCGCGATCTGAGACGCGTCAAGCATTGAACTCTTCCCGCTGCCATTCGGCCCGAAGACGCCCGTGATCTTCTTGATCGAGAACTCCTGTTTTTCATACAGAAAGAACTGGACTACTTTGATGCTTTCGAGATATTTCAATTTGTGTCCCCGTCAGTGTGATTGTCCTTGTTTTCCGGCACCTTCTCGCCACCATCATTCGGGGCGAGGTCAATGGCCCGACCTTCTCTTACGCTTCCTTCATCTTCTTCGTTTTCATCATCGTCTGATTCGATGGGCGCGGCCCAGCCTGCAAGACGGGAGAGAGCGGCTTCACCCAAGACGACAGTGATTGCGGGGCGGATCATGACGGCGTAGTCCTGACCATGAAGATCAACATCAAGGATTTCTTCATCAGCATCCCCGGAGATGCGTGCGATTCCCCACCGACGTGCCGTCCGTAAAAGATCGCGAAGTTCGGACTTCGAGGGAAGTGTGCGGCTTGTCATCATGCGATATTTCTCTTCTAGCTCGACGAGATCGCAGACAACTTCCCCATCATCCGTGACCTCGGCGCTGCGCGCGGCTTCGTCGTAGATATTTCTGAGCACAAGGGCGAAAAGTGTCTGGGCTGTGCTCGCTGTACCAGCTTTGCCGTGCATGGGAATGGCGTAGGCGTACCTCAGCTCTCGATTGACTTGTACATTTACTCCAAGTGGAGCTAGTGCAGCTCTGATATCGCGCTCATAGGCTTGCACGATGTGATACGAGGTCCGGCTGTGGCGGTCTGCGTAGTACAAAACTTGCTCGTTGATCAATCGATAGGCTGCAACTTCGAACTCGGCCGCGACATGCAGACCTTGTGACCGCGAGGCAAGACTGTCCCAGTAGCTGCTCATGACTCGATTTCCTTATTGATGTTTTTGCGGGAGACAAGAAATGATTTACCGCTAATGAATGCATGCGCTTCTTCACCGACAGACTGGGGGGTGACGTGAAAACCCGGCACCATGGATCGCACATCCTTTTGCAGCGCGGGGCTCTGTGTTCCCATCGCTACCGATACTGTCGCAAGTGTTTGGTAGGCTCTACCGTCGGGTACAGCATTGATCTCCAGTTCAGCACTTCCGACCTGATTTTTTTCCTCCAACTGCTTAAGCAAAAATGCAGTTAGCTTTGGTGGAGTCATCGCACGCGCATCACGCGCACGCTGCATTAGGTGGGCTCGTGCGATGTCTTCCGGCGCGGGCAAAGCCTTCCTTAGTTTTGAGGGTGGCAGACGCTTGGTGAGCTTGCGGGGCATAGCGAGATTCATCCCATTGATCATCCCGCCTGCGGCAAACGGGTCACTCATAAGTAGGAGCGTCCCGCTGTTGATACTGGCAATCGCAGCATTAATAAGTTGACCGATTGGGCGGACCGTACGGACTGAATAGTCGAGATATGCTAAAGCGCGGCGATTCGCGCGACGGATTTCGTCGTCGAGTCGGTCGAGATATTCGTCGATGCGCGCTAATTCGCGAAGGCGATGCAAGTCGCGTTCATACTGACGTTCCGCACGAGCTATGTCGCCGGGAAACTGCTTCTGTTCATACCATTGGATAAGCCGCGCACGCTCGGATTGCGATTCGTCGATTCCCTCTACGGTGCGTAGAATCTGTTGGCGCTTGGATAGGGGATGCTCACGGGTGCGTAATTCTCGATAGTCTCCGATGAATACGCGTTCAATGTAATCGCTAAAGAATTTTGAGAGATACTTTGAAGGAGTTGGCTCCTTGCTGAGTGACTCCATCAAGTCACGAATGATTGTGCTAGTGTTACGGATGTGTTCGAGGAGATTTCGTGCTTGCTGGGCCGCTTCGATAAGGGTATCTCCGCTAGCTTCTTCGCTCTCAACCATCGTAATGAGACCGAAGATCGAATTAATTTTCCCGGAAACGTAGATTGGCCCACTCTCGGCAAATTGCATCAGCAGGTTCAAGAAATGGCTGATGGCTGGACTCATCGTGACGACCTTCTCGGCCCCATGTCGTCCGCGCCGAAGCCATTCGGTATCGACAAGGCGATTGAAGATGATGTTAGCGTGCGCATTGAGATTGGCGGCTGGAGCACAGCCCTCCTCCACCTCCCAAGCATCGCTATCATCGAGCTCGCGCTCGATGTCCGAAATGATGTCGCGGATAGGGAATCCATCACTGGGTGGCAGAGGCGCATCAGGTCCAAAACGATTCCGGTGTAACCGTGCAAGGATTGACCAATATCGTTCGTGGTTCAGCGATGCAAGCGGCTTGAACAGAGTATCCGGCAACCTTGCAAAAAGAGGAGGCAAGGTCGGGTTCACCGCTCTGATCAGTGTTAGTTCTGGAAGAGCCATTGCTGAATCTCCGAGACGTTTTGGACGGCAAGTTGATAATCTGGCGGTCGCTGCGTCTTCACATTGGTCGCGGCGCGAACATCTTGAACAAAATATTGGACCAGAGCTGCGCGGCAGGTCTCCACAAGAGCAGCGGTACTGTTCATGTATTCAAATCGGATGACCTCCGCTTGTTCCGCAGACAGATCGGGATGGGCCACCAAAGAAATTTTCACTGGTGTCATCCATGCTGTATCGGATTCGGATGTAAATTCAGCAGTTCGGTCCTTGAGAATCTTTGCACTCACAATGCGTCCAAGAGCGAAGTCACGAAAGCCCGCTACTTCGTCGCAATAGGCGCGTACATGCCAACGACGGCCTGCTCGGATAAGGCTGTGTGGGCAAATCGTGCGCTCGTGCGGGTGCGGGTTCTTCATCGAGCGATACGAAATGCTGACCACGCGCTGTTCTCGCGAGGCGGTGTGCATCGTGGAATAGATTAAAGGCCCCGGTGCGGAAACATCAGGGTATGCCGCCCAGACCAGCGATTGCTCAGCTCCAATTGGGGTGGCGTAAGGCATCCCAGCGAGCACAAGGTAATGGGCAAGCTCCACAGCGTTGCTACGACGGTTAGACTGCACTTTGTGCAGGGAGCGAAGGAAGTCCGGCGCTGGGTAGAAATTCTTTGTCTTGGAGTCAAGCACAAGCCATGTTGGGTGCGCCTTTCTAAACTCTAGGATTAATTCGCTCGCTCGTGCAGTGCTTAATCCGAAGACTTCACGAAGGCGCGAGTTGTTCAACCGCCCCTCCCATCGCAGCAAGAGCTCCAGTTGGTACAGCCGGGAATGCTTTTTTTCGCTATCCATGATGGTTCTTTGGTTGCCTTCGATTTGGGACTATGCTCTTGAAAACCAGATCATCTGGAAAACAAGATGATCTGGAAAACCAGATCATATGAAGAAATAGATTATATGTAAAGAAATTTCTTGCCGAGACGAGGCCAAGCTACACAAATGCCGGTAGCGCGGAGGAAATTGGGTGGAGTGGGGGACCTTACGGCGGGGGCTTGGAAGGACATTGGCCGCTGTTGATCGGGCTGATGTCGGCAAGCGTAGGCATTTGCTTGTCGAAGGGGGCATGTCCGGATGCAAACTAAATTTCCGCCTGCCCCGGTCTAATTAACTATGTGTCGTTGGATATCTGATTATGCGTCGCAAATATCCACGTATGCGTCGCGCGACGCATAATCTTGACGCTGGCAATGCTTGCGATTATATTAATGACTAACAAGTAAGTTAATCGCCAGCCTGAATAAGTTAGTTAAATCAAGAGCCTCCATGCAAGTTTCTCAAGAAACCAAGCCTC